>FWPV01000664.1_pt1 | contig 37182 bp, 33 predicted proteins | sample 2228371 | NCBI WGS metagenome assembly FWPV01 (sample SAMEA103939776, study PRJEB20133) | metagenome | reverse complement strand
TTTTGCCGATTCCCGGGATATTTTTCAGGCGTCTGTGGTCTTGCTGCAGAACGGCTGCTCTCAGACCATCGGGCGTAATCCCCGAAAGAATGCCTATGGCCAGCCTCGGTCCCACTCCGTTGATCGCGATGAGATGGAGAAACATCTCCTTTTCGGCCAAAGTTCGGAATCCGTAAAGCTGCAGCATATCCTCACGCACATGGGTGTGGATGTTGAGGCTGATGGTTTCGCCGACGGCCGGCATGTCATAAAAGGTGCTCAAAGGAACATGAACACAGTATCCAACGCCATTGACATCGATAATCAGGTAGTCGGGAGATTTGTGCTTCAGCTTGCCAGCTAGGTACCCGATCATAGAGTTTCTCCGTCGATAGTGCCCCAGGACCGCATCCGAGAATGATGACCTCACGCTCCCCTCGCCCTCACTCGAACCCTCTCCCCTCAAGGGGGGGAACCCAATACATTGGAATCGTTCGGGTTTAGATACTGCGCCCCCGGCACGGGGTCAAGTGTGTCTGACTATCGGCCGCAAGCGGGCGGAGAGGGAGCTGAAGGTCTCGCTGTAGTCCCGGCCGGTGCCGACCATCATTTCTGGCGCGAGTTTACCCAGCGTTTCCGGGATGCGCAGGTATTGAGGTGGCAAATGGCGGCGGCCAGCGCATCGGCCGCGTTGGCATTGAGGGGTCCGTGCAGTCGGAATAAATACTGGATCATCTGCACCACCTGGTCCTTACTGGCCCTGCCATAACCAACAACCGCCTGTTTGATTTGCAGCGCACTGTATTCGTAGATCGGCAGGCCCGAGTTGACGCCTGCCATGATGGCGGCGCCTCGCGCCTGCCCAAGCTTCAAGGCACTCTTGACATTCTTGGCAAAAAAAACATCTTCTATGGCCATGCACTGGGGCCGGCAATCCCGTATGACGGTCGTCAGCTCTTCATATATCATCTTCAGCCGCTCCGGGAAGGAAAGACGTGCCGGCATGCAGACGGTGCCGTTGGAAATATGCTGCAGCTGATTCCCGCTACTTTCCACCACCCCATAGCCGGTGAAGCGCGAACCAGGATCTATGCCGATAACACGGAACATTTTTCAGAAGCCTTTGCCGGCTTAAAGCCTGATTGGTGAATCGAATCACGCAACTTCATTCAACAGCTCATCTGCAATATCGAAATTTGCATAGGCGTTCTGGACGTCCTCACAATCGTCCAGGGCGTTCATCAACTTGAGAAGTTGCTGCGCGGTCTTTTCGTCTTCGATGGCCACGGTGGTTTGAGGCACCATAGTCACTTCGGCCATGTCGTATTGCAGCTGTTTTGCGTCGAAGGCGGCCTTAACCGCTGCAAAATCTTCCCAGGCGGTGACGACCTGGTACTGGTCCTGCTGATCTTCCACATCTTCCGCCCCCGCTTCCAGAGCTGCTTCCATGAGCTCTTCCTCGGATATCCGCTGTTTGTCAAAGACAATGGTACCTTTTTTGCTAAACATCCAGGCGACACAGCCGGCTTCCCCCAGGCTGCCGCCGTTTTTGCTGAAAATAAAGCGGACATCACTCGCTGCCCGGTTTCTGTTGTCCGTCATTACCTCGACCAGTATGGCAACACCTCCCGGGCCGTACCCCTCATAATTGAATTCTTCATAGGCAGTGCCTTCCAGTTCCCCCGTGCCTTTCTTGATGGCCCGGTCAATGTTGTCTTTGGGCATATTTTCTGCCTTTGCTTCAGCAATGGCGGTTCTCAGACGCGAGTTGGCATCCGGATCGCCCCCGCCGAGGCGAGCTGCAATGGTGATTTCTTTGATCAGTTTGGTGAAAATCTTGCCGCGTTTGGCATCGGCAGCGGCTTTTTTGTGGCGGATGGTGCTCCATTTGGAATGTCCAGACATGATGCTACTCCTTATCGATCGGCTTCTTAAAACGCATCGCCAGTATATAAATCTCTTTGCTTATTTTCCTTGACGCATCGGGCTTCACCACTTTCACCCACTCGAACTGCCTTTTGACTTGCTGCAACAGATCGTGGAATTCGGAGCCCTGGAATATTTTAGCAAGAAAGTGGCCCCGCGCTTTCAAAGTGACTGTCGCAAGATTGAATGCTTCCTCGAACAGCAGAGCGGATCGTGCGCTGTCGGCTGTGCGGATGCCGGAAGTGGCCGGAGCCATGTCGCTCAATACAACGTCAAAAGGCGCATAACGTCGTCTTAACGTCTCCCTGAATTCAGAGTCGGCCATATCTTCTTTAAAGGTCACGACATTCTCTGGAAAGGCATGGTGTATTTCCTTGAGGTCTACACCGACAATCAAGCCCATGGGTCCGACCACCTGGCTGGTGAACTGAATCCAGGAACCGGGTGCAGCGCCCAAATCCAGGACGCGATCTCCAACCCTGAGTATTTTGTACTTATTTTGTATTTCCTTCAACTTGAATACCGCGCGAGCAAGATAATGGTGCTTTTTCGCCTGCTGAAAGTAGTGGTCGCGGAATTTGTAGTTCATTTATAACACCTTTAAATAACTTTGTTTTATGACGCATTGCTATATATCACAGAATAGGATTTTTTGTAAACAGCAGGCTGGTGGCCGAACACGCCGGCATGGCCGGTTCGGCGGCGGGCTGCGGCGGGCGAAGCGGAAGGGAGGCGCGTTCCTCATAAAGTTTTGGCATCATCCGCTGGTGACAATACGAGCATCCACCACGAGCGCCCGGTCGGCGTAGGCCATCACCGGATTCATGTCCATCTCTACGATGTCTTCTCGAGCCAGGCTCAACCCTGCCACCTTGTCCATCAAGTCGATCAAGTGGTCGTCACCCACGGGCGGCAGGTTGCGGAAACCCTTTCGCAGTTTCGGCCAGGTTTTCAATTCGTTCAGCATTTCGCAAAAGTCAGACCGGCGGGCGGGCAAAAGCCGAAAACTCACGTCTTTGAAAAGTTCCAAAAATACACCCCCAAGGCCGAGGCTGATTACCAGACCGAAACCGTCATGCCGCTGAACTCCGATATAGAATTCCGCACCGGGAGGTGCCATGGGTTCAACGATGATCGCCGCTTCGCCATGGAGTTTTTGTCGAAGTCTGATCAGTTCGTCATAGGCTCTCGCCACAGCCGACCGATCCTCCAGGTTCAGAAAAACTCCTCCAACTTCGGTTTTATGCGAGTAACGGCTGCTGGAAAGCTTGAGCACCAAAGGGTAGCCCATTTGTTCAGCCGCATCCGCGGCGTCCTGCAGCGAGTCGATTATCCTGGTTGGGACGATCGGTACCTGAGCCTTTTCGAGCAGTTCCTTGGCTTCATGTTCCGGCAGAATCATGCGAATTTCTCCTTGTGCCCAATGTAGTGAGAGCAAGCACGTGCAAATGAGGTCTAACGGTCACACATGCGACGCCGATTGAGCAACGCGTTCAATGCCATGGCGCCGTCTTCGGGCGTGAGGTAGGCGCAGATGCCCTTGGCTGCGCATTCTTCCAAATGCGGCCGTACCTCAAATGGATTGGCCAGCAGCACCAGCACCATGGGTTTGGTTACTGTTCGCTGCAGCTGCTCCAGTTCCGGCAGCGGCAGGCGTATCTGGCGGTTGTAATTCCATACCAGAAAATAGGCGTCATAGTCTTCCGCCGTCAAAGCCTGCAGGACCCGACTGTAGACATGAGGCAAAAAACCCGGACCGGTCAAATCGACGGGGTTCTGAGTTGCAACAGCGGTTTTTTCGCCGATGATCTTTCTGACCGCCTCCTTGGTTGCCGGCGAAAGATCGGGCAGTTTCCACCCGTTTCCAATGAGCATGTCCATGGCTACAATGCTCGGCCCCGCCGTGAAGGTGAGGGCGCATAACCGGTTTCCCCCGGGCAACTGCAGCATGCTCAGGGCTTTTGCACTGACGGCGGCTTCCCAGGTTGATTGGACTTCGACCAGGCCGGCTTGTCGAAACATGGATCGATACAGGTCATATTCCCCGGTCAGGCTGCCGGTATGAGTCGCCGTAGCCCGCGAAACCTCCTCGTGCTTGCCCGCCTTGTAAACCACCACCGGTTTACGTGCGGCCACCTTGCCGGCGGCTTCATAGAAGGCGCGGGGAGCATGCAATCCTTCAATGAACAAACAGAACGTCCTGACGGCCGGATCGTCGCTCAGGGCTTCCAGGTAGTCGCCGAAGTCCACGACACTGCAGTTCCCGGCTCCCACAAAGTGGCTGAGTCCGCACTGCAGAGAACGCAGACACTGGCCAAGTGCCGTTCCAACACCGCCGCTCTGGGAGATCACCGCAACGGGACCGGGGAACGTGTCGAGATGCCAGAAGATGCTGTGCATCCCATGATGGAAGCTCGAAATTCCAAGAGTGTTGGGGCCGATTACCGGCATTTGATAATGCTCCGCCAGTGCCTTAAGGCTCTCCTCCAGCTCCTTGCCCCCGGCTCCTACCTCCTTAAAGCCTCCCGCCACGATGGTAACTGCTCCGATGCCCAGTTGGGCGGCTTCTTCGGCCATTTTCAGCGCCAGGTTCTGGTTGAGCAGGAGGATAGCCAGGTCGGGCGGCGGATCAATGGCTTCCAGACTTGGATAGCATTTCTTGCCAAGCAGGGTCTCGTACTTGGGATTGACGGGGAAAATATCTCCTTGAAAGGAGCTGCCGAGCAGGTTGATCAGGGGCCCTATCCCCACCGAATGCTGATCCTGGGAGGCACCGACTACGGCAATTCGAGTCGCATTGAAGGCCCTTTTCAATTTTTCCATCATTGTTGATGATATGGTCATGGCATCCTCCAAGATGATTGCATGCATAACGAAACGGGACCATAGCGGAATCCGCCGTCGAACGGAAAAGCCGGATTGCGGTCATACCGTTGCTTTTCGGCAATGGAACCGGAAAAACAAGCTTGCACACTATAGGGCAGATCGGCGTAAACTGGAAGGCGAAAAAACGACAGGGATAACGAACCACGGTTGCTATGGTCGATGAGTCATTGATTCTCTTTTATGGTTGCTCAACCGAAAACATGGGGGCAACGGGTGGAGGTATGATGCAACGAAACATCAATGGCAAAATTATCAGGCTTATCCAGGGCGATTTGACTGATCTCGAGGTGGACGCCATTGTCAATGCAGCAAACTCGCAGCTCATTCTGGGAGGCGGTGTCGCAGGAGCGATCCGCACCAAAGGGGGACCGGCCATCCAGGAAGAGTGCAACCGCATTGGCGGCACGACGGTGGGCAATGCGGTCATCACCGGCGCGGGCAATCTCAAAGCGCGTTACGTCATTCATGCGGTTGGCCCGCGTTACGGCGCGGGGAATGAAGACGAAAAACTGCGTCAGGCCACATTGAACAGTTTCGCGCGGGCGTCCGAAAAGGGTCTCAAGAGCATTGCGCTGCCCGCCGTGAGCACGGGCATTTTCGGTTTTCCCAAGGATCGGTGTGCCCGCATCATGCTCAAAGCGAGCATGGAGTTTTTGCAAAGGAAGGATACCAGCGTGGATGAGGTGATTTTTTGTCTGTGGTCCCGGGAAGATCTGCGGGTATTTCAGGAAACCCTGCGATCCATGACCGAATGAGTGCAGTTGTGCGCAGATTGGCACGAGTCAATGGCGGTCACAATCGGAAGCCGGATCAGCACGACACCTTGTGCAACACATTGGCGGCTTGCTCACACTGCGGTGTGACGATCTCATCCATGTAAAAGGGCCGGTCCGCGCCAAACTTTCGAGCAACCGGTTTGATGAGCGGAACAAATCTCAAGATGCGCTGAACCATAGACGCGGGATGGTGCTACGCAAGGAGAGACCATACGGGAAATCAAGGTCGGCGCGGCGGCACAATTTGCCAAGACGGTGAGTGAGGTGGACGTTTACCTCTATGCCGGGTTAAGTGACGATTTCAATCCCGCTCACATCAATGAAGCCCATGCGCGCAAACCCGTTTTCAAAACCAGGATCGCGCACGGCATGCCGGCGGCGGGATTCATTTCAGCTGTTCTGGGGACCCAATTGCCCGCACCGGGCAGCATTTACATTCGCCAGGAACTGAATTTTCTGGCGCCGGTCCACATGGGAGATACCATCACTGCACGGGTGGAAGTGGTTGAGGTCGACAACGGAAAAAAGAGAGTGCGAATGCGCACCACTTGTGTCAATCAGAACTCGGAAACAGTGCTGGACGGAGAAGCGGTGGTGAGCCCTCCGCGCAGATGAAGCCATTCCCGGGAACATGCCTTCAAGCGGATGGAGGAACCCCGTTGAAGGCATTGGGGCGGAGTGGAAGCTGAGAATGCTAGAGATCGATATGTTCCCCGGGTTGCAGCACGGTCACTTCGGTCGATGTTTCGGCTTCGACGCGCTTTTTCCAGGCGACAGGATCCTGCTTGATCACGTCAAAAGTGTCGTAGTGAATCGGAACGACCTGCCTGGGCTCGAGCAGCTTGACGGCGCGCAGGCCGTCGTCCGGACCCATGGTAAAATTGTCTCCAATGGGCAAAATCGCGAGATCAAGCCCTTCTTCGCCAATCAATTTCATGTCGTAGAACAGACCGGTGTCGCATGCGTGATAGATTTTTTTATTCTGAATGGTGAACAGAAAGCCGCACGGATTGCCGCCGTAAGATCCATCGGGAAGCGCCGAGCCGTGCTGAGCAATGGTCAGTTTTGCACGCCCCCAGGGATAATCGAAACCTCCTCCAATGTGCTGCGGATGCAGGTTGCTGAGTCCCTGGCCGGCCAGCCAGTTGTGGATTTCAAAATTGCTGACAACGGTGGCCCCGGTCCGCTGGGCGATCTGCACGGTATCGCCCAGATGATCCCCGTGCCCGTGTGATACAAAGATGTAGTCGGCGGGGACCGCATCGGCGCTGACGGCAGCAAGGGGGTTCCCGCTCAGAAACGGATCGATCAGCAAGTGGGTGTCGCCTGCTTGAATGAGAATGCAGGCATGGCTGTACCAGGTCACTCTAATGCTCATTTTGTCCTCCTTGTTTTCCGGTTGATTGGTCATCTCCAAAGCATGGAGACTCACCCATTTATACTAAACCATCGAGCAATCTTCCAGTGAGTTGCCCTTGATTTGTATCGGGGTAAGGTTTGCCGTTTTGCGCTGTATTCTCTTCTTGACAGGCACTGCGGCTTTGCATAAGGTGAAGCGTCGCCAAGTGACTGGCAGCGATCGTCAGCTGGTCTCAGTTACACCGGCACTGGTCAAAGAGAAACCGGGTGATCTATGGCCGCAGCCCCTGGTGGATTGAATGTGATGAGGAGTAGCCGAATGAAGAAGTTTTTGCTGCTGGTGGTAGTGCTTTTGCTGGCTCCCAATGTTTATGCCGGCGGCCCTCCTCCGGATAAGGTCGCGCATTTTTCAGGCGGTGTTGTCTCAGGACTTATTGCCACAGCGGTAGCCAATGAATTTGTGCCGCGCCACAGGCTCATAGCAGGCATAGTGCTGGGTACGATCCCGGGAATCATAATAGAAGCCGAAAATTCAACCTACTCGGCAGGATTTTCCGAGGGCGACCTGCTGGCTCATTTTTTGGGTTCAGTGGTGGGCTCAGTGATCTCGGATAAACTCATCCTGAAATTTCTGGTGGACGAAAGGGGCCCCAACAAGGCCTACGGCGTGCAGGTCGGCAAAAGGTTCTAGCGGCCGGATGACTAAAATTTTATGGACTGAGGCTTCCCCTGAATCAGAGTTTGTATTGACTACCCCCCATCATCCAGAGCATTAAGGTTCTCTATTAAAAATCCATTACAGAATGAAGAGAGATAATATTTTCGCGCATCGGCACGGAGGAACGGCACTCATTTTGGTGCTGTTCCTCGCGGTATCATTTGGTACCAGGTCCGTCCTTCTGTTCACATCCCATGATGTTGTGACCTGGAGCTGGTTCGGCATTTTCAGCATCTTTTTTTGGGGTTTCCTCTATGATCTGGCCGCGGCAAGCTACCTTGCGATCCCTGTAGCGCTCTATCTGATGCTCTTGCCTCAACGAATCTTCACCAGTCGATTGCACCGCATTCTATCCGTCGCCTTCTTTTTTGTTGTCCTGTATGGCCTGCTTTTCATAGCGGCGGCCGAGTGGTTTTTTTGGGATGAATTCGGAGTGCGGTTTAACTTCATTGCGGTGGATTACCTCATTTACACCAAGGAGGTGGTCGGCAATATTTATGAGTCTTACCCGCTGGTACTCATTTTGAGCGCGCTGTTTCTCCTCACCGTCCTCCTCACAGCGATCGTTTACCGGTTTGGACGGATGCGGTCATGGTTCGAGTCCACCGGCTCCTGGAAAGTACGCAGTACCTGGACAGGATGCGTTCTGCTTGCGGCCGTTTTGTTCACGGCGACGCTCGACAATCGAACGGTACCGGGATTGGGAAACTCCTACAATGAGGAGCTGGCCAAGAACGGCCCTTATTCCTTTGTAGCAGCCTTTCGCAATAATGAGCTGGAATACGACCAGTTTTACAGAGCCGAGGACAACACTGAAGCTTTTCGTCAGATTCGCGCTCTTCTGAAGACCGAAAATTCCACGTACATCTCACAGGAGCCTTACAATATCACCCGATTCATAGAGAACGAAGGGGAAGAAAAACGCTACAATGTCATTCAAATAACGGTGGAGAGCCTTAGCGCGGAATATTTGGGGGTGTTTGGGAATACCCAGGGACTCACTCCAAACCTTGATGCGTTGAGCGAAGAAAGCATCTTGTTCACCAATTGCTTTGCCACCGGAACACGCACGGTGCGCGGCATGGAAGCGCTGGTGCTGTCGGTTCCGCCGACTCCTGGGCGGTCCATTGTGAAACGCCCCAATAACGAGGACCTTTTTTCGCTGGGATCTATTTTTCGATCCAAAGGTTATGACACTGCCTTCATCTACAGCGGTTTCGGCTATTTTGACAACATGAATCACTTCTTTGCCAACAACGGCTACCGCGTTGTGGATCGCGCTTCAGTGCCTCAGGAAGCGATCACCTTTGCCAACGTTTGGGGAGCCTGTGATGAAGATCTGTACAACTGGGTGCTGGACGAAGCCGACCGTTCTTACGCCCAGGATAAACCCTTCATGCACTTCGTCATGACTACTTCCAATCACCGCCCCTTCACCTACCCTGAGGGCAAAATCGACATTCCATCCCACAGTGGCCGCCGCGGTGGCGTAAAATACACGGATTACGCCATTGGAGAGCTGATCCGCAAGGCCAAGGAGAGGCCATGGTTTTCCAACACCCTGTTTGTTATCGTGGCCGATCATTGCGCCGGAAGTGCCGGAAAAATGGATCTCCCCGTCAGGAAATACCGAATTCCACTGATGATCTATAACCCGGAGCTTTTGCAGCCTCGACGCGTAGAAAGACTGTGCAGCCAAATTGATTTCGCTCCGACTCTCCTTGGATTATTGCACTGGAGTTATGAGAGCCAGTTTTACGGCAAAGACATTCTGCGCATGGAGCCAGACAGTGAATACGCATTGATTGGAACCTATCAGAAACTGGGTTACATGAAACAGAATCTGCTCACTGTTCTGAAGCCCATCCGCGAGGTGGCCGCCTACCGGTTTGACCTGGCCGGCACGACTCAGGCTCCGGCGGCAGAGGATGCGGATTTGACCAAACAAGCGATAGCTTATTATCAAACGGCCAGCTTTCGATTCAATCATCGATGAGGGCCTAAGCTCTTTCATCCGGCTTCTCCCGCCAACGACTCGGTCGTAGTCCAATCCGGGCACCGCTGGATCCCGGGAACAGAGTCCATTGGTCAATGACCGTGGGCTCAGCGAAGCAGGGCGAATGAGAGTTCCCCCATGGCCAGGCGAATCATTGGTATTTGCTTGGATTGGAGGTATAGTGACAGCCTTTTTCAATTTTCTTCTTATTCTCAACGCTAAATGGATAAAACAATGATCACTGTGCTGGATTATGGTGCGGGCAACGTTCGAAGCGTGGTGAATGCCATTGAGAGCCTGGGGGAAAGGGTCAAGCTGGTGAGTGCCCCGGAAGATATTTTGGCGGCGCAAAAGCTGGTATTCCCGGGGGTGGGCGCCTTTGGAAGCATGATGCAGATTTTACAGGAACGCCGGTTGGTGGCTCCGCTGTTGCGTTATCTGCACTCGAATCGGCCCTTTCTGGGCATCTGTCTGGGACTGGAGGCGCTTTTCGAAAGCAGTGAAGAAGCGCCGGGAATTAAGGGTCTCGGCTTTATCCCGGGGCAGGTGAAGCGTTTTGACATCGGTCTTTCGGTTCCCCATATCGGCTGGAACGGCGTCAAAGTCAAACAGCCATCGACGATCTTTTCCGGTTTCCAGGGTGATGAAAAGGTCTATTTTGTCCACTCGTATCACGTAGCTCCCAGGGACGACAAGGTGGTCCTGACAACCACAAACTACGGATATGAGTTTGTCAGCAGCATCCAGCAAGGCAACATCATCGCCACCCAATTCCACCCTGAGAAGAGCGGCGGAACCGGCCTGAACATACTGAAAAATTTTCTGCGCGCTGGAACGAAAGCGGTGCGACCCCAACGGAGCTGTGCCGAGACTATGCTGGCCAAGCGCATCATCGCCTGTCTGGATGTACGTTCCAACGATCAGGGAGACCTGGTAGTGACCAAAGGAGATCAGTATGAGGTGCGGGAAAGAGGTGAGGTGCGCAATCTCGGCAAACCTATCGATCTGGCCCGTCGTTATTATGAAGAAGGGGCGGATGAAATCACCTTCCTGAACATCACCGGATTTCGCGATTTCCCGCTGGAAGACATGCCCATGCTCGAGGTGCTGCGAAAAACTTCAGAGAATGTATTCGTGCCGCTCACCATCGGGGGAGGAATTCGCGACTATACGGACAGGCATGGCAAGAGCTATTCCGCCCTGCAGGTCGCCGCCGAGTATTTCCGTTCGGGAGCAGACAAAGTGTCCATAGGCAGTGACGCCGTGATAATTGCTGAAAAATACTTGAAGACCGGCAGAACAACCGGCCGCAGTTCCATGGAAGAGATTTCCCGGGTGTACGGCAATCAGGCGGTGGTCGTTTCCATTGATCCCCGCAGGGTCTATGTGCCATCCCCGGAAGCGGTCGCACACCAGGTCATTCCAACGGCGTTGCCGGGTCCCGGGGGAGAACGCTACTGCTGGTATCAGTGCACGGTAAAAGGGGGGCGAGAGGGGAGAGATCTCGATGCCGTGACGCTGGCTCAAGTTTGCGAAAAACTGGGAGCAGGCGAAATCCTGTTGAACTGCATCGACCGGGATGGAACCAATCTGGGATTCGATCTGGAACTGATCAATGCCGTCAAAAGGGCGGTGACCATTCCCGTGATTGCCTCCAGCGGTGCCGGCAGCCCACAGCACTTTCTGGAAGTTTTCACTCAAACGGCGGCCGAATCGGCTCTGGCGGCGGGCATCTTCCATCGCAAAGAGGTATCCATCGACGCCGTCAAGGATTTTCTCAAGGGCAAAGTAGAGGTCCGGACCTGAAAGTCATTCTGCTCAACAATCTGGACCAAATTCCCCAATCAGCAGCAATCGGTATCATCGGGGAAAGCGGCAGAAATGAAAGGCTCGGGCAAGTACTCCAGGTTTTGAGGCCCGATGTCGAGATTCGGCTTTGCGGGCAAGCGGAAGATCCGCCATCCGGTTGTACAGCTGCCGGCGTTGCCGGCGCTCAATCCCACCGCGCGCCGCAGCAGGTGGATTGTGTTCTGACAACAACCTACAAGTCCAGAGTCTATTGTCGAATCCTGCGGTCAGGAAAGATCCCGGCCGAGGTTCCGGTGCTTGTGGTGAATCCCAATTTTTATCATCCGTTCCTGCAGCTGGGGGGTGATTGCCGGAAACACACCCGCAGGCTGCGGGAAGCCCAGAAGGTTTTTCCCTTCGATGAGGATAAAGATTTTTATGATCTGCTCATCTCGGCCATGCCGTTAAAAAGTGATTTGACCCCTTTGTATCTCCACCTGACGCAACTGTGGAGTCGCATGGGGAGGCAGTACTTTGACCACATCAACAAGTCTGTCATACAGACCGTCATCGAGGGGGGAGTGGCCGATGGCTGGGTTTCGGCACAATTCCTGGGATCTTTTGAAAACGCGGTCGTGTATGGGTTTGATCCGGACCGCGAGCTTTTCCAAAACAGCTACCACAAACCATTCCTGCTGCACAGCCGGCGCTTCCACTATATGCCGCTGGGTCTCTGGCAACAGGCCGCGCGCCTGCCCTTTCACGTCGCCAGAACATTCACTTCAAGGGTAACCGAACAAGGGCTGGAATCGGCCGACGATTCCATCGAAACGACGGCGGTGGACGATTTTGTTGCCGCCGCAAGGATCGATAAAGTCGACTTTATCAAGCTCGATGTCGAGGGAGCGGAGCTTGACGTCATGCGCGGCGCGCGTCAGACCATCTGCAATCACCGGCCGCAGTTGGCCGTATGCGTCTATCACAAACTGGAACATTATTATGAGATTCCTCTGTTGCTGTCGCAGTACACCGAGAACTATATTTTTAGAATCGGCCATTATTCGCCGTTTCATCTTTTCAGCGAGACGGTGCTGTATGGGATCCCCCGCGAGCTTTACTATTCCCACCCGCACTGACAGGGCACAACAGGGCTATCCGGGAGAAACCCTCTCGCAGGATCATTGAAAGGAACCAATGCATCAACCACATACCATGACCATAGCCAACGAGCTCAACCTTCTGCCGAATCAGGTGGATGCAACCGTTGGACTTTTGCAGGGCGGAGCCAGCGTGCCTTTCATCGCGCGCTACCGGAAAGAAGCCACCGGCTCCCTGGATGAAACGGTTATCGTACAGATCCGTGATCGACTTGTTCAGCTGGAGGCTTTGGAGAAAAGGCGTGAAACCATTTTGGACGCGTTGCAGGAACAGGGAAACCTGACTGAGGACCTGCGACGGCGGATTGCGCGAGCAGAAACACTGGCCAAGCTGGAAGACCTTTACCTTCCCTTCCGTCCGAAGCGAAGGACCCGGGCCGGCATCGCCAGAGAAAAGGGGCTTGAGCCGCTCGCCCGCCTGCTCTTGCAGCAAAAGCCTGAAACCAGGCCGGCTGAAGAGGCACAAGCCTTTTTGGACGGAGAAAAAGGGGTGAGTTGTGGTGCAGATGCCTTGGCCGGAGCCAGAGATATCATCGCCGAATGGGTGAGTGAGAACGTCGAGATACGTGCTTCACTGAGAACCCTTTTCATGCACAAAGGAATTCTGAAGTCCAATGTGATCAAGGGCAAGGAGGCGGAAGCGGTCCAGTACCGCGACTACTATGAATGGGAAGAATCCGTGAAAAGCGCGCCTTCCCATAGAATCCTGGCGACCCGGCGGGGAGAGCGGGAAGGATTCCTCAATGTACGTATGGTGGTCAATACGCAGGAGGCTCTGGCTGTGATCGATTCAACCTGCGTGACAGGAAACGGTGAGGCTTCACAGCAGGTGAGGGAGGCCGGGCGGGATGCTTACAAAAGGCTTCTGGCGCCATCTCTGGAAAGCGAGCTGAAACAGTGGGCAAAGGAGCGTGCCGACAAGGAGGCGATTCGAGTTTTTGCCGACAACCTGAGGCACCTCCTTATGGCGCCGCCCCTTGGAAATAAAAGGCTGATGGCGATCGATCCGGGTTTTCGCACCGGCTGCAAGGTAGTCTGCCTGGACGGCCAGGGAAAACTGTTGCAAAGTGACACGGTTTATCCCCATTCCGGCAAGCAGTCTGCTGCCACCGCCGCAAAGCGGCTCATGGCTCTCGTTAACGAGTACCAGGTGCAAGCCATTGCCGTTGGCAACGGCACAGCGGGGCGGGAAACGCAGAGCTTTGTGCGCGCGTTGCCGCTGCCGGAAAATGTTCAGGTGATAATGACCGATGAAAGTGGTGCGTCGGTGTATTCGGCATCTCAATTGGCGCGCGAAGAATTCCCCGACGAGGATGTCACCGTCCGCGGGGCCATATCCATCGGCAGAAGGCTGATGGATCCACTGGCCGAGTTGGTGAAAATCGATCCCAAATCCATCGGGGTAGGGCAGTACCAGCACGATGTCGATCAGAAACAGCTCAAACAGGGTCTGGACGATGTGGTCATGAGCTGCGTCAATGCCGTGGGGGTGGAGGTGAACACAGCCAGTGCTCAGCTGCTCGCCTATGTTTCCGGATTGGGTCCGCAACTGGCCAGGAACCTGATCGGCTGTCGCGATGAAAACGGCCCTTTCCGATCACGGCGGGAACTCAAAAAGGTTCCTCGGCTGGGTGCCAAAGCCTTCGAACAGGCTGCCGGCTTTTTGCGCATTCGGGGCGGCGATAATCCTCTCGATGCGAGTGCTGTCCACCCGGAATCCTATGGGATTGTCGAAGCCATGGCAAAGGATCTGGGATGCGGCCTGGCCGATTTGATTGGGAATGAGACGCGTTGCCGCCAGATTGATCTCTCCAGATATGTGGATCGATATGTCGGACTTCCCACCCTCAAGGATATTCAAGCCGAATTGGCCAAACCCGGCAGAGATCCGCGCGACAGCTTTGAGCCGTTCGCCTTTGCCGACGGAGTCCAATCGATGGAGGATCTGGCACCCGGCATGAAGCTTCCTGGAATCGTAACCAATGTGACGGTGTTTGGGGCGTTTGTTGACATTGGGGTGCATCGGGACGGGCTGGTGCACCTGAGTGAACTGGCGGACCGTTTTGTGAAAGATGCGCGGGAAGTAGTGCATGTTCATCAGCAGGTCATGGTGACCGTACTGGAGGTGGATCTCGAACGCAAACGGATTTCCCTCTCGATGAAAAAGTCTGCACACGAGGCGCCTGGAACGTAGCAAACCAAGTCATCGGAAGGCCGCCCTAAAGCGGCAAAAGGGCGGCACAGCCCCTCCGCTGGCAGGCCCGGATTCAACAATCCTTTCGCACAATTACTGAAGAATTGAAGCCTTGCGAGCTGCAGGTATTGCATATTTGGGGAGGAATGATTGTCTTCACTGCATACCGATGAATTTGAAAGGAGATGAAATGGCGATTCTGATGTACGTCCTGACGGCGATGATTTTTACCGTGATGTTGCTGGCCATCCTTTTGATTCCCTTGCTCCACGCGGCAGGCGCCTATGATGCGCACAAGGAGGAGCAGAACGGCTCGGATCGCAAGTTCCCTGTATTCTTCGAATAGCAGCGCCACCACTTCCCTCCGGTCGCCAGGAATGATTGCGCACTACCCGGATATTCCATCATGTGATCACATGGATGTTGACAAATCTCATCTTTTCCTTTTGACACGGCCGTTTGCAATCTTCTAAATTCATTCAACCAGAGAGCGCTTTAAAAGATACTCGTCTGCTTTTCTTTCGTGGGCTTTTTATTGCATTCCGCTGCAGGAGGTCCATATGAAACATGTGATCATCGGCAATGGTATTGCCGGAATCAGTGCCGCCGAAATGATTCGTCAAATGGATGCCGATGCTTCCATGACGTTAATTGGCGACGAGTCATTCCCGCCTTACTGCCGCCCAATGATCAGCATGGTGCTGGAAGGTTCTGTCGGATACGATCGCCTGCCTGTTCGCGGTGCCGATTTCTATGATCGCATGCGGATCCAACCTATTCTTGGAAATCGCGTGACAGCGCTTGACGTCGACAATAGAACCGTCAGCGTCCAGGGTGAACACAACATTTCTTATGATAAGCTATTGATTGCAACCGGAGCCGATCCGAGGCCGATCAAGGCGAACAATCTGCACTTGAAGAATATATTTTTCATGCGCACTGCGGAACATGTGCGCGCTATGCTGGAAGCTGTGCCGTCGGCTCGCAGAGCCCTGGTTCTGGGGGGAGGGCTGGTGGGGTTTAAAGCCGCCTACGGGCTGTTGCACCGTGGAATCCCGGTGACCATGCTGATACGATCCGGCTATCCACTTGCGCTGCAGGTGGACCCGCGCGCCGGGCAAATGATTCAGGATGAGCTGGTGGCACGGGGTCTGGATGTGCGGGTTGAAGTCCATGTCATCGGGTTCGACGGCAATAGCAGAGTTCGACGGGCTTTCCTGTCGGACGGTACCGAGCTCGACTGCGATATGGTAGTCATCGGGAAAGGCGTGACGCCGGCCCTTTCTTTTGTGCCGAAGAACATTATCCAGGTGGATTTGGGCATTCTGGTCAATCGCCATCTGGAAACATCCGTGCCGGGCATTTATGCGGCCGGCGACGTGGCGGAACTGATCGATTTGGCGCGCAACACCCGCTGGGTCAATGCCATCTGGCCGGAAGCGGTCGCACAGGGGCGCGTGGCGGGAATGAACATGGTGGGACGCAAGGTGGCATACAAGGGAAGCCTGAGCCGCAACGTCATCCGGATTTTCGGATTGGACGTGATGACGGCAGGCATCGTCAATGCACCCCATGATGGCCCCTATGAGGTCATCGCCCGCGACGATCCCCTTCGCAAAAACTACCGCAAGCTGGTGTTTCTCGAGGATCGTCTTGTCGGAATGACGCTCGTCAATCATATCCAACAGGGCGGCATGCTGATTGCCATGATGCAAAGCGGAAGGCCCGTGAACATCTCCAGGGAGAAAATCTTGTCAGCGTCTTTCAATTACCGCCAGCTGATCAGGTAGAATCGTTTGTTTGCTGCGGCTTTGCCGCCGGCTGAGAACTTCTCGAGAAGGAGGTATCATGCGAAAGGTCATCGTTCATCCGCAGCGCTGTGTGGGCTGTATGCAGTGCATGCATGCCTGCGCCACAGCGCATTCCAAGAGTAAGGAACTTTTTGCCGCGGCACTGGAGAGTCCTCTCCCAAAAGCGCGCATCCATGTCGGAGTGGGACTGTTTAATGAAGGTTTCCCCAATCGCTGCCGGCACTGTGAACCGGCTCCTTGTCAATTGGCCTGCCTGCCTGGTGCGATATCCCGCGATGTGGAAACGGACACGGTCTTGATCGATCCCGACCTGTGCATCAATTGTGCTTCCTGCGCCATGGCCTGCCCGTTTGGCGTGATACGCTACCATCAACATTGCTATGCTCCACCCGGTAAGGTGGTTGCGGTCAAGTGTGACAACTGTTTCGAGCGCCAGATGCAGGGTCTGATTCCAGCATGCGTTGAAGTGTGCAAGGCGCATGCGCTGACCTTCGAGGACCCCTCCCGGGCACTCAAGCGCAGAACGGATGAGGTGGCCAGAAGTGTTTCTCCCGGCGTTTTGCAGACCGATCTCGCTGCCGGTTTCAGCGTGCTGAATGCCCACAAACGACAGCAAATCGAAATCGCTCTAAGAAGGAGTCAGTCATGAATGATTTGTTTGCCAATCGAACGATGACGCGAGATGGTCAGTTGCTCCTGGAAAAGGCGCAGCGGGACCGGATTGAGACGGTGTGGGACCGGTTTGAAAACCAGCTTCCCCAGTGCGGTTATTGCGAAATGGGTCTGAGCTGCCGCATTTGTGTGATGGGGCCCTGCCGCATCGATCCTTTTGGCGAGGGACCGCAGAAGGGCGTGTGTGGTGCCGACGCCGATATCATAGTGGCGCGCAACCTGGGGCGTATGATTGCGGCGGGAGCGGCATCGCATTCCGATCATGGGAGGGATTTGGTCGACGTTCTGCAAGAGGTGGCTGAAGGAAAGGCAACCGGTTATCAAATCCGCGATGTGGAAAAACTGAAACGGGTAGCAGCAGAATATGGAATTGTAGCGGACGGGAAGGATCCCGCCGAGATTGCCGGCGAACTGGCCTACGCCATGCAGGAAGATTACGGCACCCGCAGGAAATCTCTGACTTTGCTGCAGAGGGCGCCCGCCAAACGCCGCGCAATTTGGGACAAGTTGAACATTACTCCAAGGGGCATCGACCGGGAAACTTCCGAGATGATGCACCGCACGCATATGGGAGTCGACAATAACTGGCAGACTCTTTTGCTGCATGGTCTGCGCAACGCACTGTCGGATGGCTGGGGTGGGTCGATGATCGCGACGGAAGTTTCAGACATTCTGTTTGGAACCCCTCAACCCGCTGCCACGATGGTGAACGTGGGCGTTCTCAAGGCAGATCATGTCAACATCATCGTGCACGGCCACAATCCGGTTGTATCTGAAATGGTTCTGCATGCCTGTCAATCCGAAGACCTGCTGCAACTGGCCAGGGAAAATGGTGCTGCGGGGATCAACCTGGCGGGAGTCTGCTGCACCGGCAACGAACTGCTGATGCGAAACGGCATTCCCATGGCGGGAAATCATCTGACTACCGAGTTGGTGTTAACCACGGGTGCCGTCGATATGATGATTGTCGATTACCAGTGCATTATGCCTTCTTTGGGCAGTGTGGCCGCGTGCTACCACACGAAAATGATTTCCACCAGCGATAAGGCCCGGTTTCCCGGCATGCAGCACCGTGAATTTCACCCTGAAAACGCTGCCGAAAAAGCCCGGGAAGTGGTCAAGGAGGCGATTGAAAATTTTGCCGATCGCGGCGAAGTCTACATTCCGGTGGAACCGGTGAAAGCGATCGGCGGCTTTTCCGTAGAAACCATTGTCGACGCGCTGGGGGGCACCCCCCAGCCCTTGATCGATGCCCTCAAGGCGGGTACCATCCGCGGCGCGGTGGGCATTGTGGGCTGCAACAATCCAAGGATCAGGCAAGATTTCGGCCACGTCACTTTGACCCAAAAACTGATTGAGAACGACATTCTCGTGGTGGATACCGGGTGTGCGGCCGTTGCCACTTCCAAGGCCGGGCTCAAGCTTGCCGAAGCCGCACAAATGGCCGGACCCGGATTGCGCGAAATCTGTGGTGCGCTCGGCATACCGCCGGTTTTACACATGGGAAGCTGCGTCGATAATGTTCGCATTCTGGTACTCGCTTCGGCTCTGGCCAACGCGCTGGGTACCGACATATGCGACCTGCCCATCGCCGGAGCCGCCCCTGAATGGTATTCGGAAAAGGCAGTGGCCATTGGTGCTTACTTCGTGGCATCCGGTGTCTACACGGTGCTGGGCCCGATGCCTCCCATCACGGGCAGCATGAATGTTGTCAAACTCCTGACAGAGGGGCTCAAGGATGAGGTGGGAGCCACCTTTCACGTTGAACCCGACCCGGAAAAGGCGGCTCTTGCCATGCGCAGACACATCGAAGGCAAGCGGGCGAAACTCGGACTGCCCTCCTTGAAAGTCTAATGCCCTGAGGAGCGGCCCTTGCCATGTGGGCCGCTCGCACGCATGGGATTCACCGTTGCCTCAAGCAGGCAGGGTTTGCTGCACGCTGACCCCGCAGGCTTGGCTATTCATCCTGGCGGGGGGGCTTCTTGGCGGCCCTTGCATGCCAGTCGAACACCTGAAGAACCGTTTCGTCGGGTTCGATCACCATGATCAGCAGTTCTCCATCGGTGTAATAAAGATCTCCAGTGAGGTTAAATCCGGGTGCTTCGCGACGGCGTTGATGGTTTCCTCGGAAAAAACCCACCAGGGAAACGCGGCCGGATTCCACCAGGTCACCGAGTACATTGTCGCGGGAATCGTCGACGTCAGGGTCAATCCTGTGAGTTGTCAGATTCCAAGTCTTGAGGGTGGGGCGCACCCCAATGTCACGGCTCACCTGTCCCAGCCAAACGGGTTTTCCCTCCAGTCGCCAGGGGCTGCGCCATAAACGTAAGTGATTGCGCGCGTTGATGGTGTCTCGCGCTTTTTGCAGAGCAAAATCTTGGCGGCGGTCGAACAAGTAAAGATTGCTCACAGGAGATGTGCGGTAGCTGGTTCCGTTCAAAAAGCTGCGCGCGGTTTGCCACGACGTTGACAGGCTGAGGGGTTCCGTCTCGTCCCATCCCGCCAGTGTGAAAGCCTGCAGCACGTCATCCAGTGCTCCAATGATCACCAGGTTGACTGGATCTCCCTGCCGCGTTCCTTTGGCATTGGTGGTGCAGCACGGTACCGTTGCCAGTCGCCTGACAAAGGATTGCCAGTCGTGTTCGATATATTCATCATCCCGGTAGATGGATTCGAACTCCACCAGGTCATGATCAACAAGCGTTCCCGGAACTTTTAGAAACAAGGTGCAGGTGTACTTCTGATCGGCGCCCACCAGGCGAACCGGGACCTTCTTGGTGCCTGCGTCCACATGAGTGAACACAAAGCCTTCCGCCCGCTCACCCGGGGAGAGCGCCTCGTTGCCGATGCCGACATCGTCAAAATACTCATCCATATCCCGATTGGCCGCTGACGCCGACGCGGCCCGAATGGGGGCGAGGGGCAGCAAGGGCCACAACAGCACAGAAAACGTGCCGTGCTCGAAAAAAGGTCTCCAAACGGAAATGTGCGCTTTCTGTGCCGCTTCCATATGTGAATAGTAATGGGGATCAACACTGCGCTCAAAAAAAACCAGCATGGCATCGGACTTGTTTTCTATTTCCAGCCAGACCGGTTGAATGCCTTGTGAATACAAGTCCGCCCCGAATACCCTGCGGCATTGTTCGGAACTCAGTACCGTTGCAGCAACGCTGATCTTGTCGTTGGTGCATGTGCTGAGATCGCTTCGAAATAAGGTCTGCTCGAGCGGCACCGGTCGATACGAGACACAACCGGTGAGCAGCGCAAAAACAACCCAGCAGAAGCTCACCATGAGGCACTTGCCGGCCGATAAACCGTTACTCGATTGACTGCATGCGACAAATTGCCGGTTGTCTGGAGTAGTCATTTTCTAAACCTTTAACTTTTTGTAATCGTTCACCGCCAAGACGCGAAGGACGCAAAGACACGCAAAGAGCCCTCGCTAAACGACGCAACCTCTGCAATCTTGGCGTTCTTTGCGCCTTTGTGGTTCATAAAGGGCCGTATGGTGAACGGTTACGATACGATAGGCCGAGGGTTGAACGGGCAAGGACCGCCATAAAATGCTTTGACATCGTTAGTCCCCTAAGATATCTATTCTAAGCTTACATCAGGGGGAGAATACTATGAGTTTCAACATTGCACAACGCAGCCGAATGCACAGATTGCCGCCGTATGTTTTTGCCCAGGTCAATGCCCTCAAAATGGAGCGCCGACGCGCGGGAGAGGACATCATCGACCTTGGGATGGGTAATCCGGATATCCCCACCCCGAAACACATTGTGGATAAACTGATGGAGGCCGCTCAAAAAGGTCACAACCATCGCTATTCTGCGTCCCGGGGAATAACCAGACTGCGGGTGGCCATTTCCGACTGGTACAAACGGCGCTATGATGTGGACATCGATCCGGAAAACGAGGCGGTGGTGACCATTGGCGCCAAAGAAGGCCTGTCACATCTGGTGCTGGTTCTTATCAGCCCGGGGGATGTGGTGTTTGCGCCCAATCCAACCTATCCCATACACCCTTATTCCGCCATTATTGCCGGAGGGGATGTGCGCTCGATCCCCATCAGCGCCAACAGCAATTTTATGGAAGACCTGCAGCAGGCAACCAAACAGACTTGGCCCAGACCCAAAGCGCTTATCATATCGTTTCCACATAACCCGACAACCGCCGTTGTCGATCTCGATTTTTTTAAAAACATTGTCGATTTTGCAAAAGAAAATCAGATGATGGTGATCCATGATCTGGCCTATGCGGATCTGGTCTTTGACGGCTATGAAGCTCCGAGCTTCCTCCAGGTTCCCGGGGCCAAGGACATCGGTGTCGAATTTTTTTCTCTCTCGAAGAGTTACAGCATGCCGGGGTGGCGGGTAGGTTTCTGCGTGGGAAATCCGGAGATGATAGCGGCTCTCACCCGCATCAAGAGCTACCTCGATTACGGTGTGTTTCAGCCCATTCAGATTGCCGCAATCATAGCGCTCAATGAAGATCAGTCCTGCGTGCAGGATATCGTCTCCATTTACAAATCACGCCGTGATGTTCTCGTGGATGGATTGAACCGCGTGGGCTGGACTACGGAAAAACCTAAGGCCACCATGTTTGTCTGGTCGCGGATTCCGGAGCCATTCCGTGCTATGGGATCGGTGGAATTTTCCAAATTCCTCATTGAAGAAGCCAAGGTTGCCGTTTCTCCCGGACTGGGGTTTGGCGAATACGGCGATGAATATGTGCGGTTTGCTCTGGTTGAAAATGAGATGCGCACCAAGCAGGCGATTCGCGGGTTGCGCCGCGCTCTGCAAAAGGACAATGCGCAGCTGGCAAAAACCGGCACCAATTCTTGAAGGTGCTGGTCTACGGCGGGTACCGTGATGCTGCGTCCGGGGCTTGAGTATTCTGCTCCGCAAACCGCTGCGCATGGCCCCGAAGGGCTGGCGGCAATGGCAGTGAAAGCATTGACCGAACAGCCCCGCTGAACTGCCGCTGCAACGTTGAAACAAGGTGTCGTGCCGATGTGAACCCTTCAGCCGGCTTGCCCTGTGGCGTGAGTTGCTGAGGGGCCGAATCTTTTTTCCCCTGGACGGCGCAGCTCTTTCCCAAGGATCTGTTGAACTGTTGGACCATGTTGAGCGGCACTTTGCGTCATATCGGAAACTGACCGCAGAAGATGATATTGAGATAGATTTGAGGAAGAGATGCGTGCGATTGGAATCGGGTTGATCGGTTGGGGCACCGTTGGATGTGGTGTGATTCGTGTGCTGCACGAGAATGCCCAAGAAATCGAGGCTCGCCTGGGCGTTCCCCTGAAGTTGACACGGGTAGTGGATATGGATCTGGAGCGGCAAAGACCGGTTTCGGTCCCTGCGGATATGCTCACCAAACGGGCCGAAGATGTTCTCGAAGATCCCAACATACAAATCGTGGTGGAACTGATTGGAGGCTTGGGCGCTGCTAAGACCATCATCTGTAAGGCCCTGGACAATAAGAAATATGTCGTAACAGCCAATAAGGCTCTGCTTGCCCACAGCGGCAACGAGCTCTTCGAAATTGCCCGCAAAAATGGCCGGGCCATTGGATTTGAAGCGTCCGTAGCCGGTGGCATCCCGTTTATCAAATCCTTGAGAGAGGGCCTTGCCGCCAACCGGATAGAAACTCTATACGGAATCCTCAACGGCACTGCAAACTACATTCTCACCCGCATGACCGATGACGGCCTTTCCTTCCAGGCCGCGTTGCTGGAGGCTCAACAGGAAGGATTTGCCGAGGCCGACCCTACTCTGGATGTGGAAGGAATTGATGCCGCCCACAAGCTTGCCATCGCCAGCGCCATTGCATTTGGCAGTAAAATCAAGTTTTACCAGGTCTATACCGAGGGCATTTCCAATATTGATCCCTTAGATATCGGTTTCGGCAAGGAATTCGGTTATGAACTGAAGCTCCTCGCCATTGCCAGAAACAACGACAGCAGACTGGAAATGCGCGTTCATCCGACTCTCATTCCAGCCGGCCACGTGCTGGCCAGTGTGAAGGGTGCCTACAACGCCGTGCACATTCACGGCAATGCCGTTGGCAATATCATGCTCTACGGTCTCGGTGCAGGGATGATGCCGACAGGCAGTGCTGTGGTGGCCGACCTGATCGATTTGGCGCGAGATATCATGAGTAACGTGCCCGAGAGAGTAGCTCCCCTGTCGTTTCTTCCCGATCGTCTGCGTCCGGTTGCCATCAGGCCCATGAGCGATATCAGCACGTGTTACTATTTCCGCTTTGCCGCCGTGGATCGCCCCGGCGTACTCTCCAAGATCGCAGGCATACTGGGTAAGAACGACATTAGCATTGCAGCGGTGATTCAAAAGGGACGCGAGGTGGAAGGCGCGGTGCCGATCGTTATGCTAACGCATGAGGCGGTTGAAAGAAATGTCATTCGGGCTCTGGATGAGATGAAGCGACTGGATGTTGTGCTCGCTCCCACTCAGCTGATTCGCATCGAAGATCGGTGAAACCGACGGATTCCGGCTTTTGTCGGGATGACGCTGACGGCCGCAATAGGCAACACGGAACGTAAACTTCATATGTGCGAAAGCCGCTCGGTACCGATGGATTGCTCCTGAAATCGGGTGATGTGATCATGCAGTGCAAATATATCATTCTTGTGGGCGATGGGATGGCCGACGATCCATTGGAGGAGCTCGACGGCAAGACACCTCTGGAGGCGGCCCGCACCCCCAACATCGATCGATTGCTGCCCCAGGGCCGCCTGGGGATGGTGCGGACCATTCCCGAGGGGATGGAACCGGGCAGCGACATAGCCAACATGAGCCTGCTGGGATACGATCCGCTTCAATACCATACGGGCAGAGCGCCCCTGGAGGCGGCCAGTATGGGCATTCAACTGCGCAACACGGAGGTGGCCTTCCGGTGCAACCTGGTAACACTGCAGGAGGATGAGCAGGGCGTCACGCGCATGCTGGACTATTCTGCGGACCATATCACTACCCCTGAGGCCCATGAATTGATCGACGCTCTGCAGAGGACGGCTTGCAGCGGCCCCTTGAACCTGTATCCCGGAGTGAGCTATCGGCATCTACTGGTTTGGGACGGCGGGCGCGAAGAGTTGCAAACCACGCCACCACACGATATCTCTGGCCGGCCCGTGCAAGCGTATCAGCGGGGCTATCACCAGGAACCGCTGTTGCTGCAATTCATTGAAACAGCGCGCGACGTCCTGAAGGATCATCCGGTCAACCGGAAGCGTTTGGCCGCAGGCAAGCATCCAGCAAATGCGGTGTGGTTGTGGGGGCAGGGCAGAGCGCCCTCGATGCCAAGTTTGAAGGAAAGATTCGGAGTTACCGGTGCCATGGTCTCAGCGGTGGATTTGTTGAAGGGGATTGGGGTCTACGCCGGTTTGGAACCGATTGATGTGCCGGGGGCGACGGGGTACCTGGACACCAACTACCAGGGCAAAGTGAGTGCCGCGCTGAAGGCCCTGCACAAGGGTGATTTGGTGTATGTGCACATTGAAGCTCCGGACGAGGCCGGCCACGAAGGAAACTTGGCAAAAAAAATTGAGGCCATCGAAGCCTTTGACGCACAAGTCGTTGGTCCAATCGTTGCGGGAGCCGTCCAGTTCGCTAGGGTTCGGCTTTTGATCGAGACCGATCACCCCACACCCATTCACAAGCGAACCCATGTGTCAGATCCGGTGCCCTTTTTGCTGGTGGAAAACCTGAATACTTCCACAAAAAAAGAAGACTCCTCAAATACTTTCTGCGAAAAGCTCGCACGTGGGGCCGGTTGGCACTTCCAGAGCGGGGTCGAGCTTTTCGACTATTTTCTCCGCGGATGCCAATGAACAAAGACGATGGAGCCGCCGCCCACGATCGGTTCAGGGTCCTCTACGCCGATACCGATGCCATGGGGCAGGCTTATTATGGCAATTATCTAAAATGGTTTGAATTTGGCCGAGCCGAGTGGTTTCGCAGGCGTGGCATGAGTTATCGCCGGATTGAGGCGGCAGGTATTTATCTGCCGGTCATCGAGGCGCATTGCTGTTACAAAAAACCCGCCTTCTACGACGAGGTGCTCTCTATTCTGACGCGCTTTCACTTCAACGGACCCGCCAGGCTCAGATTCGATTATCAGATCAAGCGAAACGAGGAGCTGCTGGCGGATGGATTTACCGTTCATGTTTGTGTGAACCGCGAACGCAAGGTGCTCAAACCGCCCGATGATCTGAGATCCCTGCTGGAATCTCAGGCTGAGGGGCTGTGACCATTCGAAAAAGTTCCGGAAGGCAGTGTAACCATGATTGTGTTTCCCGCCATTGACTTGAAAGATGGTCAGTGCGTGCGTTTGATGCAGGGCGATCTGGAGCGGATGACCGTCTATGGCAAAAATCCTGTCGCAATGGCCCGAAGATGGGAGCGGGAGGGGGCTGAATGGCTGCATGTGGTCGATCTCGATGGGGCCTTCAGCCAAGGCCCGAAAAACCGGCAGGCAGTTCGAGACATCGTGCAGGCGGTTTCCATCCCGGTACAGGTGGGCGGCGGCATCAGACGGCTGCAGACCGTCGAGGATTACCTGGGACTGGGTGTCGCACGTGTGATTATCGGTACCGCAGCACTGCGTGATCCCGAGCTGCTCCGGATGGCCTGCCAAAGGCATCCGAAGCGTGTCGCACTGGGCATTGATGCGCGTGAGGGCAGAGTGGCTATTGAAGGATGGCAGGAGACCAGCGGTGTCCAGGCTGTCGAGTTGGTGCAACAATTTGCCCATATGCCGCTTGCAGCGATTATCTATACCGACATCGCCCGGGATGGAATGCAGGCCGGAGTGAACATTGACGCCACGCGACGATTGCTCGAAGCCACAGATATTCCCGTGATTGCGTCTGGAGGAGTGGCCGGTCTGGCGGACATCGAGTCCTTACTGGCGCTGATTCCACTGGGATTGATGGGGGTCATTACGGGCAAAGCCATTTACTCGGGTGCGTTGCAACTCAAGGATGCTCTGGCCAGAGTGAAAGCCTACGTGGAGCGGTCTGCGGGAGAGCGAGGGGAGAGTTAAACAAAATGAGCTTGCAACAACAGATCGAACAGGCCTTAAAGGATGCAATGCGCGAAAAGAACGAAGACAAGCGCAATGCGATACGATCACTCCTGACCGCGATCAAGAATAAGGAAAAAGAGCTCAAACGCTCGCCGGCCGAGGCCGAAATTCAACAGCTGATCGCCACGCAGATCAAGCAGCGACGCGAATCCCTCGAGCATTACAGCCAGGCGGGTAGGAAGGATCTGGCCTGCAGTGAGGAAAATGAAATCACCGCCCTGCAAGCATTTCTTCCCGCGGCGCTCACGCCCGACCAGCTCGATTCATTGGTGACCGGGGTGATCAAAGAAGTGGATGCCCGCTCACCCAAGGACATGGGAAAGGTCATGAAAGCTCTCATGCCCAGAGTTGCCGGAAGGGCTGACGGCAGGCAGGTGAACGAAGTAGTCAAAGAAAAGCTGCAATCATTAGGCTGACAGGTGCAGGCTTCCCCCTAAAATGCCTGTTGCAGCCCGTGAGGTGCGGCAACCCCGATTCCCAGCCGATCATTTGCTCGGCAGCCGCATGGCCCTTTCATGCGACGTGCCGCAGTGCAACAAGAGTTTTTTCAATGCCCCTCTTGATTTGAATTGTGTTACTGGATAAAAATTACAAGTTTACCAGACCGTTTTGAATAGTCATCTTTGGCTTACCAGCACAGGGGCAATTATCACATCGTGGGCAACTCGGATTTGGCCGCTCTGGTCAAGCAATCTGTTGATATCACAGAAGTCATCGGCCAGGTTGTACCCTTGCGGAGATCTGGCAGCCGCTACCTGGGGTTATGCCCCTTCCATGCAGAAAAAACTCCCTCTTTTCATGTGGACTCCGAAAATCAGTTTTATCACTGCTTCGGGTGTGGCGCGGGCGGGGATGTCTTGAGCTTTGTGATGAAGCAGCAGAACCTGTCTTTCATTGAAGCGGTAAAATATCTGGCTGACCGGTACCATATCGTCCTGCCGCAAAGCAGCTACACTCCCAACGGCAAGTCTTCCGCCCTCTTCGAGAATGCCAAAAAGGAGCGGCTGAGACTCTATGAAACCTTGGCAATCGCCGGGGATTATTTCTACCAGCAGCTTCACCACAGCGAAGCAGGAAGCGTTGCGCGCGCTTATCTGGACAAGCGCGGATTGCCGCCCTCCCTTGTTGAAGCCGAACGGCTCGGTTATGCTTTGGATCGATGGGATGGCTTGGCCGAGCATCTGAAACGATCCGGCATTCCCCCGGAATTGGGTACCAAGGCCGGCCTGCTGGCCAGGAGCAATAAAGGCAGGTACTACGACCGATTCAGAAACCGCTTGATTTTCCCCATCCTCGATGATCGAGGACGACTCGCTGCCTTTGGCGGTCGAAGCCTCGCGGAACAGACCGGTTCCAGTGCCGGAGGCTCGAGACAGCCGGCAGCGAACGAACCCAAGTACCTCAATAGCCCGGAAACTCCAGTGTACCACAAAGGACGTATGCTCTATCAGCTGGCCAGGGCTCGCCAGGCGTGCGCCCAGGTCCGCCAGGTGATCATGGTGGAGGGCTACATGGATTTGCTGGCGTTCCACGCCAAGGGCTTCTATCGCGTGGTGGCTACCTTGGGCACGGCTCTCACCTTGCAGCAAGTGCGCCTGTTGCGACGCATGTGTGATGAAGTGGTGCTGGCCTATGACGCCGATGATGCCGGCGAAATGGCCATGCTCAGGGCGTTGCCCCTGTTTCTGCAGGAACAGCTCGCAATCAGCTGCGTGCGCTTTCCAGAGGGAATGGATCCGGATGATTTCCTGCGCAAAGATGGAATGGACGCACTGGAAACATTGCTCCGCGCGCGCGAGGATCTGGGTGTCTACGCCATCCGAAAAAAGCTGGCATTGTGGGATGGCAGCCTCGGCGGCAAATCCAAAGTTCTATCCGAGCTGAAGCCGATTCTGGAGGGTGTCGGCCAGGAGATCTTGAGAGCGGAGTATTTGCGTTTGATCTCCGAGGGGCTGTCATTGCCGCAAACGGCCGTTGCCAAACAGCTTCTCTCCGACAGGAAACGTGCAGCCAGGGGTGCTTCCTCCGCAGCCAAAACGGCTTCTTGTTTGTCCCAGACCCAGTCGCTGGAGGAGAGTATCCTGCGGGCAATGATAAAGTATCCGGCGCTGACCGAAGAGGTGAAGGCCTCGGGAGTTCTCGACAATTTTCACAGTCGGCAGCTGAGAACCATAGCGGAAACGCTGCTCGAAGCCGTGCGGGCACCCTATGACCAGTTTAACATGAACCATGTCTATGACATTTTGCCACAGGATGAACTGAAGGAGCTCTTCACTCATTTTCTCATGCAATCCATGGACCTGATCGAAGCGCAAGTACAGATGAAGGATTGGCTTCAGGCGTTGGGTGAGCGCGCCACCAGGAAAACCCGAGCTCAATTGCGGGAAGCGCTGCAGCAGGCCGAGCTGCAGGGCAACACCGCTCAAGTCAGGCAGCTTTTGACGCAGATTCAACACCTTTGTTCGGCGAAGAAACCAGCCAAGGGTTCAACCGACAACGTTTAGGGAGAAAGAAATCGATGAATGACAAGGAAGTGAAGCAAAGACGCGATCCTGCTCTTTCTAAACCCGAACTGGACGACATCAAACGTCTCATTTCGGTAGGTAAGGAAAAAGGCTACCTCACCTATGACGAAGTGAACGAGGCTTTGCCCGACGATTTGGTATCGCCGGAAAAACTCGATGACATGATGATGATTTTTGATGAGATGGATATCGAGATCGTCGATTCCGAGCAGCAAGTCCAGGTTGTGAGGGAAGGCATGGGGGCCGATTCTGACTCCCTTCTCGAAGAGGAAGAAGACGATTTGCATGTGGAAGCCGATGCGGCCAGTCGGGTCACCGATCCGGTGAAGATGTATCTGCGTGAAATGGGCTCAGTTTCCTTGCTTACCCGGGAAGGCGAGGTGGAAATAGCTAAACGGATTGAAGCCGGAGAACGGGAAGTCTTCAACGCGCTCATGGAATCCTCCATTGGCATCAGAGAGATCATGAATCTCAAGGAAAGATTCGAGTCGGGTGATGTGCGGCTGAACGATATTTTGCGCGAGTCTGATGAAGAGATCAGCAATGATGAAGAAGAAGCGCAAAAGATGAAGATGATCGGCATCCTGGAAAGAGTCCGAAAGCTTGATGAGGAAAACAAGAAGATGCAGGCTTCACTTTTCACGGAGAATATCACACCGGCGGAAGAGACCGTTCTCAGGAACCAAATTCAGCAAAACAAAGAGCAAATCGTCAGCCTGCTCAAAGGCCTTCAGCTGGGAAAACACCACATTGAACAGATCATTGATCGATTGCGTCAGTACCTCAAGGACATCGAAAGTGCTGAAAAAGATCTGGAGGATTGTCTCCTCGCCTGCGGAAAGCCTCTCCAGGAATTGAAGCCACTCTACGATGAAACCCTGGAAAGTCCCGAACAACTCGAAGCGGTGGCAAGCAACCTGGGATTCACCGCCGATTCGTTTGTGGGAATCGCCGGCAGGGCCATCGATGCGCGCGAGCGCATCACCCGGCTGGAAATGCAGGCGAAAATGGATGCCAAGTCGCTGCGGCAGATTTTGCGGCGGGTGGAGGATGGGTTATTGCGTGCGAAGGTGGCCAAGAGCGAACTGATCGAGGCTAATTTGCGTCTGGTGGTGAGCATTGCCAAGAAATACACGAATAGGGGGTTGCAGTTTTTGGACCTGATCCAGGAGGGGAATATCGGCCTCATGAAGGCCGTTGACAAGTTTGAATATCAGCGTGGATACAAATTCAGCACCTACGCCACCTGGTGGATTCGCCAGGCGATCACCCGGGCCATCGCCGATCAGGCCAGAACCATCCGAATTCCCGTGCACATGATCGAGACCATAAACAAATTGATCCGCACCTCACGGTATCTGGTACAGGAATTGGGCCGTGAACCGACTCCCGAAGAAATTGCCGAAAAAATGGAATTTCCCGTCGACAAAGTGCGCAAGGTCTTGAAAATCGCCAAGGAACCGATCAGCCTCGAAACCCCCATAGGTGAGGAAGAAGACAGCCACCTGGGCGACTTTATCGAGGACAAGCGGGTCTCTTCACCGGTTGATTCGGTGATCAATTTGAACTTGAGCGAACAGACCCGAAAGGCTCTGTCGACCCTTACGCCGCGAGAAGAAAAGGTGCTGCGCATGCGTTTTGGTATCGGGGAAAAGGCCGACCACACGCTGGAAGAAGTAGGGCAAGACTTTGCCGTCACACGCGAGCGCATTCGTCAGATCGAGGCTAAGGCCCTGCGCAAACTTCGACATCCCAGCAGGCGCAAAGAACTGAAGAGTTTTATTGAGATATAGCTTGGAATTATTATTAGCTTGACATGGTTGGAGCCGGTTCTTTATATAAGCGTTACTTCTCCAATGAGGACGAGAGGGCCCATAGCTCAGCTGGAAGAGCCACCGGCTCATAACCGGTAGGTCCCTGGTTCGAGGCCAGGTGGGCCCACCATTTTGAGAATATGATAATCATGCAACCTGACCGTAAGCCTGTTTTGCCAAACAAGAAAGGGATATCGGCTGATATTGAGGCGGTGTACCAGGAATGGGAAGAGGCTCCCAAAGGTTGCAGACAATGAGACAATGGGGGGTGTTCTGAAGAGCACCCCCCATTTTTTTGTAGTGAGACCGATGTACACAGTAAAAGACATATACCGCTGGCTCGATGAGTACGCTCCCTTCCGCTACGCCCAATCCTGGGACCAATGCGGGCTCCAGGTAGGCGATCCGCAATTTCCCGTAGAACGCGTGTTAGTAGCCCTTGACCCGAGTTCGGCCGTCATTGCTGAAGCATCCGAGCGAAACTGCCGATGCCTGGTGACACACCACCCACTGATCTTTCAACCTTTGCGGGCAGTCCGCCTGGATGTCTTTCCCGGAAGCGTCATTGGCAGGGCAATCAGATCGGGGATTCACCTCATTGCTGCGCACACCAATCTGGATGCGGCCAAACTCGGCACCAACCATCAATTGAGTGAGCTGCTTGGGCTGCAGAACGTCCAACCTCTTGAGTCTGAGGACGTATGGAGGGAACAGGAACAGTATGGCGGCATGGGTAGAACCGGTGTGCTGCCGGAATCAATGACCGTTCAGGACGTGATGCTGCTGTGTGAAAGGGTGCTGCACGCCCGAGGTGTTCGCATGGTCGGCAGTCCCGATCGGCAGGTCCGCACTGTAGCCGTTTGTACCGGCAGCGGCGGCGGTATGCTGCAGCAGGTCATCGATTCGGGAGTGGACGTCTTCATAACGGGAGACCTCAAATATCATGAAGCTCAACGCGCGTTGGAGGCCGGTCTGGCTCTCGTTGACGTGGGGCACTTTGCCTCTGAAAGACTCATTGTCGAGCCGCTGGTGAACTACCTGAAAGCTCGCGGGCAAAGCAAGCGCAAGCCTTTGCAGGTTTTTGCCGCCAAATGTGAACGCGACCCTTTTGCGGGTCACGCCGGGATTTGGCACTACAGAGAATCAAACTAGTCCATAGGAGGCCGAAATTGCTTGAACAGCTCAGATACTTGGTGCAGCTTCAAAAACTGCAAAACAGAAAGACACATCTGCTGCGGAGTCGTGATGAAGCTCCCAGGAAAATTGCAGAAATTGAAAAGGAGTATCAGCAGGTGGAAGCGGAATATCTGCTGAAGAAGGCGGAACTGGATCACGCCCGCAAGATGCACCGCAATCTGGAGCAGGAAGTGGGCGATCTGGAATCGAGAATACGCCGCAGCAAACAGCGTATGAGCGAGGTAAAGACCAACAAAGAATACCAGGCAATGCTCAAAGAGATTGAGGAGTTAAAGAAGGAGATCAACCGCAAGGAAGATCAGATGCTGGAGATCATGGAAAACATTGATGCCTTTTCCGGGGAAATCAAGAGCCAGGAGAAGCATGTGGAGGCTTGCAAGCGGAAAGTGGAAGCCGATAAGGAGGAGTTGACGGCGCACAGTGCTCAGGTGGACGAGCAATTGGCGCAAATCGAGGCTTTGCAGGAAAAGGTCAGGGAGAAGCTCGAGGCGGGAATCCTGCGGCGCTGTGATTCCTTGCTGCAGCGTCCGGGCGGCATTGCCGTGGCGGCCGTGGAAGCGGGCGTATGCCAGGTGTGCCACTTGAATATACCGCCGCAGAAATTCATCGAGTTGCAGCGTGACGAAACTATCTTTAACTGCCCACATTGTCACAGGTTTATGTACTGGCCGGGACACGAAGACTATTTGGTATTCGACGAGGAATTGGAAGAAGTCTAATCCATCCGGTCATTGTGCCATCCGGGTGATCCAGCATCGGACGACAGGAACCGGTCTGTTGCGCAAGACCGTGACAGGTCTGTCTCCTGGCCTGCAGTGAATTCCCCCTCCGACCGAGGATTGATTTTCCGTGCTCCTTTCTGCCGTCACCGTTCCCCCGTTTTAATGTGAAAAATAGTGCGGAAAAGGGTTGCCATTTGAGGTGTCCTATAATATGAAAATGTCTCCCTTAAGATTACATCGATAGTCTGTAAGTGTTTCTTTTTTAAAGAGGACTGGGTTTATGGCCACGTATGGACTGAAAATTTTCGCGGGTAACAGCAACCCTGAGCTGGCACAGCGCATCTGTGATTTGTTGGAAATTCCCCTCGGTCGTGCCCTGGTGAGCACCTTCAGCGATGGGGAAATCCGTGTGGAGATAGGAGAAAACGTTCGCGGCGCGGACATATTTGTCGTTCAGTCCGGAGCGCAGCCCGTCAACGATCATCTCATGGAACTGCTGGTCATGATCGACGCGTTCAAACGGGCCTCGGCCAGGCGAATCACGGCGGTTATCCCGTACTACAGTTACGCTCGGCAGGATCGCAAGAACAAGCCCCGGGTTCCCATCACCGCACGCCTTGTGGCCGACTTGATCACCCGAGTCGGCGCCCAGCGAATCCTCACCATGGATCTTCATGCGGGACAAATCCAGGGGTTCTTCGACATTCCGGTGGACAACCTGTATGCCTCTCCCATTTTGTTACCCTACATACGCGAACATTTTGATAATGAACTGGTCATCGTGTCGCCTGACGCTGGAGGAGTGCCGCGCGCCCGTGCCTATGCAAGGCGCCTGAAGGCTGGATTGGCGCTGATAGACAAGCGCCGGGTCAACGTCAATGAAGCGGAAGCCTTGAACATCATCGGCGAAGTGAACAATAAAACGGCCATCGTCTTGGACGATATGGTGGATACCGCCGGGACCCTGTTGGAAGCGACGAAGACATTACTTGAAAAAGGTGCCAAGGAAGTTCATGCCTGTGTGACCCATGCTGTCTTGTCAGGACCGGCGGTGAACAGGATCGAGAACAGCTCGCTGGCCAGTCTGGTGGTGACCGATTCACTGCCTCTTGGGGCACAGGCGGCCCATTGCCAGAATATCAAGGTGGTGGCGTCTTCCAGATTGTTTGCCGAAGCCATCAAGAACATACACAATGAGGATTCCATCAGCAGCCTGTTTGAAATACAGCACTGATGTTTTAACCTTGCCTTTTAATGGAGCTCCCCCGATTTCTATCATCCGGCTTGAAACGGTTTTGGCCCCGACGCCGGTTAGCGCATGACGGGAAACACCTGTACTCTCTCTTCCCCTGGACGATTGAGCTGTTGGCGGCAAGATGGCTAAACCCAAGTACGTTTATGACATAGACGAGCATCCCCCCATCAGGCTTGCCCTGCTTTACGGCCTGCAATGGGCCGTCATCGTCTTCCCCTCATTCATTATCATGGCAACGCTCATCAGCCAGGCCTTAAACATGAATCTTCAGCAGGAAGTGCGCTTCCTGCAGCTCATTCTCCTTGTCAGCGGCTTTTTTTCCGCATTACAGACTGTGTGGGGGCACCGCTATCCTCTTTTGGACGGGCCATCGACCGCACTCTTGTTGACCTACATCACGCTCGCCCCTTACGGAATCGAGACCATCCAGGGGGGTACCATCTTTGGCGGCGCTTTGTTGATCATCCTGGTTTTTTCGGGACAGCTCAAACGAGCCGTTTCCTTTGCCACGCCGAACGTGGTCGGCGTGATTCTCATGTTGATTGCTTTCACCTTGCTCCCCTACCTGGTACACACCATGCTGGGCAGGAGCCCTGATGCAGCTTCCGGAGCTCTGCCGGTGTTCCTGCTGAGCATGGCCCTGGTACTTTTTATGGCGACCATATCCCACCGGCTGACCGGCTTCTGGAAGACCCTTTCCCTGCTGTTGGGAATGGTTGTGGGAACGGCGGCATTTTCACTGCTTGGCTATCTGGATTGGCGACATCTCAGGGGGGCCTCGTGGATTTCGGCGCCCAAGCCATGGTCGTTTACTTTACCGGGCTTTTATTGGCCGGGACTCATCGCTTTTGCATCGGCTTATCTGGCTCTTTTGGTGAACAGCCTGGGCAGCTTGCACGGCATTGCCAATATCACCGATACCGGCAGACTCCCGGAATCGATCTCGCGGGGCATTCTCGTCAACGGGTTGGGGGGTGTCGTCTCCGGCCTGTTCGGACTTGTGGGAACCGTGAGTTACAGCTTAAGTCCCGGTGTGGTGCTGGCGAATCGGGTAGCGAGCCGTTTCACCATTACCTACTGCGGCGTCATATTGATTCTTGCCGCCTGCATTCCCAAGCTTGCCGCCCTGCTGGCGATGGTCCCGGCTCCGGTGGTTGGAGCCGCGCTGTGTGTGGCTATGGGAGCGCAAATCGGAGCGGGCCTGTCCATCGTAGCCGCGCAGGGAATAACCAGTCGCGATTACTATGTGGTTGGCTTGCCGGTGCTGCTCGGCACCCTCGTTGGATTTCTCCCCGAACCGTTCCTGGCTGCCATGCCCGGCGGTTTTCGCGTGTTTTTGGGGAACGGGCTGGTCGTGGGCATAGTTCTGGTGCTGTTGCTCGAACACGTTTTGCTGCGCGACAGTCCTGCCCCGGCAAAGATTTAAACTGAATTCTGTCAGGGGGAGACAAAATGCCTGCAGGCAAAACGATCAACTGCCCCAAGTGTGGTGAACCCGTTGAAATTTATCGCAACCCCGCACTGACAGTGGATATTATTATTCACATGACGCATGGCATTATCTTGATTGAGCGGAAAAATCCCCCGTATGGGTGGGCACTTCCGGGTGGCTTTGTGGATTATGGAGAAAGTCTCGAGGCGGCCGCATACCGGGAAGCGAAAGAGGAAACCGGGGTGGACCTCGATGAACTGCAACAGTTTAGAGCCTATTCGGACCCGGCCCGGGATCCCCGCCAGCATACGGTGACCGTGGTTTTTTTCGCGCAGGGGCGAGGCCTGCCGGTGGCTGCAGATGATGCACAACGCCTGGCGGTATTTTCCCTGGATTCACTGCCGTCTGATCTCGCGTTTGATCATCAACAGATACTCGGCGATTATGTCGCCTGGTCCAGCGCCAAGTTGATGCTCAAGCAATGAGGAGTGTACCGGTGCATCACGGTTCCGACCGCACGCCTGCGCAGAAGGCCTCTGCGGTACACGTTCGAATCTTCGACGGACAACGCTTTGTTGAGCGCAGTCAGCTGGTGGTCAACGAGCGACCCGTCACACTCTACCTCAACCAGCGGGAAATGGTCACGTTACTGTGCGCCGGGAAGCATTTGGATGAGCTTGCAGTCGGCTTCTTTCACGGGGAAGGTTTTCTGCAGAGTCGCACGGACCTGCAAGAAGTGACGGTTGATGACTCCCAGGGGAAAGTACAGGTGATCACCAGTCGGGAGGCTTCCCTGGCGGAAAACCTGTGGCAGAAGCGGACCATCACCTCGGGTTGCGGTAAAGGATCACTTTTTTATTACGCCGTGGATGCGCTGTTGAGTAAGCCCGTTGAGAGCTCCGTGGCGCTCTCTGCACAGCAGTTGAGGCAACACCTGGAAGCATTGAATAGGATGAGCGAGACTTACCGGCAGACTCATGGGGTGCACAACTCTGCTCTGGCAACACCTGATGAGATCTTATTGTTTCGCGATGACATCGGCCGCCACAATGCAGTCGATATGATTGTCGGCCACGCATTTTTGCATGGCACTTCCCTGCAGGACAAACTGCTGATCACGACCGGCAGACTGACTTCAGAAATTCTCATAAAAGCGGCAAAAGTGGGCATACCGGTGCTTATCAGTCGCAACACAGCCACCAGCCTGGCCGTGCAACTCGCCAACTCACTCAACATCACACTGGTGGGTTTTGCCAGAGCCGGAAAGTTTACGCTATACAGCGGCACACAGAGGATCATCAGTGAAGCATGAAGGACCAGAGCATGGCCGGCTATCTTGACAATGCTGCCACCAGCTACCCAAAACCCGCTTCCGTGTATCAGGCGGTGCAATATGCACTGCAGCAGGTAGGCGGTAGCCCGGGAAGAGGCTCGCACAGGAGGGCGCGCGAAGCTTCAGCGATCCTGGAGAGAGTGCGCGGGAAAGTCGCCGGCCTGTTTGGGATTTCCAGGACAGAGCGGGTACTGTTCACGAAGAATGCCACTGAAAGCATCAATATTGTCCTCAAGGGCTGGGTGCGACCGGGTGATCGAGTGGTTGTTTCCGGCATGGAGCACAATGCCGTGATCCGGCCCTTGAGAATGCTGGCCCAAGAGCGTGTTGCAGTAGACATAGTCCCGTGTGAATCGAACGGCCAGCTCGACGTGGATGCCCTCAAAGCTTCCTTGACCAGGCCGGCTCGACTCATGGTTCTCGCGCATGCTTCCAATGTCAATGGAGCGCTCCAACCCGTCGAGGAAGTGGCTGGGATCTGCACTGACCACGCCGTTCCACTGTTGCTCGATGCGGCCCAGACCGGGGGTA
>FWPV01003270.1_pt1 | contig 37191 bp, 41 predicted proteins | sample 2228371 | NCBI WGS metagenome assembly FWPV01 (sample SAMEA103939776, study PRJEB20133) | metagenome | reverse complement strand
AAGGATTCGAGGGAAATGCTTAAGAATTACAAAGACTTAAAAGTTTGGCAAAGGTCTTATCAACTATGTTTAGATATCTACAAATTAACAAAAGGGAAATAAGCACTTGAACCCCTGAATCCTCGAATCCTTTTTAGCAACTAAATTGGAGAAGAACCCAAAATATAAATGAAAGGTATCAAAATGAATTGGTATCAGCTTACTATTAAAGAAGTTTTTGAGAGACTCCAGTCGGGCGAAAATGGATTGGCTGAATCAGATGCCAAAGAACGTCTTGTGAAATATGGATTTAACAAGCTGACGGAAGAAGCAAAAATAAAAAAAATTAAAATATTTATTCATCAATTTGCAAGTCCGCTTATTTATATTCTTCTTATCTCTGGGATAGTAGCGATAATTTTAGGTGAATATATAGACGCTGGTGTAATTTTTGGTGTCCTTATGTTAAATGCAGTTATTGGATTTATTCAAGAATATAAGGCTGAACAGAGTGTAAGGGCATTAAAAAGGATGCTTGTTCCGAAGGCAAGGGTAGTTAGAGAGGGAAGGGAAAAAGAGATAAATAGTGAAGAGATAGTTCCGGGAGACATCGTCTTACTTGCATCGGGCAGTAAAGTTCCTGCAGATATTCGCCTTATACACACAATTGAATTACATGTGAATGAGTCGATGCTTACAGGAGAGTCGATACCTGTCATAAAAATTGCTTCTCCAATAAAGCAAGACAGTCTTCCACCTGGTGATCAGAAAAATATGGCTTTCATGGGAACAATAGTTGTGAGTGGGAGGGGAAAAGGTATAGTCGTTGAGACAGGTGGAAAAACGGTTCTCGGAAGCATCGCTCAGGAGGTTAAGAAAATTGGCGTTGTTAAGGCACCTTTGCAGGAAAAGATACATAACTTTGCCAAAGCGATTGGTATCGTTGTTATTGCAGCCTCTATATTGCTTTTTCTTGCAGGTCTATTACTCGGTGAAAGCCTAAAACAGATGTTTATGACAGCAGTCGCTGCTGCTGTGGCTACTATACCCGAAGGACTTCCGATAGTAGTCACAGTTGCTCTTGCTGTAGGTGTATCAAGAATGGCGCGACAGAATGCTATTATCAGGAGCTTACCGGCGGTAGAAACACTCGGAAGCACTACCGTTATAGGTTCTGATAAAACAGGTACGTTAACAAAGAATGAAATGACAGTAAAGGTTGTATTTGACGGTGAACGTGCATATAGGATTACGGGTACAGGTTACGAACCCGAAGGTGAAGTATTACTTGCATGGGAAAAAATAGAAGCAAAAACATTAAAAAATCTTCAGATGATTTTCAGGATAGGACTACTCTGCAATGAATCTAATCTTTATGAAGAGGATGGTCAGTTTAAAATTGATGGCGATCCTACAGAAGGCGCACTGATTGTATCCGCAATAAAAGCAGGGCTTAACCCCGAGGAAGAAAGAGAGCGTTACCCTCAAATAGCAATAATACCATTTGAATCGGAACGAAGGTATATGGCGACCCTTCACAGACACGGTAACAAGAAATTTATCTTTGTAAAAGGTGCTCCCGAGAAAATATTAGAGATGTGCACAAAGTGCATGATAAGGGAAGAGTTAAGAATAAAAGAGATATTAAACTATGCCCATCTTTTTGCAAAAGAGGGTATGCGCGTTCTTGGGATGGCTTACAAAGAAGTTCCATTTGAGGTAGAAGAAATAACCCACCAAGATGTCGAAGGGAATCTTATTTTTGCTGGTATTCAGGGAATGATTGACCCACCGCGACCTGAAGTGATAGAGGCTATTAATGGATGTAAAAAGGCAGGCATAAGGGTCGCAATGATAACAGGTGACCATGCAACAACTGCATCAACGATAGCAAAGATGCTTGGTATAACTGCTGAAGAGACAAAAGTTTTGACTGGAAAAGAAATAGAGGTAATGAGTGATCACGAGCTTTTTGAAAAAGTTAAGAATATTCAAGTATTTGCAAGGGTTTCACCACAACATAAATTGAGAATAGTACAACAATTTAAAAAACATGGTGAGATAGTGGCAGTTACGGGAGATGGTGTGAATGATGCTCCTGCTTTAAAAGCTGCTCACATAGGAATTGCGATGGGTCGAAGTGGTACCGATGTGGCAAAAGAAGCTGCAGATATGATATTAACAGATGATAATTTTGCAAGCATTTTTAATGCTGTAAAAGAAGGTAGAATAGTATTTGATAATATCAGAAAAGTGACTTTTTTTTTGATACCTACGGGTATCGCTGCAATTCTTTCTATATTTGGAACTATTATCTTAGGTCTTCCGATACCTTATGTGCCAGCTCAGCTTTTGTGGATAAACCTCGTTACGAATGGTTTGCAAGATGTTGCGCTTGCGTTCGAACCCGGCGAAAAAGGTATAATTGAAAGACCTCCGAGAGACCCGAAAGAAGGCCTAATGAATAGATTGCTTGTAGAACGGACGATCCTTGTAGGACTTCTTATTTCTGTAGGTGTTGTATATAATTTTGTTTTAACTTTAAATGAAGGGGTTTCTCTTGAAAAGGCAAGAACAGTTGCAGTAACCACAATGGTTTTCTTTCAGTTTTTCCAGGCATGGAATAGCCGATCTGAATTAGAGTCAATTTTTAAAATAAGTCCTTTAAGTAATCCTTTTTTGTTTTACAGTATGATAGCTGCTTTTCTCGCGCAACTTTCAATAATTTATGTGCCAGCACTCCAATGGGTATTCAGGACAGAGCCAATTACATTAGGTGAATGGGTTAACATACTAATAGTATCTTTAACAGTCATTATAGTAGTCGAATTAGATAAGTGGAATAGAAGAAAGAAAAGAGATTTAAGAATATAATTGTCGACTTTTGAAATCAGTGAGCGTTCATGAGGTTGCACATTCTTACATAGAAATATAAATTTCTTTGAGTAGTATAACTTTTTTAGCAATGTCTGCAATTTTTTAGGTTAAACACCACAGGCTGAGTAAAAAAGACAATTTAACCTATGAATTTATGAACGAATAAAATGGTTAATACTTAAAAACATGGAGTTCAATTTTTTGGAATCAATTGAGATAATACTCATTGCCTCAGCAATTGTGGTATTAATTCTTCATCGCTTCAAGATACCTTCTCTTGTTGGTTTTTTGATAGCAGGAATTATTATTGGTCCTTATGGTATGGGTATCATCCAGAATACTCATTCCGTGGAATTACTTGCAGAATTAGGAGTGATCCTTTTGCTTTTTACAATAGGCATAGAATTCTCTATGGCGAGGCTAACGAGAGTAAAAAAAATCGTAGTCGGCGGTGGTCTTTCTCAGGTACTGCTAACTATATTTTTTTCAGCTACTACTATGTATTTTTTAATAGAGCAAATACAACGATCTATATTTATTGGCTTCCTTGTTGCTTTAAGCAGTACAGCAATCGTCTTAAAAATGCTTGCTGAAAGTGGAGATACAGATTCACCCCACGGGCGTATAATGGTAGGAATATTAATCTTTCAGGACCTTTGTGTTGTTCCACTGATGCTTCTCATTCCTGTTTTGTCGGGAGAAGGTGTGGAGATTATGGATATTGGTTTTAAAATTGGAAAGGCAGGATTAATAATATTGGCTGTACTTTTGAGTTCAAGGTGGATAATTCCAATTTTTTTACAACAAGTGGTGCGTACAAGAAGTCGCGAACTTTTTACAATTACGATTATACTACTTTGCCTCGGTATAGCGATTGTAACTTCGAAGTTTGGCCTTTCATTGGCGCTTGGTGCCTTTTTAGCAGGACTCATAATATCAGAGTCTGAATACTCACACCAAGCAATGTCGGATATTCTACCTTTCAAGGATAGCTTCATTGGTCTTTTTTTTGTATCCATAGGTATGTTAATGAATATAGATTATATTTCTCTTAATTATTTTAAAGTAGCAATAGCTGTCATAGTAATATTTACAATTAAATTAACTTCAGGAACATTATCTGCCTTTTTTATCGGGATGCCACTTAGGACGTCTATTCATGCAGGGCTTGGACTCGCGCAGATCGGAGAATTCTCTTTTGTACTTGCTGTTGCAGGCAAAGCATCAGGATTAATAACAGAGGATTTTTATCAGATATTTCTTGCTTCTTCTATATTAATGATGATAATGACTCCCTTTATTTTAAAGGTAGCTCCATCTTTTTCAAGCTGGATAATGTCAATTAATATTTTTAAGAGATTTGAACGGTTTGAAACGATAATGGAGAAAGATGGGAAGGGGATTAAAAAAGAAGGACACGTGATTATAGTTGGGTTCGGGCTTAACGGAAGAAATGTTGCTAAGGTTTTAAGAAGTACAGGTATTCCATACGTGATTCTTGAGATGAATAGCGATACTGTTTCTAAGATGAAAAAGAAAGGAGAACCTATATATTATGGCGATGGTACAAGTAGAGAAATACTTCACAAACTTAATATAGGTAAAGCAAGATTATTGGTTGTTGCGATATCTGATCCTATCTCGACACGAGCAATAGTGGCAATTGCAAGAAAAGAAAATCCCGACATATATATTATTGTAAGAACTAAATATATTGCCGAAGTTGAAGATTTGAAAAAGCTGGGAGCAAATGAAGTTATACCTGAAGAATTTGAGACTTCTGTAGAGATATTTTCAAGAGTTTTGCATCAGTACCATATTCCTGTAAATGTTATAAATGAATATATAGAGAATATTAGAAAAGATTCTTATAAGATGTTGAGAACAATAGAGTTACCAAGAAAAAGTCTTGCAGAAAGATATAGATTTTTAAAAGGTATTGATACTGAGACATATCTCATAAAGAAGGATTCGCGCGTAGATGGTCATTCCATTAGGGAACTACGACTCAGAAGCGAAACCGGTGTGACTATTATTGCAGTTCAAAGAGGAAGCGAAATCTTCCATAACCCTTCGCCGGATTTTGTTTTGCAAAAAAACGATGTCATTCTTTTTATCGGTAAGAGAGAGGATATTAAACGAGCTATAAATTATCTTGAGTCAGACAGGTTTTCACAGACACATAATTAAAAATTTTATTTTAAAATCCTTAATCTTATGGTAAACTTCTTTTGAAAAATGGAATTAAAGATCTGGGAGGGAACAATGGGCTTTTGGGAGAATGTTAAAAGAGATATTCAAAAGGGTTTTAAAGAGGGTATTGGAATAGTTAAAGAAGGGGTTACTGTTGTAAGAGAAAAAGCAGAAGAACTTACAGAGGAAGGAAAGAGGAGGTTGAAGATCTTTGACCTTAAAACAAAGGTTCAGAGAGAGTTTGCAGAACTTGGTGGTAAGATTTACGATCTCAGTTCGAAAATGAAAAATCCTATGCTTGATAGTAAGGTAAAGACCGTTATGTCAAGAATTAAAAAGCTTGAAATGCAGATAGCAAAACTTGAAGGAAATGTAAAAAAGCCATTAAAGAAAGTTAATCGGAGGAATGAACGCAGACTAAAAAATAAATAGATTATGGCTGGAATACTTTTTGTAATTTGTAAGTAAAAGTTATATTAAAGTTATATTTGGAGAAAAGTATGATCGTTGTTATTGTTGTTTTGTTAATTCTTTTAGCTCTTGTAGCAATATTTTCTGTGCAGAATGCGATGCCAGTGACAGTAACTTTTATGTTATGGAAATTCGAGGCTTCTCTTGCAATAGTTATTTTTCTTTCTTTAGTTATTGGGATTATTGTTGGTGGTATTTTTATGTTTTTATTTCAAAAAAAAGCATAGAGGTGAAAGTTATTATTTAAGTTGATCCAGTATTTCTTTTCTTTTAATCATTCCTTCTCTGATTATTGTTAATTCGTCCTCTGTTACATCAACAATAGTTGACGGTGAACCACCGGGTGTAAACCCGCTATCTATAACTAAATCTATTTGATTCTCAAAATATTTTATTACGGTTTTAACCTCACAAGGTGGTGGGAATCCTGAAGGATTGGCACTTGTAGCAGTAATTGGGAAATTCGCGATTTTTGCAAGTTGAAGGGCAAAAGACTCACCAGGAATCCTTACTGCTATCTTATTTGTATCTGCCGTTAAATAATTCGATAAATTTTTTTTTGCCTTGAAAATTAAGGTCAACGGACCTGGCCAGAACGCATTCATTAAAATTTTTGCCTTGTTACTTACTGATTCTGTGAGAAGATGAAGTAAATTCTTGTTTCCAATAATTAAAGGTATAGCCTTATGCTGAGGCCTTTTTTTAATTTGTAGAAGTCTCTTCAGAGAATTTTCGATATCGTATTTTGCACCGAGCCCATAGAACGTTTCTGTGGGATATGCTATGATACCCCCTTTCTTCAGGATTTCTAAAGCGTTTGACAATACTGCTTCAATATTTTTTTCTAATTTAACAATTTTCATTAATTAGAATATTAACATAAAATTTTTGTAGTATAATTGTCTAAAATAATTGAAATTCTTTCTTTCGGAATTTTATTTCAAAATGCATTTAGATATTTTATAACAATAATTTGTTTGACTTTTATCAGGTTTTACTTTAATATTCATCAAGGGTTTTTAGAAAGGAGGTGTGGTTGTGAGAAGATTCAGTTTATATATCCTTTTTTTATTATTTATAGTAATTTTAGGTTGCGCGACAAGGGATTATGTAAGGCAGCAAGTGGATCCCCTGATTGACAGAATCAGTAGATTGGAGGCAAGAGTTGCTGCTATTGAAGCAAAGATTAATTCTATTGAGGGAAGACTACCCGAAATAGATGAGGCTAAAAGGCATGCAAATGAAGCAAGGTCGTTAGCACAGGATGCTATTAGGACAGCCCAAGATTGTTGTACAAAGGCAGATTCAGCCTTAAAAAGAGCAGAAGAGGCTGCTAATAAGGCAGAAATAGCAGCAGAGAGAGCTGAAAGCGCAGCCAAGAAAGCTGCGAAGGCGTTTGAATTACAGCAAATGAAATGAAAAGATTTCTCAAAGAGAGGGTCTAAAATTTTAGGCCTTCTCTTTGAGATAAACCATTTTTAATCCAAGCAAAGCGAACTAAGTTAGACAAAAATGCAATATTTGGCTCAATCTTTAGTTATATCAGTAGGTATGCCCATATTTTTTCTAAGAGTATAAATCATTTTTTCTTTATCGATTTTGTCGTAGAGATTTTTCTTTCTTAATAATCTAACTGTTTCATCAAAATAATTCATCTTCAGGGATTTGTCTTTATGAACTTCGAGGTAAACTCTGTTCTTTGATATGCCCACTTTTACAGGTTGATGAATTATGGTTACATTAGCTTTGTTGGGAACCAGTTGAAAGAGTTTTGTAATATGTTCGGGGTATAATCTTATACAGCCGTGACTGACTTTTCTTCCAACACCAAAAGGCTTATTTGTTCCATGTATCAGTATATCTCCTGAGGAAAGTCTCAGAGCATGAGAACCCAGAGGATTATCAGGTCCTGGTGGAATTAATTTAGGAAGATCGGGATTTTTTTCTCTTATTGAGATGGGTACGTGCCAGCTTGGATCTACAATCTTTTCAATAATCTTAAAATTCCCGGTTGGAGTGTTATAACCTTCTTTGCCAATGCCGATAGGAAAAGTAGCGACTAAATTTACTCCTTTCTTTTTGAAAAAGTAATAAAGTCTCATCTCAGAGATATTGATGACCATGCCATTGTATGTTTCGACGTCAGGTAGTATCCACGAGGTTGGCAGAGTAATATTAGTCTCTGTCTCAAGAACAAACGGATCAAGATCAGGATTAGCAGACAAGATTTCGTTATATCCAAGCCCAAACTTCCTTGCTATCTCAATTAGCGATTCATTTTCTCTGACAATATAATTTTTTGTTAAACCAATTACCGTATCATTTTTTGAAAAAGAGAAAGCCTCTGCTCCAGCAGAAGATGAAAGATAAAGAAGAGTGAGTATAATTAGAAATTGGATTTTAAATAAATGGATAATTAGACTATTCAACTTTCTAATAATTCTATTATGCGTTCTATTCTTGACTTCGGGAGACCGCTAAAGATTTTTTTTAATTCCTCACGGGTAAAGGTGTTAGTCAGGAAGGTGATAATATCCATCCTGTGTTTCCAACAACCGATTATATTTCTGCACGGCAGACCCTCTTGTAATCTGTAACAATACGAAAATTCAACAAGCATTCCTAAATGATTGCAGTATATTGTTAGCGTATCTTTTTTTTCAATCATTTGAGATAATTTTTAAAATTGGGCGAGGGTCAAACCCTCGCCTTGTTCTCTGATCTAAGGTTTTGGAAACTTTTCCAGATCTTTTAACAGCTTATTTATTTCATCATCGGGTAATACATAATCTTCAAGTTTGCCTGATAAATATGCGTCATATGCTGCAAGATCAATAATTCCATGTCCGCTCCAGTTTACCAGAATTACTTTTTCCTTACCTTCTTCTTTTGCTTTTTTAGCCTCTTCGATTACACATGCAATAGCATGGTTTGTCTCTGGAGCAGGGACAAAACCTTCTGTTCTCGCAAATGTAACACCTGCTGCGAATGTTTCAAGCTGGGCATAAGCTCGAGCTTCAATCAATCTGTCTTCAAGTAATCTACTTACTATAGGTGCCATACCGTGATATCTGAGTCCACCAGCATGAATAGGAGCAGGTACAAATTTATGACCAAGGGAATGCATCGCAAAAAGAGGAGTTGTTTCAGCAGTATCTCCAAAATCGTATATATAAGGACCTTTTGTCATCGTTGGACACGAAGCTGGCTCGCACGCTATTACTTTAATATTCTTTCCATTAATCTTATCCCTCACGAAGGGGAGGGCGAGTCCAGAAAAGTTACTTCCTCCGCCAGCACACCCAATTACAATATCGGGATACTCATTTATCATTTCGAGTTGTTTATATGCTTCTAAGCCTATTATAGTCTGGTGCAAAAGGACATGATTTGCAACGCTCCCGATGGAGTATTTGGAATCCTTCGTTGTTGCTCCATCTTCTACTGCTTCACTAATTGCTATTCCGAGGCTCCCTGGATGATCCGGATTTTGTTCAAAGAATTTTCTGCCTGCATTTGTGTCCGGACTCGGGCTGGGGACACACTTTGCACCCCATGTTTCCATAAGGACCCTTCTATATGGTTTCTGGTTATAGCTAATTCTTACCATATAAACCTTTAATTCAAGGCCAAATTGACTGCATGCAAAGGCAAGTGCACTACCCCACTGGCCCGCTCCTGTTTCGGTAGTAAGCCTTTTTATACCAGACACTTTATTAAAATATGCTTGAGCTATGGCAGTATTTGGTTTATGACTGCCTGGCGGACTTACACCTTCATTTTTAAAATAAATGCGCGCCGGGGTATCAAGAAATTTCTCGAGAAAATATGCCCTATAAAGAGGAGTGGGTCTCCAGATAAGATATTTCTGGAGAACTTCTTCGGGTATGTCAATCCATCTTTCCGTGCTGATTTCTTGTTCAATAACATTTTTTGGGAAAATTGCTTCTAACATATCAGGAGTTATAGGTTTTCCAGTTGCTGGATTGAGTGGTGGGGGTATGGGATTTGGTAAATCTGCCAGAACATTATACCACTGTTTTGGGATATCTCTTACATTTAAATCAATTCGTCTGTTCACGTTAACCTCCTTTAGGATTTTCAAATAAAATTGTAGATGGTATTTTACTGATTATTAAAAAATTTTTAAAGAGCTATAGGATTTTTTTAAATCCAAAAATGTATTTTTCGGAATCACTAAAAAAATTTTTGCATATTGCCTATTTCGAATTAAAAACGAAGAGATAAAAATGACATTGAAAGTTGTTTATGAAATTAGGCATTTAAGGAAAGAGTCAAAAAAATTTTATATTACCACCTATTACTAATATTTTTTTATTGTTATTTCTGCACGCAAAAATTTTTATTCTGCTTTTTTTCTTTCTTCCCAATTATTGCAGAGGTCTCTAAAGTCAACTTCTTCCATATCACGTTCACACCATAAACCATTGTATAACATGCGGGATTGGAGACAATTCCAACAACAGCGGTCAGATGCCCTAACGTCAATTTTTACGTCTACTATTTCCTTAAACCTTATGTTTCTTTTGATAGCCTGAGGGTCATGAATTTGCATGTCAAATTGCCTCCTTTCTTAAAGATTTAAACTTCGAATAACCTTCTCAAAATAAAAAGCCGCAACTACCGACTGTTTCCTTCGGCAGCTCGGCCATCTTGCAACTTAAGACCCGCCGCTTTCTGTCCCCTTCTCACGGAGGGTTTAGCTTTCTCGAGAAACTCCCAAGATTAAATTTTCTTAAATCTTAATTTCATAATAACTCTATAAAATTCATATGTCAAGAACAGAGAGGACATAGTAAGATCATTTTCCGCTATGAAATATTTTTGGCTGCAGGTTAAATTTTACATGTCTGTAATATTGCAGTTAGGTAATATTTTTATTCTACAGTTCCCATTTGTATCAAATGATTCAAAGCCATAAAAAGTTGATGTATTGCAATATAACTGTTGTCAGTTCATGTCTGAGAATATATATATTATATTTTCCGGTTTTATAATAAAGTTCTTATTTCGCTTTAAAATAGTGCATAGTTCCTGATCTTTTTTATACCAGAGATCATCAAGAGTCAAATTTCTAACCAGTATGCCATCTTGACTACAAACCGGTTCTTCCGCAAAAGCATTTAAGTGGGCTAAGAAAAAAACTATTAATAAGGAGATTATGCTAAGTAGTTGCTTCATATAATATATAAAATATCAATTGTAGAAAGTAATATCAATATATTATAAATCTTAATAAATTGATAAAATAAATTGATTTTATGCAATCTAAAAATTTGGTTCTTCTCCAATTTAGTTGCTAAAAAGGATTCAAGGATTCTAGGATCCGAGAATTCGAGGATTCAGGGGTTTAAGTGCTTATTTCCCTTTTGTTAATTTGTAGATATCTAAACATAGTTGATAAGTCCTTTGCCAAACTTTTAAGTCTTGCAATCACTTAAGCATTTCCCTCGAATCCTTAACCCCTTGACCCCTCGAATCCTCATGATCTTACCAACTTTTTTGGAGATGATCCAAATTTTTTTAAATAAAGATTATTTTAATCTCCTTAAGAATTAAACCATTAACTCTGGTAAGTTTATAACTGTTTATATATAATCTAAAAAATCAAAAAACGGGGAGTAATTTTTATAAAACCTTTAACTGTCTATCAAGGGAGGCGAGATGAAAAGAAGACAATCATTGATTTTTCTTACAGCTTTAGCATTTCTTCTTGTATTAATTGAGGGGATATTAATAAATATCTATACTGACTGGCTCTTCTTTGAGGAATTAAACTATAAACCCATCTTTGTGAAGATTCTTTCAACAAAGTTAATGCTTGGAATTATACTTTTATTCCTGAGTCTGATATTTTTTACAACAAATATAATCATTGCAAATAAGACAAACTTCTTACCTATAGACATTCTCTTTGATGGACAAACGAGAATTTCTCTTAATATCGAGATGATTGGAAGGTGGATAAAACAGTTAAGTGTTGTTGGAGGAATAATTGCGAGCATTTTTAAAGTTTTTGAGCAAGTTCTTTATGGAGTGAGGTACTGGTTTTTCGAAATCGTATTAATACAGGTCTTTTCGATCCCGTCTTTGAAAAGGATATAAGTTTTTATATTTTTCAATTGCCGCTGTTACAGCATATGAAAGATCTTGCAAGTCTTGTAATTATAATTGCCATCTTTATAGTTTCATTTAATTATTTTTTTGAGGTGGAATAAATTTGCAAGAGAAAAATATATATGTGGATAAAAGTATAAAGCTGTATATTGGAATTCCTATTGGGTTGTTTATTATTAATATTGTTTTTGGATTTTATCTTGATCAATTTGATTTACTCTTTTCTCAGCGTGGCGAAATTTTTGGAACGGGATATACTGACCTTAAAGTAAGACTTTTTGCAACTTATCACATGATAGATCCAAAGATCTTTTATAACAAAGATGATTTATGGGGAATACCTATTTATGCAGCAACCGGATATATGGGAGAGTCTTTAGAAACGCTTGCTAAAAAGGCTTTACGAACTTATAATCGTTTAAATGAATTACAGAGGCAAGGTGATTGGGCTGGATATGGCGAACAGCTAAAAATCTCAGACAGATTTTAAAGAAAAAGGCAGAGTAAATTTCGATTATTAATTTTATTTTTCCATGGGAGGGTTAACATGTCTAATTTTGTAGAACGCATTATTCGCGCAATTAAATTAGATGTTCATCTATATGAGGAGGTTGAAGCAGACGATAATGCAACAGGGCAAGCAATTGGTATTGTTGTCCTTTCGAGTATAGCTGCTGGAATAGGAACATTCGAATACGGCAGAATCTCAGGAATTTTTTTAGGCACAATCGGAGCCCTTATTGGATGGTTTATCTGGGCATATTTAACTTATTACATAGGAACAAGGATATTACCTGAACCAACTACTCGCGCTACACCCATCGAGTTGATGCGAACGATAGGTTTTTCGAGTTCACCTGGATTGATACGCGTAATAGGCATAATATCGCCTCTTAGAGAAATAGTTATGTTAGGTTCTGCGATATGGATGCTTATTGCAATGGTAATTGCGGTCAGACAGGCGCTTGATTACAAGAGTACATTTCGTGCTGTAGGCGTTTGTGTAATTGGTTGGATCATTCAAATAATAGTATTTTTGATTATGTTATCTATTCTTGGAATATTTACAAGGTCATTATAAGGTTTATCTTAAAGAGTATTAATGTTTCATTAATTTTTATTAAAAATTAATGAAATTAAAAAAGGTAAAGGTCTTTGGCAGCCTAAGGCTTATGCTCCATGTTAGACTGCCAAAGAAATGGAGGTGAAGTTACAACTAAATCACTTTAGCAAATCATGTGCCAGCATTACTTATTCTTAACTTATTGATTTTTAAGAAAAAATCTGTTGATTTTTTGTCTGAAATGACAAAGGAAAGACATAATTTGTCAAGACTTTTCTAAACCTTAATAATGCGGTGTAATAATCCACTTTATTCATAAATACTTGGCAGCCGCAGTATTCTAATTGAATCTTTTGCATTTACCACCAAATGCATTATTAGGGTAAAGTGTATTATAATTCTAAGCTGACAATTTTGTACGACGATAGAATAAGAATAGAAAAAGTAGAACAAAAAATTCTCCTATTACGAACAATGGCCAGTTGTAGGTTTCGGGTACATAATTTGAAATGGTGTTCTGAAAATCTTTATCATATAGTAACGAGGATAGTTTAGAAATATAGTTGCCTTTTATTAGTATATGTGAATAATCCCAGATAAATGTGATAAAAATAAGAAGTGCCCCTGTGATTAATATTATCCATTCATAAATCTTAATCCTTACATCATATCCTTTATTTTGAAGTAGTAAAATAGCTATTGCTATAACTATCATTGTAAAAGCACATATTAGTGGTGCCAGAACGGGGCCTACCCATACTACGGGGATAAGAAATAAGATATCCCATGTTAATAATGAAGAAGGCCACTTAAGAAGAAGCTTAAGCCAAACATAATAAAAAATATCCCAGATACCAAAAGATAAAAGAAAGAAGGATAATCTATCATAAAATTTTCTTCCCCCAATGTAGCCAATAGAAAAAAGCATAATTATTGTGGAAATTTCCCTAAGATACTCAATTAAAAGCACATTAGGAGCAAGTTGCTTGAGAGGGAAAGCAAATCCTTCCGGGTAATACAATTCCCTCAAATATACAACAACTGCAGCTTCCAGAAAGCCCATTGATATGCCAAATATAATTAAGAAGATGATTTTATTTTTTGTTCTCATAACGATATATCTTTGGTTTAAATCCGAGAAAATTCAAACTTGGTGTTTATTCGTTTTGCAGAATCTGAACTTCATTTTAAATGCTTTTGGATAATTCAGAAAATGAAGATTCGTTCTTCCTCTTAAGCAGTGGATTCATGAGTCTCCGTTATTTAACAGGAACTCTAAGAGAGCTTTCTGAGTATGAATTCTGTTTTCAGCTTGATCAAAGACTACACTTTGAGGTCCATCTATAACTTCGTCTGTAATTTCCTCTCCTCTATGAGCAGGTAGACAGTGTAAAACAATTGCATTTTTATCCGCGAAGGCAAGTAGTTTACTATTAAGCTGGTATTTCTTAAGTTTCCTTTTTTTCTTCAATGCCTCTTTTTCTTGTCCCATACTAACCCACACGTCAGTATAGACAACATCAGCTTTGGTAACAGCTTCTATTGGGTCTCTCACGATTTTTATATTATTTTTCCCCTTTGATTGAACGTTATTCAGGACGCTTGAATCAGGTTCATAGCCTTTTGGACATGCAATGGACATGCTTATTCCCATTCTTGCTGATGCTTCTATCAAGGAGTTTGTTACATTGTTACCATCACCTATATAAGCGAGATGTATGTTGTTTAAGCGCCCTTTTTTTTCGAGAATTGTCATTAAATCTGCTAATGCCTGACATGGATGATGTAAATCACTGAGGCCATTAATTACGGGAATAGAAGAATATTTTGCAAATTCTAATAATGAATTATGGCTGAATGTTCTTATTACAATTGCATTCAGATATTTTGAAAAAACCCTTGCTGTATCGTAAATAGATTCACCTCTTCCTAATTGAATTTCATGGGGATTCATATATATAGATTGTCCACCAAGTTGATAGATTCCCACTTCAAATGATAAGCGTGTTCTTGTCGAAGCTTTTTCAAACAAAAGACCAATACTTTTTCCTATTAAAGGGCATTTGTTAGCATCCTTTCCAGCTTTGAGTTCCGATGCCCTTTTTAAAATATTTTCGATTTCCTCCGAAGATAAATCCCAGACAGTTAAGAAATCTCTTTTTCCATTCATATACGATCCCCTTTTCTTCCTATATTATTATTCTGTTATAAAAAGTCAGAAATTAGTAGAGCTTGGAAAAAATTTCATTTAAAACATTTATTAACTGATCTATATCCCTCCTCCTAACAATTAAAGGGGGTATTAAACGTAAAACTTTATTGGCGGTACAATTTATAAGTAAACCCCTTTCCATACATGCTTTAACAATATTGCTACATTCGGTTGTCATTTCTATGCCTAAAATTAATCCTTTACCCCTGATTTCTTTGATGAAATGAGGGAATCTTTCTTGTAGTTTCAACAATTCTTCGAAAAGGTAATTGCTCATCCTGTTACAGTTGTCTAAAATAAAGCCATCTTCTAGAAGTGTTTCAATAGTTGCTATTGCAGCGGCACATACAAGAGGATTCCCCCCGAACGTTGAAGCATGATTGCCAGGCTGGAAAGCTGATGCTACCTTCTCTGTTGCGAGCAAAGCTCCTATTGGAACTCCGTTACCGAGTCCTTTAGCAATGGTCATTATATCAGGGGTAACCTCATAATGTTCATAAGCGAAAAGTTTTCCTGTCCTGCCCATACCCGTTTGAATTTCGTCAAGAATTAGCAGAAGATTGTTTTCATTACATAATTTTCTCACCTCTTTTAAATAATTAGAATCTGGTAATACTACTCCGCCTTCTCCTTGTATTGGCTCCAATAAAATTGCACAGGTATTTTCAGTTATAGCCCTGTGTATAGCTTTTATATCATTAAAAGGAACATATTTGAATCCAGGAACAAGTGGTTCAAATCCTTTATGAAATTTTTCCTGTCCTGTTGCAGTAAGTGCTCCGAGTGTTCTTCCGTGGAAAGAATTTTCTGCTGTTATTATTTCAAAACAATTTGGATTTAAATACTCTTTAGAATATTTTCTTGCGAGTTTAATGGCTGCTTCAATTGCTTCAGCACCAGAGTTGCAGAAAAAGACTTTGTCGGCAAAAGAATTTTCAACAAGTAGTTTAGCAAGTTTTATTTGCGGTTCAATATGATAGTAGTTTGAAATATGAATCAGCCTTTGTGCCTGTTTTTGAATAGCAACAACAACTCGGGGATGGCAATGTCCAAGTATATTCACAGCTATCCCACTTACAAAATCGAGATATTCTTTACCCTCCAAGTCCCACACCTTCATACCGCGTCCCTTTCTAATGATGAGAGGATATCTACTATATGTATTCATTAGATAATGTTTAGATTGTTCAAATAAATTCCTGCTTTCCATAAGATATGAAGTGATAATAACGAAAATTATGTCCAAAAATCAAACGGTTTAATATTCTAAAGACACCCATAAACGACCTATTTACTTTATATTTATAGATATATTAAAATTATAAACTTATAAGGAGGTGATGCATTGGTAAAAATTCGCTTGACAAGATTGGGAGCACATAAAAGACCATTCTACAGAATAGTAGTAGCCGATTCGCGGGCGAGAAGGGATGGACCCTTCATAGAAATTCTCGGAACATATGATCCTTTGAAAGAACCTTCCGAGATAAAGCTAAATTTGGATAAGGCAAAGCTCTGGTTACAAAGAGGAGCACAACCTACTGATATAGTTAAAAAGCTTATGCAAAGGGCTGGCTTATAGACAGTCCAAAATTCGTATGGAGGTGGAATATGATGAAAGAATTAGTAGAAAAGATGGCTAAGGCTCTGGTGGACAGGCCAGAAGAAGTAAGTGTTACCGAGGTTGATGGAGAAAAGACCACTGTTTTTGAACTGCGGGTAGCACCAAGTGATCTTGGAAAAGTTATAGGTAAGCAAGGTAAAACTGCAAGAGCGATGAGGACAATACTTAGTGCTTCAGGTACAAAGATAGGGAAACGCTGTGTGCTTGAAATACTCGAATAAAATTCAGCATTCTTTATAAAAGGTGCTCCACAGAGATGGTTTATAAAACAAATTTATGTCCATCTCTCTAAACTAAAAAATAGAAGGGGTAGGGTAGAAATAAAAAATCTTTTCCTTACCCCTTAATCTTTCAGCAATTAGATAAGAAAACTATTACGGAGCGTGTTCAATTTTTTGTCTTTAATAAAATAGCCTTTATTATTCACAAGTTTTTTGGAGGTGCGGTCCTAATAAATAAGAGTCAATCTCTTTCGAAAAAATTACTTTGACTTACGTCGATTGGAGAGTACCACAATTACCAAACAGAAATTTAGAATGAGTGGCTTATTTTTGTTATCAAAGAATCTCAAAGAGAGGATTAATAAAAAAGGAAGTGTGTCGCAGAAGTTGAGATAAAGAAGACGATGTTGAAATGATTTTTGATGTAGTTACAATATTCCCTGAAATTTTTTATGCCTATATAAATGAAGGTATAATCAAAAGAGCATTAAATAGAAACCTGATAAAGATAAACATTTACAATTTGCGTGATTATGCAAAAAATAAACATAAAACTGTTGATGATTATCCATACGGTGGTGGGTCGGGTATGGTTATGAAGCCCGAACCTTTCTTTTGTGCCGTAGAAACTATATGTCCTGATAAAAGTGAGAGAATCGTTCTTATGCTTAGCCCTGCTGGCAGGAAATTCGATCAAGAAATGGCTTTAGAATTATCTAAAGAAAAAAGGCGTATATTTTTATTATGTGGAAGATACGAGGCGATTGATGAGCGTGTAAAAATAGGGCTTGCAGACGATGAAATTTCTATTGGAGATTATGTACTGACTGGTGGCGAATTACCGGCTTTGGTTATAATAGATGCAGTTTCTCGACTTATACCAAATGTGCTTGGAGATGAACATTCCGCCGAGATCGAGTCATTTTCCTGGGGAATACTTGATTATCCCCATTATACTCGACCTCCTGTATTTAAGGGGATGGCAGTACCTGAAATTTTGCTTTCAGGAAATCATGAAGAGATTCGGCGATGGCGTAGAAAAGAGGCACTCCGCCGGACATTAGAGCGAAGGGCAGATTTACTCGAAAAGATTAGACTCAATGAAGAGGACTATAAATTAATAGATGAAATAAGGGAGGATTAAAATGAATCTAATAAAATCCATTGAAGAAGGATTTAAAAGAGATATAGAAAAATTCAGTGTTGGTGATACAGTAAGGGTATTCGTAAAGGTTATAGAGGGTGATAAAGAAAGGATTCAGCCTTTTGATGGTGTCGTGATTGCTAAGCGTGGTAGTAACACAAGGGAAACATTTACTGTGCGAAAAATATCGTTTGGAGTAGGTGTTGAGCGGATATTCCCTCTATATTCTCCTGTTATTGATAAAATAGAGGTCCTAAAAAAGGGAAAAGTAAGAAGATCAAAATTATATTATTTAAGATCAAAAAAAGGTAAAGCTGCAAAAATTAAAGAAAGAGAAAGAGTATTAATAGAAAAAACTGACCAAGAGGTAAAATAATTATTCTGATAATTGAAAAATGGATATTTATCAATTTGATGATGCCCTCAGAGAAAAAGGATTTTCAATAATTGCGGGTGTTGATGAAGCAGGAAGGGGCCCTCTTGCAGGACCTGTTGTTGCCGCAGCAGTAATATTGAAAGCAGGTGTTAAATTTATAGGACTAAGAGATTCGAAAAAGGTTTCTCAGAAAAGGAGAGAAGAATTATATGATGAGATTCTATTCTCTGGTGCGGATGTCGGAATAGGTGTTATAGGACCGGAGGAGATTGATAGATTGAATATCTTGAGAGCAACAAAGATTGCAATGCAGCTTGCTATAGAAAACCTCCCCAAAAAACCTGATATTCTTATCATTGATTCGTTGTCGCTTTCTGCTGTTCCCATAAAACAACTATCACCGGTTAAGGCAGAGTCCAAAAGTGCTTCAGTTGCAGCAGCTTCAATAATTGCTAAGGTTGTAAGAGATAGAATTATGTTAGATTATCATGCACAATTTCCTAATTATAATTTTGGCAGACATAAAGGTTATTCTACTAAGGAGCATCTGGAAAAACTTCGTCTGTATGGTCCCTCTCCCATTCATCGGAGAAGCTTTTTCGGGGTTACGAACCTTCCTTTGCCTTTCTGAGTTTTATCATATTTATTCCATTTTTAAAATTTAACAGATGCAGTATTTGAGCGGTTTTAAATATTTTCGAAGAAAGAATTTTCCTCGGAGGCTCGATGAATATCGAACCAAAAATCGGTGTCCTTGCAAAAGTCACGGACTTTTTGGGGTAACAGTTGAGCGACAATAATGCTTCTGTCAGGTATCTATAAGTTTATGAATAATATGGGCTATAGTTCTTTTATTGAACCTTGTCTCAACAAATAAATTTTTTCTGCAACATTTTTTAAAAAATTATAATCATGCGTAATGATTAAAAAGGTATGAGTGTTTTCTTTGAGGTAATTTAAAAGTCTAATTGTCGTATCTTCGTCAAGGCCTGTAGCTGGTTCGTCTAAAAGATAGCATTCGGGATGCATGGCTACTACGGTAGCAAGCGCAACAAGCCTTTTTTCACCACCTGAAAGTTTATGGGTGACTTTTTTTTCATAGCCATTCAGGCCAAGCTTCTTGCATGTTTCTTTAACGATAAGCCTCGTTTCTTCATGAGACTTCCCAAGATTTAAAGGACCAAAGGCGATATCTTCTTCTACTGTAGGACAAAAAAGCTGATCATCAGAGTCTTGAAACAGGAGTCCTATTCTCTGTCGTACCTCTATAAAATCGTGCTCTTCCTTCCTGATTTTACCGAATATTTCGATTTCTCCAGAATCTGGCTTCAAAAGACCCATTATCAAATGAAGCAAAGTTGTTTTCCCGGCGCCGTTAGGTCCAATAAGACCTATTCGATCACCCTCTTTTATAGAGAAATTCAAATTGTTAAATATCTTTTTACCGTTTGAATAGCCAAAAGTTAAATTCCTCAAATTTATCATGTTTTATTACCTATTTATTTATATAATTACCATCAAAAAAATTATAAACATTATGACAATGCTGAAATATATATCTATTGTTTTAAGATTAAAATGGCTTATTATAGGAAAATTCCCATTAAATCCCCTGCACAACATTGCCATATAAATTCGCTGCGATCTGTCATAGCTCCTCACAATAAGCATTCCAACAAGATATGCATAGGTTTTATAGGTGTGAATATTTGTTTTAGCCCTGAAAGCCCTGATATGCATTGCCCGCTTTAATCTCATATATTCCTCATGTAATACACTAATATATCTGTAAAAGAAGAAAAAAAGATGAACAAGTTTACGAGGTATTTTTAAATGGATAAGTGCATGTGCAAGGGAAAAAACTTCTGATGTGCCAAGAATAGCAATTGTTGCGAACACAATCGCATTAGCTTTTAATGTGATGGATAGGACATATAATAGGCCCTCTCGAGAGACTTGCAGAGAACCAATAGAGAAAATTATTTCACCAGGATAACTGAAAGGTATAAATATCCATAAAATAAATATAAAGGCATTCACAACGATTAATCTACCAAAGAGTTTCCTTAAATTTATACGACCGATGAATATCATTAAGGCAGAAAACACGAGGGCTAAAAGTGGTCCCTTCAGGCCATTCATAACAGCGATAATAAAGATATAGGGGATAGCTGTTATAAATTTTATCCTCGGGTCAAGTTTATGTAATAAGGAGTTACCTTCTGCGAATTCTTCGAGATGCACATTAGCTTCCTTTATTTATCTTTTTTTGGCTTTAAAATAAGAAATAATTCCTAATATGCCTATAATATAACCAATTCCTCCAATTATTTCTGTAAGATGTGGTTTTCCTGAGGTCTCCTGTAGTTTTACGAGCATATTAATCAGTGGCTGAAGTTTTTTATCAAGGACACCTTCAACTATTTCTTTTATCTCTGTTTCTGATAGACCCTTTATTTCAGAAAGTTCGGAAGTCTTTTTTTGCTGGGTCTTTGTAGATATTAAACTTCCACCCTTTAAAGGAGTTTTGGTGGAAGGTGGAATCGAAGATTGTTTCACATTCATTGCTTCTCTGATTTCATTTTCATCAATGGTATATTCGGCCTGATGTCCCATACCTGCATGAAGAACGAGTTTAAGAGAAGTAACTAATGGAATTTTGAAAGAAAATCTTCCCTCCTCATCGGTTTTGCCTTCAAGCAGTTTAGTGCCATTTTTTTTATCGAAAATCTCTAAAATGGAATTTTTGCACTTACTGCCATCAACAAAATAACTTTCCGAATGAACCATTCCGTTTTCTGCATACGCATAAATGTTTACTTTATGGGCATAAGACTGCGACGTAAATAGTAAGTAGTAAACAGTAAAAAGTAAAAAAAATGTAAAACATTTATTTGCCCGTATCATATACCCTCTTTTTATTATCATTTTGCCTCCCCAAAATTTCTGGTTTTACCTTCTTTAAAAATACAACACAGAAGGATGTTATTATTCCCTCTATTATCATCACAGGGATATGCGTAATTAAAAGTAACTTTGCAACATTTAAAAAACTTTCCCCCGTCGTGACTAGGGCTATAGCTACGAATAATGCACCAAGTCCAATTCCTGTCATGCCTGCACCAAATCCTGCAAGAACTGTTATCAAATGGTTTGATTTTCTTATTAAACCGCTGAAGAGATGATAAGCAATAACTGCTGATAAAGCCATGTTGAGAGTGTTTACTCCTAGAGAACTAAAACCACCGAATTGGAAGAGAAGTGCCTGCAATGATAGTGCAACAAGAATCGAAGGGAAAGCCATCCATCCTAATAAGACGCCAACAAGACCATTAAGAACTAAATGAACACTTGACGGTCCAATAGGTACATGGATTAATGAGGCAACAAAAAAAGCAGATGAAAGAACAGCCACCTCTGGTATTTTTTCGTAACTCATCTTTTTTAGGCCCAATGCAGTTCCCGCAACTGTAAGCAAAGCACCCGTCACAAGAACGGGTGCTGAAAGTACTCCTTCTGATATATGCATTTTATTCCATCTCTCTTGTTTTAACCCAGAGAACAGCACCAATTTCAACAGGATATTCTTTGCCATTGCGTGTTAATTTAAAATCAGCCGTATTAAGAGCTGCAAACCCCCACCATCCAGCCTTGGGCATAGCATAGGTAAATACGCCATTTGCGTCAGCCTTAATTACTTGGGTAATGTAAGGATCATCAGGTGCTTTAACCTTATTACCTTCATTGTAATATTCTACCTCTACCTCTGCATAAGGTACAGGTTTACCGTCAACCTTTACAATACCCTGAAATACATTGCCTGCCCATAGGCCATATGGCCGGGTGAGGGGTATAATTTCAGTCTTTAGTCCAAGCTCTGTATCCCAACCCTCTTCTTTTCCAAAGGCATTTACTATGACCTTTGTGTAGTGGATAATAAAGCTTTCTTCCGAGGGTTCCCAATAAGGGGTCGGTTCAACATAGAAAACATGATCACCAGGCTGTTTAATCTTATATGAAGCCTCCCATGTAGTGAAGCCCTTTACAACATTCTTTTTTAAAGTTTGCAGGAGGTCATATTTTTTCCCGTCAACCATAACGCCAAATGTTTTTGGCATTTCCATGTTCATATAATGACCTTCAAATGGATGAATGAATTTTACTTGAAGGGTTATATTCTTTTTATCCTTTTTTGAAATAATGTCATCTGATGGTATGATGACACCAAAATGTGCCCATGAAAGTGAGCAGGATAACATGAGTATTAATATTATTAGTATTGTTTTAAACAGTTTCTTCATCGCCTTACCTCCCTAATAGTTTCTTATTTTAAAAATAAGCATTTAGCCTGATACCATAGATAAACCCATCTCTGTCTTCTTCGTGTTTCATGTTATCATTCACATACTGTACATCAAAGGTTACATCACTAAAATCACTCGTCTTTAATTTTGCATATGCCTCAAAGGCGTTTGTATTGTCTATGTTTGAGCTGTCAGTTCCATTTAAAAAAGAATAACCTATACCTATTACGTCATCTTTCCTTCCCCATAAGTCTCCGTTAATACTTAAACCACCTGAAAACAATTGGTCGTGGGTTACTGCTGCGTCATCATCTTGCCACCCTAATCTTGCAAAAATACCCACTATTTTACTCAACTGTTGATCAGCTGATATGCCGAACCCTTGAAGGTTTTCTTCTTTTGTTCCATTCCAATTTTGAAATTTATCGCCTGTCATAAAACCATAAATCCTGTAATTGCCTTCACCCATCGGTGTCTCGATTTTGTAACCTAATTGCAAAGCATAGTATCCATATTCTTTTCTTTCATCATTTTTCGAGCTCATCACTAAAGCCCTTATAGAAAAATTGGAGATGTCGAGTTCAGCTACACCTCCTATATCATATGATGGAATATTTGCTAATGTGTTGTTGACAAATATGTCGTTCATAAACTGGTGGACCTCGTCATTAGCAAAATTGTTGTCATCTATATAAGCTGTTGCGTCTATTATTCCTCCTGTTATTCCCAGTGAAATATCTTTAGAAAGGATAAATGTGTGTTTATACCATGCCTCGAGAAGATAGTCTCTATTCCTGCCGTTTATATCTTTAAGATCATCCTCGAGGTCATCTGCATAAGGTGCAAGTGAAAAGGGTTCTAAATAATTTAGTCCGTTACCTGCTGCATAACTAAGGGTTATTTGAAATTCGTCCTTGTCTGTCGGATGAAAATTGATTCCGAAATCTAAAACAACTGCTCCTCTATCTGCATCGTCCATTTCTTCAGCACCGAAATCGCCATACTGATAAATTCCTGTTAAAGTTCCTTCTATCGTAATTTTTTCGTTCAGGTCGTATGCATATGTTAAGAATGGTATTAAAAGTGACATCATAAAAACGCATAAAATTAATGTTTTCTTAAAGTTCATACGTTACCTCCTTTTAGAAATTTGAAAATATTGAAGACACCAATATTAATTAGAGAAACAGTAAGTATTTGATATAGATACCCCCCTTTCTGCGGCACAAAAAAAGCCGCGAAAGCTTTTCGACCTGCTGGTCGTCTTGAAGCCTTCGTGGCTATTTCTAAAATTAACTTATCACAGTAAAAACACTAAGTCAAGAAATTAAATTACTTCTTATGCATAAGCTTAACTATGAATTTTTTAAAATTACATTTTTATACAAGAAGACTACGAAGAATAAAAAAAAGTTTACAAAAATGATTAACGCACCAGTTGGAAAGTTCATAATTACGGAGAGATATATTCCGATTATTACCGAAACAATAGCAACAATTGATGATATAAAAATTGTGCCTTTAAAGCTCTTTCCCAATTGAAGAGCTGTTACGGCAGGCAGTATCAAGAGTGAAGAAGTAAGCATTATGCCCACCACCTTCATAGTAAGCACAACAGTTACTCCTGTCAAAGTCACCAGAAGCGAATTTAAAAATTTTATATTCATCCCCGATATCTTCGCAAATTCTTCATCAAAAGTTACAGAAAAATATTCATTATAAAAGAATGATATTATTAAAAGTACGAAGAGTGAAAGGACTATCACCGTTATTAACTCTGTTTTACTAATTGAGAGTATATTCCCAAAAAGAAAGCTGAATAGGTCAATATTAAATCCACCTGCCATACTTATTATCATAACCCCTACTGAAATACCAAAAGAGGAGACAATACCTATAGCAGCATCTCCATACATTCTTGCCTTTTCTGTTAATTTTAGAATACCAAGAGAACTTAGGGTGACTATCGGTATCGCAATGTATATAGGATGTTGCTTTAATAAAAGCCCTATAGCTACACCTCCAAATGTAACATGGGCAAGACCATCTCCTATAAGAGATAGTCTCCTTAATACCAGAAGAACTCCTAAAATTGAACATACAATTGCGATAAAAGAGCCAGCTAATAAAGTTCTCTGAATGAATTCATAACTAAAGAATTCGAAAAATTGGATATCAGTCATGTCGATGACATATTAAATGCTGTGTGTATTCTCCAAAATATTCTGTCATGTTTTCTGAACGACAGAATTCATCAAAGCTCCCATAAAAGATCAACTTTTTATCTAAATACATGAGTTTAGAGGCATATTTTCCAATATGGGCGATATCGTGTGTTACGAATATAATCGTCAATCTTTTGTTAATATTAAGTTCTTTAAGAAGATGAAAAAAAACTTCTCTAACTTCAGGATCAAGGGCGGTTGTAGGTTCATCGAGAATTAATAAGTCCGGTTTATTGACGATCGCTCTTGCTACAAGTACCCTCTGTTGCTGACCTCCTGAAAGTTCTCCAATTAATTTGTCTTTTATGTCAAAAACTTCCATTAATTTCATGGCTTCATTAATTTCTATTTCGTCTGAAGCGGTTATTCTTTTGGGAAATTTTTTCTTTGAAAATAGACCTAATGATACAATTTCTTTTACAGTAGCAGGAAAGAATGGGTTAAAATTTCCAAGCTTCTGGGGCAAATATCCGATCTTATGCCAATTTTTGAATTCAGAGGAGTTTATCCCAAATAATAAAATATTTCCTTTTTTAGGATTTAATAGCCCAAGAATTAATTTGATCAAGGTAGTTTTACCAGAACCATTAGGGCCAACGAGCCCAACATAATCTCCCTCGTTAACAGAAAAAGAAATATCATTTAATACATTATTTGAGTTATATGCAAAACTTAAATTTTCAACAGATATTATCTTCATTTACACTCAAGACCAATCCTAAGGTTATCAAGGTTTTTTTTCATTAAAGAAATAAAACTTACACCGCTTTTAAATTCATCTTCAGATACATTATGTGCTCCGTGAAGCTTCAAAAGTTTAGCTCCTGTATCCTCTGCAATTATCTTTGCTATTTTTGGATTAATCAGCTCTTCATAAAATACATATTTAATTTTATATGTTTTCATTTTTTCTATAAGTTCGATTAAATTTTGAGGGGTCGGTTCTGCATCGGGAGAAAATCCCCCGTATGCTGAAAGATATTTGAGATTATATCTTTTAACCAAATAACCAAAAGCAAAATGTCCGCCATGAATTAAGAAATCTTTTTTGCAAGTTGAGAGGGATTCTTTATATTCTACATCGAGATTTTTTAATTGAATTTTATAATCTTCAGCATTTTTTAAATAATAACTAACATTAGCCGGATCTTTTTCTGCAAAACCTTTCAAAATTTCATCGACAATCTTTTGCGCAAATGAAAAATCGAGCCAGATATGAGGATCAATATTCACATAATTATTTTTTTTTCTTGTAGCAGTAAATATATTTTTACTGGCATCTATTATTAGAAGATTTTTATTGTCTATGCCGCCAAGGATGTCTTCAACCCATGGTTCCATATATCTCCCTGTATAAATGAAGATGTCTGCTTTTCTTATATTGATAATATCCCCCGGTTTTGGCTCAAAGCTGTGTGCTTCTATACCTGGCGGTAAGAGAAGGCTAACTTCTGCTTTTTCTTTCGCAATATTTTTAGAAAAATCATACAGTGGGAACAAGGTTGTTACAACCTTTAACCTTTTCTGTGAGGCATATTCTTCAACTTTCTTCTGACACGAACAGGTAAAAAAAATTATACAAAAGATTAATGTGATTATGATTAGATTTTTATATTTCATGTCTTTTTTTATTCCTTTTAAGACATTTTTTGCAAAGACCGTTAACCTGTAATACATGAGAGATAATTTTACCCCTCAAATCATTTTTTACCTTTTCCTCTAACTCTTCCAATTTGCAAAAATTAATATCTTCAACATTCCGGCATGAAAGACAAACAAAATGATGATGGTGAGATCTATTTCTACAAAAAAAATAATAAAGTTGGCGATTTGGATGATTAACCTTAAAGATTATCTCCCCAGCAGAAAGTTCCTCTAAATTTCTATAAACAGTGGGGAGCCCTATTTTTTTAAAATATTTCTTCATCCTTTTCCAGACTTCTTCTGGGCTTAAATAGATCGATTCATTAGTCAAAATTTCAAGAATAGCTAACCTCTTAGGGGTCACCTTAAGATTTATTTTTTTAAGAATTGAGGAAAAGTCATTCGGATATTTTCCTTTTTTCCATGTATTATTCATAAAAATTTTGGCAAATGAAGTAATTAAGATATTAAATTAGTTAAAGATTAAGTTAAATTTTAAATAGAAATCATTTCTATTAAGACATAGGTCCTAACAAAAGTCAAGTGTGATATAAAAAGGAGCTTATCTCCCCTACTTTCGCAATTCTCCGCCTGTATTTTCGATAAGGTATTTTATGAGAGAAAGATGTATTCTTTCTACTTCTTCGTCGGTAAGAGTTTTTTCTTTTGAGCGGTAAAGAATATTTAATGCAACACTTTTTTTACCGGAAGGAATATTACTGCCTTTGTAGTAATCGAATATTGATACTTCTTCAATCAACTCAGAAGGATAAGACATTATTATATCTTTAATTTTTATAGCAGGAATGTCCTCGTCTACTATGATCGATACATCACGTTCAATATAAGGATATTTAGGAATCGGGATATATTGAACAGATTGAGTAACATAACTAAAAAGAACTTCGAGATCGATCTCAAACAAAATGATTTCGGGTGCGTGTTTTTTTAAATCAAGTTTTTCTACAACTCTTGGATTTAACACACCCAAGTATCCTGCAAAAGAATCAGAAATATAAATGTCTGTTGACTTTCCTTCTTGTAAAAAAGTTTGAGTTGAGGGTAAAAATTTATAATTTTTTACCTTTAGATCATCAAGGATTGATTCAATAACTCCCTTTACTATAAAAAATTTTTCAGTATCATCTTTCCATAAGGAGGGGATTTTATCTTTATAGAAGATGCCTCCAGCTTTTAATTTTTCTACAGGTAATGTACTACCTGTGTCTTCAAATACCAGAGATACCTCAAACAATCTTATTTCCTTAATTCCCCTATCCATATTGTATTTCAAGTTTTTGAGCAACGAAGGTATCAAAGTTGTTCGTAACATAGTATCTTCGGTTGTTAATGGATTACTTAAGACTATCGCATTTCTCCTTTTGTCAAGCGCCGGTATCTCGAGCATATCAAGATTAGATGGATTCATAAAACTATAATTAATGACCTCCGTAAAACCTGCTTTTTTAAATGCTTCTTTTAAGCTCTTTACATACGCGGTTTTTTTATCCAGTGATGCTTTAGGGAGAGGACTTTTTGGAATTGTTACAGGAATCTTATCATATCCATATAATCTCGCGATTTCCTCTGCCACATCGTTTTCCATTGTTATATCTCGTCTGTGAGAGGGAGGATATAACAGAAAAATATCATCCCTGTCCTCTACATAAAAATCGAGGCTTTTAAGTATTTCAAGAACAATAGATTTTTGGATATTTGTGCCCAATAGTTTATTTATCTTTTCATATCTTATTTCGAGTGGTCTTATTTCACGTTTTACTGGATAAACATCAATCATTTTATGAATCTTCCCGCCCGCGATTTCTTTAATCAAAAGGGTTGCCCTGTTAAGTGCTTTCACAAGGAATTCGATATCTGTGCCTCTTTCAAATCTATAAGAAGATTCACTTTTAAGGTTTAAAAATTTCGAGGTCATTCTTATTGAAAATGGATCAAAGTAAGCACTTTCAAGAAATATATTTTCAGTTTTTTCTGTTACTTCCGTGTTTAATCCTCCCATTATTCCGGCTATTGCAATTGGTCTTTTATCATCCCATATGAGTAAAGCATCGTCTTTTAATTTTCTCTCTACCCCATCAAGTGTTACAATTTTGTTATTGCTGCCTGCAATATCAATTTTTATTTTTCTTCCATCAATTTTATCAGCATCGAATGCATGAAGAGGATGTCCGAATTCTAAAAGTACATAATTTGTAATATCAACAACATTATTTATCGGTCTGACACCTGATTTTTCAAGCCTTTTCTTTATCCACTCAGGTGAGTTCGAAATACTCACACCGGTGATTAATCTTCCTGCATAACGATTACAAAGCGCGGGCTGCAGGATTTCTACTAAAAAATCTGATTCGGTCTGATATTCTTCAATATCAGGGATATCATGTTCGGGGATTTTTAACGGTACTTTAAAAGCGGCTGATAATTCCCTCGCAATGCCTAACATGCTGAGGCAGTCAGGTCTATTCGGGGTAACACCTACTTCGAATACCCTGTCATTATCGACCAGTTCTTCGCCCTCGACTTCAAATCCACTCATTGTAAGTCTTTCTGCCACCTCTTTTGAAGTTGCCGGGATATCAACAAGCTCCTTTAACCATTCATAAGAGACTCGCATGGTGTTTATTATATATTTAGGTAAAGAAGATTGACAAGAGCGGTTAATGATTATATGAGTCTATTTGGATTAATCAGAACTGTTTTAGAAATCTTATATCATTTTCGAAGAATAGCCTTATATCATCTATCGAATATTTGAGCATTGCTATTCGTTCAACTCCCATACCAAAGGCAAAACCTGAATAAACAGTGGTGTCATAGCCTACCATTTCAAAGACCTTTGGATTTATCATCCCTGCACCAAGAATTTCCAGCCATCCCGTATTCTTGCAGACTCTGCAACCTTTTCCTGAACAAAAGATACAGCAGATGTCAACTTCAGCACTCGGTTCAGTAAAAGGGAAAAAGCTTGGTCTGAATCTCAAATGCGTCTCGGCACCAAAGATGCTGTGTATAAAAGATTCGAGAACACCTTTAAGATCACTAAAAGCAATATCTATATCAACCATAAATCCTTCAACCTGATGAAACATAGGGGTATGTGAGATATCAGCATCACATCGATAAACCTTTCCAGGAGCGATAACCTTTAAAGGCGGTTTTTTCTTTTCCATTACCCTTATCTGAACAGGTGAAGTATGTGTTCTTAAAACGACCTCCTCAGAAATATAAAATGTATCCTGCATATCCCTGGCAGGATGATTTTTGGGTATATTTAAGGCCTCAAAATTATAATAATCGAGTTCCACTTCCGGCCCTTCCTCTACCTCAAATCCCATGCAGACAAATATATCTGTAATCTCTGAAAGTATTTTATTTATGGGATGATCTTTACCGAAAGGTATATATTTTCCGGGCAGAGTTATATCAATAGCTTCGGCAGCTATTTTTTTTCTATGTTCTTCCTGTTTAAGTAAGGATTCTGTCTGCTTTATTTCTTCTTCAATATAGACCTTAACTTCATTTATTGCCTTACCAAAGGCGGGTCTAAGTTCAGATGGTATTGAAGAAAGTGTTTTGAGTTTTAAAGTTACAAGACCTTTCTTCCCTAAATACTTTACTCTAAGCTGCTGAAGATCGGAAATGCTCTTGACCGCTTTTTTATCTTCAATAAATGAATCTTTAAGTGAAAGTATTTCATCCACTTTTAGCTTTTTACTTTTTCAACAAGTTGATTGAAAGCAGAAGGATCATTATAGGCAATATCAGCAAGGACTTTTCGATTTAGTTGGATATTCGCCTTTTTTAATCTCGACATCAATTGGCTGTAAGTTAATCCTAAAGCACGAGCAGCAGCATTTATTCTAATGATCCAGAGAGATCTGAATTCCCGCTTCTTAGCCTTTCTGTCCCTATAAGCATATCTTAGAGCCTTGTCAACAGCTTCGGTAGCAATTCTGTAAAGCCTACTTTTAGCCCCATAATACCCTTTAGCCCTCTTCAATACAGCCTTCCTTCTTCTTCTTGTTTTATATCCACCCTTTGCCCTCGGCATTATTCCTCCTCAATTAAAGACATTTTGGAAATTAAGAAAAAAATTAGAGATAAGGTAAAAGACTTTTAATTTTATCATATTCCTTATCTGAAATTAAAGCAGATTTTCTAAGTCTTCTTGTTCTTTTAGCTGATTTTCCAGTAAGAAGATGACTTTTATTGCTTCTCCATCTTTTAATCTTTCCTGTTCCGGTAACTTTAAATCTCTTTGCCGCTCCCTTATGTGTTTTGATCTTGGGCATTTTTGACCTCCAAAATATTATTTAGGTGTAACTATCATTGTAATATGATTACCTTCGAGTTTCGGTGCTTGTTCTATATTAAACTTGCCTGTCAGTAATTCGGTTAATTTCCCAAATACCTTCATCCCGAGTTCTGGCCTTATTACCTCTCTTCCTCTGAAGAACATAGTTATTTTAGCTTTATTCCCCTCGTCGAGAAAGCGTCTTATATGTTTAACTTTCAGATTAAGGTCATATTCGGTTATCTGTGGTCTTATTTTAATCTCTTTAACCCCCATCGCCTTTTTCTGAGGCTGTTTTTTACTCAATTGGTATCTATATTTACCAAAATCTAATATCTTACAAACTGGCGGATTAACATTCGGTGCTACCTCGACTAAGTCAAGCCCTTTGTTTCGTGCGTGATTTAAAGCCTCATTTATAGGCATAATTCCAAGTTGTTCTCCATTGACATCGATAAGCCTTACTTCTTTTGCTTTAATTTGCTCATTAACTCTTATATTTTTTGGTATGCTCTCACCCCCTGTTTTTATAAACTTAGTTCTTTATTCTTTATTTTTTCCTTCAATAAATTTATAAAATCCTCTACTCTTGTATCCATATTTTCACCGGTTCTCTTCCTTACTGTTATCTTTTCTTCTGCAATTTCCTTGTCCCCTATTATAACCAAATAAGGCACTTTCATTACAGTGGCGTTCCTGATTTTATAACCAATCTTTTCATTTTCTAAATCCGATTCAGCCCTGATTCCTTCAGAGATCAACTTGTCCGTTATTTTTATGGCGTAATCATTATGCCTATCTGCGATTGTGAGAACCTTAACTTGTAAAGGTGCAAGCCAGACAGGGAAAGCCCCTGCATAATGTTCTATTAATATACCAAAAAATCTTTCTAATGAACCCATTAAAGCACGATGTATCATAATGGGCCTGTGATCTTTACCATCACTTCCCCTATAGGTTATATCAAATCTTTCGGGGTTATTAAAGTCAACCTGAATTGTACTACACTGCCACGGCCTGTTAAGTACATCTTTAACCTTAATGTCTATTTTAGGTCCATAAAAAACTCCCTCGCCAGGATCGACATTATAAGGAAGACCCTTTTGTTCCAGCGCATGTTTGAGAGCATTTGTAGCCCTTTCCCATGAGTCAATAGTTCCAACATAATGTTCGGGTCTCGTTGAGAGATAAATATCATATTGCTCGAAACCAAAGGTTTTAAGGATAAATAAAGTGAAATCGAGGACATTTAGAATTTCATCCTCTATTTGATCTTCTCTGCAGAAGATATGAGCATCGTCCTGTGTAAAACCCCTGACGCGAAGAAGTCCGTGTAAAACCCCCGATCTTTCATATCTGTAAACAGTGCCAAGCTCGGCATATCTTATGGGTAATTCTTTATAGCTTCTTAATGAACTTTTGTATACGTGTATATGGAAAGGACAGTTCATAGGTTTAATTTCATAATCTACACCTTCAATCTCCATCGGCGAATACATATTTTCACGGTAGAAATCCAGATGTCCACTCTTTTTCCATAAATCAAGTTTTGCTATATGTGGGGTATAAAGAATTTTATATCCAGCCTTATAATGTTCAGAAAGCCAGAACTCTTCGATGGTTCTTCTTATTAGTGCACCATTCGGATGCCAGATAACAAGACCTGCCCCTATTTCATCTCCAATGCTGTACAAATCGAGCTCTCTTCCTAATTTTCTGTGGTCCCTCTTTTTAACTTCTTCGAGGAAATCAAGATATTTTTTTAGATCCTCATCGGTCAAAAAGGCGGTTCCATAGATTCTTTGAAGCATTTTATTTTTTTCATTTCCACGCCAGTAAGCACCAGCAATACTTAATAACTTAAAAGCCTTAACCTGACCTGTAGATTCAATATGCGGGCCTCTACATAAATCTATAAAATCCCCTTCTTGATAAAGTGACACCGTCTCATCAGGTATTTCCTGAAGTAATTCTACTTTATAATCTTCCCCTTTTTCTTTAAATAATCTTATGGCTTCCTCTCTTTTAACGATCTTTTGCATAAAAGGATTATTACTTTTTATTATTTTAGTCATTTCATTTTCTATTAAAGAAAGATCTTCTGGCGTGAGGGTTCTTTCTATGTCAAAATCGTAATAAAAGCCCTCATCTGTTGCAGGCCCGATTGCAAGCTTACTTTTGGGGAATAACTTTTTGACTGCGTGAGCCATTATATGTGAAACACTGTGTCTATAAACTTCTCTGTCTTTTGGAGAATTAAAATCTATAACTTTAATCCAGATTCCTCCTCATCAAATAAAAAACTATAAAATTTTGGATTGAATTTATAATACACAATTTATCGTGAGATTTCAAAATTATTCACCCCAAAATGCAACTTTACCTTGATAAAAATATAGGCCTTTTTTCTATATTGTATGTGTTAGATGGTTGAGATTGTCCAATAATAATCTCCGAAAATTCACTCTCTACTATAAGCGTTGGGAAACCGATATTTGAGGTCGTGGTTGTCGATAAAGTCTGATTAATACTCAGTAAGACCGTATGTAATGGATGCCTTTCTTTCCCTGCATTTGCAAGGGCAGAGATTGCCTTGAGATATTGATCCCTCAGTTTGAGTTGCTTATGCTTTGAGAGACTAACGGGTTTAAAGGCGTAGTCTTTTCATTTATATTTGAAATTTGAAATTTTAGATTATTTTTTATGACTCTTTAACATCTCAAGAAACTCTGCCTGCTCTTTCTTACTCTGTGCAATCTTTCGCTCTTTTTCATTTAAATACCTTTGCCCTTTTATTTCGCTATTTTGTAAAGAGTCAGCCCATGCTCTCAATTGCCTTGAAACGCCTTCTGCCTCTGATTTCAAATTTGTAATTTCAGATTTCAAATCTTCAAATGCTTTCAGCCTTTCGAGAAAACACAACATGGAGCGAACCTCACCGGCAGACCCTCTTGCAATGTATAGAAAAGTAAGAAGTTCCTGTGTGGTCCCTCTTTCAAATCCTTCTGCAATGTTGTTTGAAATAGACAGCGCCGCCCTTTCTATCTGATCACGAAGGCTGTATTTCCGTCTGAATTGAGTCTTATCTGTAAGGGCATATATTTTCTCAGCGAGCTTAATCGCTGCCTTCCACACAGGTAAATCCTCAAATCGATCGTATGTCATTATCCTCCTCCTACAATATCAAATTTGAAATCTAAAATCATACTCCCGCATCCCGCCAGTTGGATTTGAATTTTATGTTTTCGGATTTAAGTGATTTTTCCCACAAAATCATCAAAGTTGTCAAACCAGTATCGTTTGTAATTTTCCAAAACTTCTGCCATCCCTCGCTTCGGTTTAAGCAATAGTTTTGTGTTTATTGAAAATCCGTTGTATGAAAAATTCTTACTTTGCTTCTTTCCGTCTTTTTCCTCTTCAAATATCCTTGAAAAACCGTCAATTTTTCTGTATCCGTCCGCGTGTTCGGTTCCTTTGGGATCAACAAATAAAATCAAATAGTGGTTGCCTTTTTGCGCCCAAAAAATAAAGTCCGGTTTGAAATTGACGATATTATTTTCCTTCGGGTTGTAATAAGGAATCAAAACCTCGTCCAGCGTTTGGTCAAGTTTTGAAAACATCCACCAGTCAAATTGGGTAAATACATTATTGGGTTTAGCAAGATATTCTTCCAGTTGCTCAACAAATTTTACTTCGCTATCAACATTGATTATATGATTGAGATAGTCAATTTTTTCTGTCTCTGAAACTATCACCGGAAGGTAGTAATGGTTGGCTAAATACTTGATAGTGACTTTAAGATTTTTTATCTCGTATTTCCCTGCTTCTTCAAATAACTTCAACTGTTTGCCATATTCTTCAGGAGAGATTTTTCCATAATTTTTTTCTAATTCTTTTTTCTTTTCCGATTGATAAAATGCGCAAAAGAAATTATGCCATCAACTACAGGATAATCTTCGGCATACTCCAAAAGATATTTAGTAGTTTTACTGTCCTGCTTTTTCTTTAGGTTATAGTCAAAATCTTCTTCCAAGCCGTTGAGTTTGTAGTGTTCAAATAGTTTCTTCTTATCAGCATTCTTTTCTTTGAAATATAAATACAGTGCTTTTAGAGCACTCTGAAGCGCCTCTTTTTGAAAATCAAAAAGTGTTTTGTCTTTTGAAAACCGAATAAAATCAATTTCTTGCCACTTTGCGGGCAAGTTTTCAAAAGAAATGTCTTTAAGAATTCTATCTTGAAGATAAAGCGGTATTCTTCCTTCTTGCTTTGGCATAATTTTAAATCGCTAACCAATATTTTAACGGCATTCTGATAATTCTTTCTTTTACCATTTCTAAATCTCCGTGACGACTGATTATAATTCCATAATCATAGCCATCGGTAATCTTACCTGTATTTTCTATCTGTTTTATTCCGGAATCATGTTTCCCGAATCCAACTTCTATGATAATTTTCTTTTGTTGACCCAACCGCAAAATAAAATCTGCTCCGCCAGAAGAAGAATCGTGCATTACTTCGAGGCCGCCGTACTGTTTTGCTTTTCTGTCAAAATCTTTGCTAAAAATAAGAGCCAAATAATCTTCCAAAATTTTGCCTTTGACTTCTACCGGCAAAATGCCGTTCAAAATACTAATTCGCAGAGATGGAGAAATAAATAAAAACTTAATTGGTTTCCTTACCCTAACAAATTTCTTGCCATAACTTTTAATTTCCACTAAAATTCCGCCTTGTACCAATGCGTCTAAAATTGCCCTGACAGGCCGGTAGTCAAGCTTCAAGGTGTTGCATAATTTGTCAATATCAGTGCTGTCGGAACTTGCGATAAGATATAATAAATCCTTGATTTTTGAAATCGTTTCTGATCTTAAACTACGCATATCAAGCAAGTCTTTGGTTATAAATTTATCAACCACTCCGGAAACCAATTCAAAAACGATTGATTTTTTATTTTTTAATCTCAAAACGAACGGAAAGCCGCCGAAATATAAATAATCATCCTCGGCGCCGGGCGGAAATTTACTAAAATATCTTGAAATCTCAGATTGTCTATTTTTACAAAACTCAAATAATTCTTTTGCGTTTTCACTGGCCAAAATTGCTTCTGTAAGATTATCTGATAACCCTCTCTGCGACAATACGTCTTTGCCCAAATTCTTGCTATATTTTAAAATTGCATATTCATTAAATTTCAAAGGATATAATTCGTCGGAAAGCGATCTCCTTGATAAATCAGGATTTAATTTTATCCGCAAAGCCGATGAGCCTGTGGCAATAACCAAAATATTTTTATGGCCTTTTGTCGCGTCAAAGATATTTTTCAAAAACAATCCCCATTTTTCGTCGTAATGGACCTCATCCAGAAGAATAAGAAGCTTTTTGCTCAAATCGACAAATCTAATCTCGTTTCTCTCCTGATAATAATTAAAAAGTTCATTTAAGGTTATGCCTTCGTCAGAAAGACGACTTACATCTAAATAAATTTTCTCATAATCTTGCGTAATGATGTTTTCATAATTTGATTTTTTGTAAGATGGAATAAACCTGGGTGCATTGTAAAGCTGTGCCAGTAAAGTAGTTTTGCCAACACCCCTTATACCGGAAAGAAGATTTATTTTTTCTATTTCTTCTAATCTATTGGCGGCAAATTTTTCCAAAATAGTTAAATAGTGAGAAAAAATATACCTTGTGGGATTAGGCTTATTTTCCTCATCATAAATATACCCGGCAAGAAATTTATCTAATTCTGAGATCCAAAGTCGGTAAAAATTCTCTATTTTTTCTCTTGTAGCCATATGTTATTTCAATTGTATTCTAATCCAATTAAAATATCAAGTTCAATTGTATTCCAATCCAATTAAAACTACTCCCACCATATTAAAGGTTTAATTAATTTATAATCCAAGTCTTTTGTATTAATAACCGTTCCATCTTCAAACTCTACTTCGCCGTCGCTGATTTTCTTAATCCATTTGCCAGTAAGGTTAGACAAAGTTTTGGCAATGTCTACCCCGTGAGATAGCTTGCTATATCTCATGGGGTAAAGTTTTGATAAATCAACTTTGGCTTTATCTTTTTCATAATCAATCTCTAATGCCTTAAGCATCTTTTCGTCTTTCATAAAGACATATTCCTGATACGGACTTCTTAAATACCCCGTCAAACCTTCGGTTTGCCACCCCTTTGAAAAAGGGGAATTTTCCACATTAAAATTTTCATCCACGATTCCAAGTTCTTTCCACTCCTTTACTTGCTCTCCGAAATTTTTATGTTTAACAATTTTATCTATAATTTCAGGATTTATCCTATCCAGCGTAATCACATAGTTTGAGTTTTTGACAAACTTCGGCTTGTTCCAGATTTTTACCAGTTCGTCTTCAAACTGCGAGATGAAATCAATAATCTTAA
>FWPV01003269.1_pt1 | contig 37206 bp, 30 predicted proteins | sample 2228371 | NCBI WGS metagenome assembly FWPV01 (sample SAMEA103939776, study PRJEB20133) | metagenome | reverse complement strand
CGGGGCCAGGCTACGCTTTCCCCAATTTCGCCGAGGGATTCCGCCGCTCGCGAATCATCAGGAAATTGGGGAAAGCGTAGCCTGTCACCGAAATTCGCAATCGACGGCAGGCGGCTTGATGACCACGGGAATGCCGCAATCAAATCCTGCGATCCGGAAAGCGCTAAGAATCTGATCTGTCGGATCCGACCGCAGCGATTCGGCCGGATGAATGCAGCTCGAAAACGCGACTGGATCCTTTACCACATCCCGCAGGAGGCACACATCCCATTGATGGTTCGAGCGGGCGCCGGCTTTCTTGTGAGATACGAAGCCTTCAAACAGACGAACCACCGCGGGCGGGTTCCCCTCCACAATCGGACGAATAAGGTACATGGCTGCCACCATCGTGGCGCACGCGGCCCCAAGATACCAGTACCGAAATTGATTCCCTTCTGCGTCGACAGCTCTGCCTTTGGGGTTGCCACGCTGGTCAAAGCAGACAGAAAGAGGAGCCTCCAGCACAATATGCACGGGCCTTTGGGCATTGAAAACGTGATTTATGATCTCGCGACGCGCGTCAGCAAATCGCAGGCACCTTGGTCTTTCATCGCCGATCAACAAACCGCAACTCCTGGCCTAATTCGGGGACAGGCAACGTTTTCCCCAATTTCGCCGAGCGATTCCGCCGGTCGCGAATCATCAGGAAATTGGGGAAAGCGTAGCCTGTCACCGAAATTCGGCGGCGGCTTCCAGGATTTTCACCAGCTCTTCGCTGCTGAGGGGAAGGGGGTTGCCTTTCATGCTGCTGGCCTGAGCGGCTTTCGCCGCCACCTCCGGCGCCAGCGAACGGTCAAGCCCCCATGCGCTCAAAGGTGGAATTCTCAGCATCGCGCAGGTTTCGCGCACCCACTCGATGCCTGCTTCCGGAGCGGCGTTCGAATCGCCGGTAAGTAGCCGGGCGATGTGCGCATAGCGATTTACCGTGTCCGTCATGCAACGCATCCGGGCGGCGCGAAGATTCGCCTCCATCACGTGCGGAAGCAGAGCCGCGCAGACCGCGCCGTGCGGCGCCTCAAACATGCCGCCGATAGGCGCAGCGAACCCGTGAACCGCGCCTAAGCCCGCATTGGCGAGACATAACCCGCCGAATAGGCTCGCAAGCGCCATGCCGGCGCGCGCTTCGCGGTTGCTGCCGTCGCGGTAGGCACGCCGCAAGCATTTCGCCGCCTGCCGGATTCCCTCCACCGCCAACGCATCCGTGAACACGCTAGCGCGCACCGAAACATAGGGCTCGATCAGTTGCGTCAGCGCATCCAAACCGGTCGACGCCGTCACCTCCGGCGGCAGCGTAAGCGTCAAATCGGGGTCGACAATGGCTAGCCGGGGCAATAGGAACGGACTGCGCAGGCTGGCTTTAAACTTGTGTTCCGGCGACGCGAGCACCGCGTTGCGCGTGACTTCGGCGCCCGTTCCGGCGGTCGTCGGCAAAGCGATAAAGGGCAGGGACGGCTTACTCAACGGGCGCCCGGCGCCGATCACTTCGAGGTAATCGAGCGGATCGCCCCCGTTGGCTGCCAGAGCCGCCACCGCTTTGCCCAAGTCGATCGCGCTTCCCCCTCCCAGAGCGATCACCAAGTCGCACTGCTCGGAAACCGTCACGCGAACCCCTTCGCGCGCCGCGCCCACCGTCGGTTCGCCACAAGCGGGAAAGGACACCGGCTCCACGCCTTCCTCTTTCAGCGCTCCGGCGAAGTGCGCCGCGCGGTCAGGGGTACAGCCCACCACTAGAAGCGCTCTGCGCCCCAACTGGCGCGCCGCCGCCGGCGCCTCTCCGGCGCGCCCGCTCCCGAACACGATCCGTCCGGCAGTGGCGAATTCGAAGGTCATGCTTACCAGCCTTCGTCAGGAGGGAAGACGTTGCTGAACTTCACGCTCGTGCGCGGCTCCGCCATCATGTCCGCCACCGCGTCGCGCCACTTCGCATAGTGCGCGGTGGCTTTGTGCGCCGCCGGCGCCTGTTCGTCCCTATAAACTTCCACCAGAATAAACCGCGAAGGATCGTCGTTCTGTTGCAGCACGTCAAAGCGCGCCACGCCGGGCTCTTGGACGCTGTGGCGCGCGTTCTCGACGCTTGCTTCGCGGAACGCCTCGATGCACTCGGGCTTTACGTGAACGTGAACGTGGACCACAATCATGCCAGACCTCCTTCAGGCGCTCAAGTGGTTGAATACCGCCTTGGCGCCCTCAAGCATAAACGCCACTTCGCTTCCGCAGCCGATAAACAGCATCCCTTTGTCCCGCCAGAAACGGGAAAGCGCCGCATTGCGGGTCTGCGTTCCCGGCGCCACGCCGTGCGCGATGCAACTGTCGCGGATCTTTTCCATCGCGTCGATCATCTTGGGATGCTGAAAATCGCCGGGCACGCCAAGGGAAATCGAAAGATCCACCGGACCCACCATCACCGCGTCGATGCCCTTCACCGACAGCAGCTCGTCCCGCATCTCGACCGCCCGCTGGGTCTCAATCTGAAGCACCACCAGCGTGTTTTCGTTCTTGTGAGCGGCGATCTCGGCGATGGAGACCGGTTCGAAATCCACATGCAGCGGCGTCAGTCCGAACCCGCGAATGCCTTCCGGCGGAAATTTCGTCCAACTGACAGCCTTCTCCAATAGCTCCACCGATTCGACGCGCGGGAAGATGATTCCCATGCCTCCGCAATCCAGCGCGCGCGCCACGAGCGAATATTGCAAGTCCGCCACCCTGACCACCGGGCACAGCCCGACTTCGTTCGAAACACGGCAGACGTCGTACACCGTCTCGATCCCATAATCGCCATGCTCGGTGTCGATAAACGCCCAGTGGAAGCCTGCCGCTTTTAGAATGCGCGCCACGTCCGGGCTGCGCAGAATCCCATAGCTCGTGCCAAATTGGGGCTTGCCCTCCTTGAGGGCTTTTTTCACGTGATTGATGACCATGTTCGGGCGACGCCTCAGTGGCCATTCTCGTAAACGCGCCGCCAGAACGCAAGTCCTATCCCGAATCCGCAGCCCGGGAACGGTGGCGAACCGTCAGATCTTCGGCGCGTAATAGCCCTTGCGGGAGCGGACGATGAGGTCCTTGCGCCCCTTCACCCGCACCTCAAACGGCTTCCACATGCCATCGGCGATCAGCGGCTCCGGACGGTACAAGAGCGAGTATTGATGGCGCAGCTCGTTCGAGATGTTTTCAAACGACTGCGCCAGATCCTCGACTTTGAACGGGAAGAAGGACAACCCGCCGGTTTCGCGCGCGAAGAATTTGAGAACCTTGTCCCCATCGGTCTCCACACGCGTGATGTTCGTGGAGATCGTGTAAATGACCACGTCGGCCTTCTGCGCCATCTCCAGAGCCTGGTTGCGCGTGTAACGGCTCTGGTTGTCTTCCCCGTCGCTCAGGATCACCATAGCGCGCCGGAACTTGTGCATCGGCTGGTCCTTGCTCAGCTTGTCCCGGCAGGAGAAGTAAATCGCGTCGTACAGGGACGTGCCGCCGCCCGGCCGCAAAGCGCGGATGGCGTTGACCAGTTTCTGCGTGTCGTCTGTCAGGTCCGCCACGAGTTCGGTAGCCGTGTCGAAGCTCACCAGCATGCCCTTGTCCTGACCTCTGCGGATCAGGTTGTTGACGAATTCCACGGCGGCTTCCTGCTGGAACTTGAACCGGTCCCGTACGCTGTTGCTCGTGTCAATGAGAACCGCGAGACGCAGCGGCAAATCCGATTCCGCGGTGAATTCCAGGATCTTCTGCGGGCGCTTGGCTTCGATCACCTCGAAATCGGAGGCGGTCAGGTTTGTGACAAACCGCCCCTTCCGGTCGGTGACCGTAAATTGCAGGCCCACGCGAAACACATCGAGCACAAAGCGGCTGGTCTCCTGCTCAGCCTGGGCCGAGGGCTTGGGCTGGACAGCCGCCGGCCTCTGCGCCGGGGCGCACAGAACGCCCGCCAAAAGCAGCAAGCTGATCGTTGAGAACCGCTTCATGGGGTCCCCCCTAATTCGATTATAGGGGCGCGTTTAACCATGCCTCAAGCTCAGGCGGAAGCGGCGCCGTGATCTCGATGCGCCGCCCGCTCGAAGGGCTCCGAAAGGCGATCTTGCCCGCATGCAGGAAAAAACGTCCGCGGTCGGGGTCCGGCTTCGGCGCGCCGTAGAGGCGGTCGCCCGCTACAGGATGGCCAATACTGGCCAAATGGACTCGAATCTGATGGGTGCGCCCGGTCCCGATCTTCACTTCCACCAGGGTATGGCGCGCGAAACGCTGGATGACCCGGTACTCCGTCACCGCCTCCCGCCCACCCTCGACCCCGGCAGCCATCCGAACCCGGCGCGCCGGGTCCCGTCCGATGGGCTTTTCAATCCTTCCGGAATCTTTTTTCATCACCCCGTGGACCAGCGCGGTATATACTTTTTCCACCTTGCGTGAAGAAAACTGAGCCGCCAGCCGCCGGTGAGCCGCATCCGTGCGAGCCACCAACAGAACGCCGCTAGTCAACTTGTCCAAGCGGTGCACGATGCCGGGACGCAACGCGCCGCCCACTGCGGAAAGTCTGCCAAACCGGTGCAGCAAGGCATTCACTAAGGTGCCCCGGAAATGCCCCGCCCCGGCGTGCACCACGACGCCGGCGGGCTTATTCACCGCCACTACGTCCTCGTCCTCGTAGAGAACTTCCAACGGGAGGTCTTCCGGCTCCGCGCGCAGAGGCGGCAGTTCGCCCGGCTCGAACTCCACCGCTTCCCCGCCGCGGAGAATAGCGCTCGCCTTGGCGGGACGGCCGTTCACCCTAGCCCTGCCCTCTTTGATCCAAGCTTGTAAACGGGCGCGGCTAAATTCCGGAAGCTTCTCCTTCAAGAACAAGTCCAAGCGCTTTCCCGCGTCTCCCGCTTCAGAACGCAGCAACACTCATCCGTTATAATCCAAAGAAATGATTCAATGCGCTGTTGTACCCGTGGCGGGCTTGGGGACCCGCTTGCTTCCAGCTACTAAGTCGCAGCCCAAGGAGATGCTGCCCGTGGCGCGCAAGCCCATCGTGCAATACGTCGTGGAAGAGCTGGCCGCCAACGGGGTGACCCAAATGGTGTTCGTCACCGGGCGCAGCAAGACGTCCATCGAGAATCATTTCGATTCCGACCCGGAGCTTACCCGTGTTCTCAAAGCGAATAACCGCCACGAACTCCTGGACGACATCCGGTTCGATGACCTGAATCTGGAGATTTTCTACACCCGCCAGCGGGTGCAGCGCGGCTTGGGCGACGCAGTCTTGTGCGGCGAGCATTTTGTGGGCGAACGTCCGTTCGTGCTCGCGCTGGGCGATTCGATCATCGGTCTGCACGGACAGTCCAACGCCATCGCGCGCATGACGCAGATCTTCGAGTCCCGGCTCGCCAGCGCCGTCATCGCCGTCGAGGAGGTGCCGGCGGAAGAGACAAGCCATTACGGCATCATCCAACCCGCCGACAGCGAAGGAGACTGCATGCGAGTGTTGAACCTGGTGGAGAAACCCGATCCGAAGGATGCTCCCAGCAACCTCGCCATCGCCGGACGCTACATCCTGTCGCCTTTAATCTTCGATCTGATCCGGCAGGTAAAGCCTGATAAGCGCGGCGAGATTCAGCTCACCGACGCCATCCAAAGGATGTGCGAGGAGGGGAAACGCGTCCTGGCGTTCAAACTGCCGAAGCACGAGCGACGCTACGATATTGGTAATTTCCCCAGCTACTACCAGACATTTGTCGAATTCGCGCTCGCTGACCCGGACTACGGGGAGGAGTTCGCCACCCACCTGCGGAGAATCCTGGCGCAGTATGACGCTGAGCGGGCGGCGGGCGTCAGTCGATAAAGCCCCGCCAAGTGTTGCCGTGCTCGTCTCGCAGAACCACCCCGTAACTGTCTGAAACGCCGGAGATGACGTTTCCCTCAGAGTCGCGAAAGCGGAAACGGATGGTGTCATCGGCTTGGCGTTCGGCTTGCCCGCGCCACTCGTTGCCGAACTCGTCCCGCAGGCGCACGAAATCGCCGTCGCCATGACCCGAGACGGTTTGCCCCTTGCCTTGGAAGCGGAAAAACCCGCTCACGATGCTGGACCGGCCGCGGCGGCGCTGATGAATCATTTCACTTACTCAGATCGTTCACCGCCCGGAAGCGGGTACGAGGGAAATCCCCGGAATGGCCCGGGAAATCGCCTTATGCCGGCTTACGGCTGCCGGGCGGCTCCACCACCGGTTTCAATACGCCCGCGCCGATCCGTTTCATCTCCTCCACCAACCGCTGGTACATCTCCTCGTCACGGTAGGACCCCACGATCGCCCCGCCGGAACCGGCAAAATTGGCGGAAGCCCCCACCCGGCGCGCCGCCTGAATCATCTCCATGTTCCCGCCACTGATGTTGTAGATTTTGGCCCGCAGATCAAAGTTAGCGTCAATCAGGCGGTTGAGCTCTTCATAATCGCGCTCGAGCAGCGCCTGCCTGCCGCGCTCGGCGTAGCTCGCCCAAGTCTTCATTGCCTCAACCACTTCTGGATCACCAGCGCGCCATCGCGCCCGCACATCGTTGTGGAAAACCTCGGTTCCTTCGCTTAACGTCGTGCGGTAGGCGACGTACAGATTAGGCAGCAGCGAAGGGTCCAGCCGCTCGTACTCGCCGTAACCCCGGGATTCGAGCAACTCCCGGGCGAAGTTCATGTAAACCACCCCTTCGTAGGCTTGGATCACCCTGTCTTGCAGCCCTGCCGGAACCCCCAATTCCTTCGTTTCGGTCTCCAGGACGATGTTGGGCTGAATCTCCAAGGGAATCTCGATGCCATAATACTGGCACAGCGCCCGCAGCTCGGCGGTGATGATGGCGCTCGAACCTCCCAGTCCCAGCCGCAAAGGTATGTTTGACTCGTATTCGATCGTGAAATTCCGTTCCGGCAGCTCGATGCCCTGCTCCCGGCAATAATCCATGAAGCGGACGATCAGCGCGCGGATGATGCGAATGCCGCCATAGTAGCCGCGCCACCGGGTGGTCTCATAGAGATCTTGGAGGTTTTCAAACACCGGCATGTCCGCTTTGCCCGCGCGCAGTTCCAGGCGCGCGCTCGGAAACAGGAGCACCCGGGCGCGAAAATTGCGAACCAGTAGGGAAATCGTTTTGCCGTAATAGCCGTCGCTGGGGTTCCCCAAAAGCCCCGCGCGCGCATACGCGTAGGTCTCGATCATAGCGTCTAGTCTGCCATACTATTCGTCTATGCGGATGGTGGTGCAGAGGGTCTCGGAAGCCTGCGTCCGGGTGGACGGGGAGGTGACCGGTGCGATCGGGAAGGGTCTGCTCGTGTTGTTGGGAGTCGCGCGCGGGGACGACGAGCGGGACGCGGATTTCCTGGCCGAAAAGACCGCCGGCTTGCGCATTTTTCCGGATGAGGAAGGCAAGATGAACCGGAGCGTCCTCGACGCCGGCGGCGCCGTGCTGGTCGTCTCGCAGTTCACGCTCTATGGCGACGTCCGCAAGGGCAGGCGGCCGAGTTTTGACCAAGCCGCGCCGCCGGAGGAGGCCAAGCGCCTGTACGAGTATTTCGTCGAGGCGCTCCGCGCCCGGGGTCTGCGCGTCGAAACCGGCGTCTTTCAGGCGATGATGCAGGTTCACTTGGTGAACGACGGCCCGGTGACGATCCTCTGCGACTCGCCCGGACGGTGAGCGGCTAAACCTCCCATTTGCGGCGGCGGGCCACTTCATCCACAGAACCCGAATCCACGATCCGCCCGCGCTCGAAGAACACGGCGCGGGAGGCCAAGGCGCGGGCGAACGCGGCGTCGTGCGTGGCCAGCAATTTGCTCTGAGGCAGCGCCCGCAACACTTCCAGCAGGTGCCTTTGAGCGGGCGGATCGAGAAATGTTGTCGGCTCGTCGAGCGCCAGAATCTCGGGGCCCATGGCCAGAACGCCCGCCAGCGCCACACGGCGCTTTTCTCCCGCGCTCAAATGATACGGCGCCTTCTCCGCCGCACCCTCCATGCCGACCTGCGCCAGCATGTCCATGGCGACCCGCTGCGCTTCCTGCGGCGGCAATCCCTGGTTCAACGGACCAAACGCCACGTCTTCGAGCACCGTGGGCATGAAAAGCTGCTCGTCGGCGTCTTGGAACAAAACGCCCACTTTGCGGCGCACGAATTCCAGGTTTTCGCGGCGCACCGGACGGCCGCACACGAAGATCTCGCCCTCGCCTCTCAATAAACCGATCAAGTGCAGCAGAAATGTGGTCTTCCCGGAGCCGTTCGGACCTAGGAGCGCCACGGTCTCGCCGGGCTCCAACCTGAAATCGACGCCGTTCAGGGCCATAGTGCCATCGTCGTATCGGAAGCTGAGCCCGCGGACCTCGATCAGCGGCTCCACAGCCACCCCCCGCCCGTCCGGGCAGCGGCAATCAAGAGCAGCGATCCCAAGAGAAAGGCAAAATCCGAAATTCGAAAGCGGGCGGCCGCAAGGGCTTCAAAGCGCCCATGAAAGCCGCGCGCAAACATCGCGCGCTGAATTCCCTCAGCGCGCTGGTAAGAGCGGCCGAAAAGCACGCCCACCGCCCCGGCGGCTGCGCGGAACCGCGCCCGGCGGCTCCCTCCCCGGCAGTGGGACGCCAGCCACATGTGCTGCGCCTGCTCAGAGATCACGAACAGGTAGCGGTAGATGAACTGCATCAGCAATATCAGCATCCGCGGCGCGCGGAACCATTCCGCCGCCCGGCACAGTTCGGCAAACGGCGTCACCGAAAGCAGAAAGATCACGGCGAATGCGGAGGCGTAACTCTTGGCGGCGAGCGATACTGCTCGCGCCGGGTCGCCGGACAGCCAGCTCATGGCCCCAAACACGGCGGAGAAAGGCAGCACCAAACCCGCCCGCCACGCCAACCCCAATACTGGCAGGCGGGCTACCACAGCCGCGAGGCAAACCAGCCCCCAAGCGGCGGCCACCGGCTCGTACTGCCCCGGGGGCGCCGTGGCGAGCGCGCCCAGCAACGCCACCACCACCGCCAGCTTCGCCCGGGCGTCCCGCGCGTGTATGAAGCTGCGCCCCCGGCTCCAGCGGTCGAGCACGACGTGGTGCACTCAGGCTCTCCTCCGGCGCGCCAGCCAGTGTCCCACGGCCCATCCGCACGCGGAAATCAGAGCCAGACCCGCTAATCCCGCGGCAGCCTTGCGCAGCCACTCAATGCGGAAAAAGGCTGCTTCGTAATCGCCGAACGGGGTTGTCAGGAGCGTCTTGGCGCGCGAAGCTACCCCGGAGTCTTCGAGGGACCGTTCCAAACCGTCCGGCAGCGGCGAAGCGATCATAACGCCGAACACCGCCAGGGCCACCGCCGCTCCCCCGAAAAGCCATAGCTCCGGTTTGCCGGGTGGCGACGATTCCCGCACCCATCCCGGACGCATGCCCCGAATGGCGCCGAGCGCCGCCACCGTGATGACGCCCTCCACCATCGCATTGACGAAGAAGAGTCCTGATGAGAGCGCCAGCAACTCAGGTTTCATTGGAATGCCGGAGATCAGCAGTTGACCCAACGCCAGGAAAGCGCCAACGAGCACTGAGAGCGTCGCTCCGAGAAACACGCCGGCTTTCCGCCCACCGAGCAGCCGGTAAGGTAACTGCGCCGCCAGCACACCCGCAATCGCCATGTTCAGAATGTTCGCTCCCAGCGCGAGCACGCCCCCGTCCTGAAACACGAATGCCTGGATGAACAAAATGGCGGTCATCACCAGCGCTGCCGCCGGCGGACCCAGCGTGTAGGTCAATAGCGCCGATCCAACCAAATGACCGCTCGCGCCCGGCGCAACCGGGAAATTGATCATTTGCGAGGCGAAAACAAACGCGCCCATCACGCCGAGCAACGGCGCCCTGGACTCATCGAACTCCAGACGCGCCTTGCGGGCGAGCAAACCCACTGCCGGCGCCGCACCGACATCCAGCGCCAGCCACACGGGCGTCGATAGAAACCCGTCCGGAATGTGCATACGATCGATCTAAAGGTAACACGATCCGGACACGGCCCACCTGCTAGAATCCATCTTTGTGAAGCTTCTGTTCTTTTCCGACTTGCACGGCGACTTGACTACTTTAGGGCGCTTGCTCGATGTCGACGCCGACTACTACATCGCCTGCGGCGACTTGTGCACTTGGGCGCGGGGGTTTGACGCCACCGGGGCGGTGTTGCAGCGCCGCGGCAGCCGGGTTTACGTTTTGCCGGGGAATCACGAATCGGAAGCGGACATCGAACGGATGTGCCGGAAGTTTGGGCTTCAGCCGTTTCATGGTAAGGTGATCGAAGACAGCGGTTGGAAGATCGCCGGATTGGGCTACTCCAATCCGACTCCGTTCGATACCCCCGGCGAATATTCGGAAGAGGAGATCGCAGAGCGGCTTGCGGCTTTCGCCGGTCTTTCGCCTCTCATTTTGGCGTGCCACTGCCCGCCCCGGGGGACTCCATTGGACCGGATCCCGTCCGGGCGTCACTTGGGCAGCGAATCCATCCGCCGCTTTATTGACCAGCAGCAGCCTAAGTGGTTCTTTTGCGGACACATACACGAAGCCGAAGGGGTCGAGGCACAACTCGGAGCGACGCGCGCCGTGAACGTGGGCAAGCGCGGCTACCTGCTGGAAGTTGATAAAATACAAGCATGACGCTCGACGAACTCCAACGCGAGTTTGAAATGCTCCGCCAGCAAGCAGAGTCTGTGCGGAGCTATCTTTGACGCCCCTTCCAAAGTTTCACAGCTAACCGCAATCGAACAGCAGATTTCTGCGCCTGAATTCTGGACTCAGCCGGAAAAGAGCCAGAAGATCATGCAGGAGCGCAAGCGTCTCGAGCAACTGATCTCCGAAGACAAGTTCGTCGCTACGGCGCTTTCCGACATAGAGACGCTGTTCGAGTTAGGAAGAGAAGGCGAAGACGTCGGCTCGGAACTCGAACGCGAGCTCAGGAACTTCGCCTCCCGGCTCGAGCAAATCGAAACCTCAATGCTGCTTTCGGGCGAGAACGACTCCCGCGCCGCGATCGTCACGATTCACCCCGGGGCGGGCGGCACCGAAAGCCAGGATTGGGCCGAAATGCTCGAACGGATGTACTTGAGGTGGGCTGAGCGGCACGGGTTCAATACGGTGATCACGGACCGGCTCGAGGGTGAAGGCGCGGGCATCAAGTCCGTCACTTTCGAAATTAACGGCGAGAACGTCTATGGTTTGCTGCAGAGCGAAATTGGCGTTCACCGCCTGGTGCGGATCTCGCCTTTTGACGCCAACGCGCGGCGGCACACTTCGTTCGCCTCGGTGTTCGTATACCCGCAGATCGACGACGACATCAAGATCGAGATCAAGCCGGAGGATCTGCGCGTGGACGTATTCCGCGCTTCCGGCGCCGGAGGGCAGCACGTCAACCGCACCGAATCAGCCGTGCGGATGACCCATCTCCCTACCGGGATCGTAGTGCAGTGCCAGAACGAACGCTCCCAGCATAAGAACCGCGCCTCCGCCTTGAAGCAGCTCCGGGCTCGCCTCTGGGAGTACGAGATGGAGAAGAAGCGCGCCGAGGAGCGCAAGCTGGAAGACTCCAAGCTCGACATCAATTTTGGCAGCCAGATCCGCAGTTATGTCCTTGCTCCCTACCGGATGGTGAAGGATCACCGTACGAAGCTGGCCATCGGCGACGTGGACCGTGTCCTCGACGGCGATATCGACTCATTGATCCACGCCTATCTGGTTTACAAGCACACCGGCAAGACAGCCGGCGACGCTAAAGAAGACCTGCCCGAATAGAATGTTTCCGCCGGACATTATCCAACGGGCGGCTGAAGTGATCCGGCGCGGGGGGCTGGTCGCTTTTCCCACGGAGACGGTCTATGGTCTCGGCGCTAACGCGCTTGATCCCCAAGCGGTGGCGCGGATATTCGAGGTGAAGGGACGTCCGAGCACGAGCCCATTGATCGTCCACGTCGATACGGAGGAAATGGCGCGCTCGCTCGCCGCCACTTGGCCGGCGGACGCGGATCGCTTGGCCGAAAAGTTCTGGCCAGGTCCGTTGACGATAGTGGTGGAAAAGGATCCCAAGATTCCGGCCATTGTCACCGCCGGGCTGCCGACGGTGGGGCTCCGCATGCCCGCCCATCCCGCCGCGCGGGCGTTGATCCGGGCGGCAGGCGTTCCCATTGCCGCGCCGAGCGCCAACCGTTTCGCCGGGGTCTCGCCAACCACTGCGGCGCATGTCCGCAAATCCCTAGGGGGAAAGGTCGATTTCATTCTGGACGGCGGCCCGACGAATGTGGGCATCGAATCCACCGTACTCTCGCTGGCCGCGGGACGAAAAATTCTGCTGCGTCCGGGCATGGTGACCCGCGAGATGATCGAAGCCGAGGTTGGTCCTGTGGAGCTGCCCGCCGCAGCTTCCCACCCTGACGCGGCGCACCCTTCGCCGGGCATGCATCGCCGCCACTACAGCCCCGCCACGCCGTTGATCCTGGTGCAGGGAGGGGAACTCCTTCCGCCGGGGCGCGGCGCTTATGTGTGGCATTCGCGACCGGCGGAAGCGGCGAAGACCGTGCATTTGCCCGCCGACCCCTCGGCATACGCCGCACATCTTTACCGGGTCCTGCACGATTTAGACGCTGAGGGTCTTGACTGGATTGCTGTCGAGGCGCCGCCGGAGAGCCCCGAGTGGGCTGCCATCGCGGACCGTCTTCGCCGCGCCTCGATTGCGGGAACTTCCGACGACGGAAGCGCGTAGATTCCACTGAGAGAGGACCCCATGTTTTGCACAAGCTGCGGCCGGCAACTTCAAGACACGGACGCATTCTGCTCCGCTTGCGGCAAGTCCACGGCGCCGCCTTCGCCCCCCAAGCGCTTCTGCCGGGTCATGGCGGAGAAGAAAATCGCCGGCGTTTGCGCCGGAGTGGCGCGTTACTTCGAGGTGGACGTAACGATGGTCCGGCTCGTTTGGGTCCTGCTCACTTTGCTGCACGGGTTCGGGGTGCTGGCCTATTTGGTGGCGTGGATTATCATGCCGCGGGACGTGGATCTCGTCCGGCGCCAGCAGTTCGCCTGATCCGGACCTCACTCGGGCGCTTCGAAAGTGAAAAGCTCTCCCGCCGCCCGCACCAGAAGTTTGCCCGGACCTAACGACTTGCCGGAGTTTACGAAAAACACGGCGCCGTCGGTGGACTGCCCCGAGGCGAGCTTGGTTTGGACCAGCACAATGGCTGAAGCCGCGGCGGCGGATTTCAAGCGCGTCGAAGACACCTCCGCCAAGGCAGCCTGCCGGCGGGCTTCATAGCCGTTGGTGGAACGGAAGCGGGTCATCCCATACAGACCTGCTTCATAGGCGGTAACCAGCTTGATGACGTCGCTCCGTCCGCCGCGGCTCATGAAATCATTCACCACGGCGCGGGCGGGCGTCGCCGGAATCACGGACCCGTCTTGACGCTGGAAGGAGAAATCTTCGGGCTTGATGCTCCAGGTGACGGGAGAGCCGTTCGAAACCGCCACCTGAATGACGTGGTACTCGCGGAGGTGGAGCGGCAGCTTGGCCCACATCACGGTCACGCCATTTCGTGTAAGTGTCTGATAAAGAAGGCCGCCGGATTCAAATTCAATGACCTGCGCGGAGGCGCAAAGCACCCACGCCAGAGTTAGGCACACCAACCGCGCCGTCATGCTTCTCTCCCTATCATAGACGTTCGGCGCCGTCTACCAGTTTTCTTCCGTATAATTGCGAGAGCATGGTTGGGAAGGTCTGGATCCTGTCCACCGCCTTAGCTGCGTCCTTATTGGCGGCAGCCGAACGTCCCACCATTCGGATTGGTTGGATCCCCAACCGGGCGGTGCCGAGCCCGGAAAACGCCTACCGCTCCATCGAACGGCATTTGGAAGAGAAAGTTCCAGGCTACATCTTCCGCTTCGTGCCGGTAACTTACGCCGACTCGGACGAGAGGCTGCGGCGAGGAGACCTGGAGTTTCTTTTCTGCGGCCCAACGCTCTTTATCGAGCTGGAAGTGCGCGGCTTAGCGCTACCGGTGGCTACGGTCATATCCGGACGATTGCCGGAAAAGCCGACTGAACTGCTGGGTAGCGCCGTCATAACCGCCGCCGGCGACCGGCGCATCCGTACTTGGAAGGACTTGCGGCATAAGCGCGTCGCCGCGCTGCCGGGACGGTCCCTCGGCGGATGGCTAGCAGCGGCTCGAGAGCTTCAGGAGGAGGGAGTTGACCCGCGCCGCGACCTCGCCGGCATCCAAGCTTATGAGACGGTGGAAGATATCGTCGCCGCAGTCCTCGAACGGCGGGTGGACGCCGGGGTAGTCCCCACCGGGCTGCTCGAGTGGCTGGTTAGGAGAGGAGTAGTTGGATGGCGGCAGTTGAAGATACTGGAACCAAGGGCCGTTTACCCGGGCAGCGATGACTTCCCTTATGTGTGCAGCACCCGGCTTTATCCCAACTCCCTCATGGCCCGGTCCCCGCGCGTGCCGAATGCGCTGGCGGACCAAGTCGCGGTGGCGCTGCTTTCGATGCCCGCTGACCGCGAAGCCGCTAGCGTAACCCATGTGGCGGGGTGGACCGCGCCCTTAAGTTACGAGAGCGTCCGGCAGTGCATGATCGAGCTCGGCGCGCCGCCGTTTGAAAGAAATTGGCGCACACTGGTTTCCGGGCTGTTCCGCCAACACCAAGCCGCAGCGATTATCGCCGTCCTTTTCGCGGGGGGCTTGTTGACGCTGTCAGCCGGCATTGCGGTCGTCTCGAACATCCGGCTGCGCCGCTCAAGGGTAAGGCTGGACCGGGAGCTTGCGGAACGCAAAGCGGCTGAGGCGCAATTACATTACCAAGCTACGCTACTCGCTCAAACCAGCGACGCCGTCGTCGCCGCCGACACGCAATATGTCGTGACGTATTGGAATCCCGCCGCGGAACGGCTACTCGGAATTCCGAAAGGCCAAGCGGTGGGATGCGAAATCAGCCGCCTGATCAACTATCAGTATCCGCCCGAATGCCGCCGGCTGATCCGGGAAAGCCTGCGCCTGCGGGGTTTCTGGGCGGGGGAGGCAGCTATCAAACGCCCCGACGGTTCGGTGATTCAAGTCGAACTCGCGGTGAACGAGGTGCGCGGCGCTTCGGGCGAGCTATTGGGAAGCGTCGGAAACTTCCGGGACATCACGGACCGGAAGCGGGCTGACGAGGTGCGCCGGCTGGAGACGGCGAGGCTCGACGCCATGTTCCGCCTTGCTCAAATGTCCGCCGCGTCCCGCACGGAGTTGGCGAATTATGCTTTATCCGAAGCAGTCCGTCTGACCGGTAGCGAGTTCGGGTATCTGGCCGCTTTGCCGCCCGGGGCGCCGCGCGCGGAATTGATGGCTTGGGCGGAGCGGGATCCTCACGCAAGCGCGCCGGTCCGGTGGGAAGAGATTTCCGCCGCCGGCTTTTGCCGGGAGGCGGTGGAACAACGCAAGCCGGTCGCATTCGCCAATCTTCCGCCGGAGCGCCTGCCGGGCGTGAAGTCCTTGCTGTGCACTCCCATTTTCGAGGGGGACCAGATTGTCCTGGTGGCGGGTCTCGCCAACAAGCCCGAGCCATATAACGACAATGACATCCGCCAATTGTCCGTGCTCATGGACGGCGCCTGGAAGCTGATCCGGCTGCGGGAGAGCCAGAACCGCTACCAAGTCCTGTTCGAAGACTCTCCAGTGCCGATTGTAGAAGCCGACTTCTCCTCGGTCCATCAGTTTCTCGAGCAGCAGCCGGGCGGAATGCGGCGGGCGGCGGAGTTACTCCTGTCGAGGGACAGTTGTCTGAAGCTTTGCTTGGCGAAGGTCAGGATGCAAGGGCTGAACGCAGAGGCGCGGAAACTGTTAAGGGTCGAGACTCCGGAACAGTTGCGGGAGCGTTTTGAGACCACGCTCGCGGAAGCCGCCCGGCGCATCATACGGCCGGGCTTAGCCGCTCTGTCGGCGGGAGCGCCGGGGTGGGCAGGGCAGGTGGAGTTCGCTATTCCCGGCGGCGGACGGCGGTGGCTGGACATCCGCCTGAGTCCCGTGCCTTCGGCGGACCAGCCTTGGTCCCGCGTGATCCTGTCCTTGGTCGACTTTACCGAGCGCAAGCGTCTCGAAGAACAGTTGCTGCAATCCCAGAAGATGGAAGCCGTGGGGAACCTCGCCGGCGGCATCGCTCACGACTTCAATAACCTTCTCACGGTCATCAACGGTTACACCGAACTCGCCGCCATCAAGCTGGAGGAGGGGCACCCAAGTCTTGCGCACCTTGACGAAGTGCGTAAGGCGGGAGAGCGGGCTTCGGACTTGACGCGCCAGTTGCTGGCTTTCAGCCGGAAACAGGTCTTGCAGCCCCGCCCTCTAGACCTGAATCAGGCGGTTCTTGAAGCCGATCGGATGCTCCGGCGGTTGCTCGGCGAGCGCATTGAGCTGGTGACCGATCTCGCGCCGGATTTGGGGGCCGTTTCCGCCGACCCGACGCAAATTCACCAGGTGATTCTGAACCTCGCCGTGAACGCCCGGGACGCCATGCCCAACGGCGGAAAGCTCTTTTTCCAAACCGCCAATGTGGAGCTCGAAGCCGGCTCGTCCCGTTTCACTGGCAACTTGCCGCCGGGGCAGTACGTAATGCTGGCGGTGAGCGACACGGGCGTGGGGATGGACGAAAGCACGCGGGCGCGCGTCTTCGAGCCGTTCTTCACTACGAAAGAGCCGGGGCGCGGAACCGGTCTTGGCCTTTCGACGGTGTACGGCATTGTCAGTCAAAGCGGCGGAGGAATCGAAGTTCTGAGCCGCGTGGGCACTGGCACGACATTCAAGATCGTTTTGCCCCGCATCGTCGAAGGGGCGGAGGCGTCCAGCGCGCAAACCGCCGCGCCGCCCGGAGGCACGGAGACCGTTTTGCTTGTCGAGGATGAGGCGGACGTCCGCCACTTCGCCGCCGAGGCGCTGCGTTCATACGGTTACAACGTTCTGGAAGCAACAGGAGGAGCGCAGGCGATGCGGATCGCCGAAGCCACGGGGGACGCCATCCAACTTCTGATCACCGACGTCGTAATGCCGGAAATCAACGGGCCAGAGCTGGCCGCACGCATCACTGAATTACTGCCGCATCTGCGGGTGATTTACATCTCGGGGTATCCCGACGGGCTGATGGCGCACCCGGCGCCGCTCCGATCAAGCGCCCTTTACCTTCAGAAGCCATTCAGCTCAGCGGCGCTCGCCCGAAAGGTCCGCGAAGCCCTGGCGCCTGATGCTTCCGCCGTATAGAATGAAGCGGCAGGAAAGAGGAGGATCATGGCATGAGCAACAGTTCGAGCCGCGCCATGTCGCGGCGCGATTTCGTAAAAGGTTCGGCGGCGCTGCCCGCTGCGGCTTACGCGCACGCCGCGGGTTCGGGAGTGATCAAGGTAGGAGTGATCGGCTGCGGCGGGCGCGGCGAAATGGCGGCTATGAACGCGATGAACGCCGGCAAGGACATCCGCATCGTCGCGATCGCCGACATCCGCATGGACCGCATTCAGGAATCCCGCAACAAGCTCCGCGTCAAGTACGGCGAGCAGGTGGACGTGCCGGATGAGAGATGCTTCACCGGCTTCAGCGCTTACAAAAGGGTAATCGAGTGTTCCGACGTGGTGATCATCGCGAATGCGGCGAAGTTCCACCCCATGCACATGAAGGCAGCCATCGAGGCGGGCAAACATGTGTTCGTTGAGAAGCCGCACGCCATCGACCCAGCCGGCGTCCAAGTGGTCCGTGAAGCCTGCGAAATGGCGCGGCGCAAAGGGTTGTCGGTGGTTTCCGGGCTTCAAAGCCGGTATCATCCCGGCTATCAGGAAACCATGCGGCGGGTTCATGAAGGCGCCATCGGGGACATCGTCGCGATCCAGGAAACATGGCTGCGCGCGCCTTATGTGCTCCGCCCGCGCAAACCCGGGCAGCCCGAACTCGAACATCAGGCCAGCAATCAGTATCACTTCCACTGGCTCAGCGGGGACGACGTGCCGCAAACGCTGATCCACAATCTGGACCGCTCAAGCTGGGCGATGCGCAATCAGGCGCCCGTGCGGGCTTGGGGCATGGGCGGGCGCTCCACGCTGCACGGCGAAATTTACGGTAATGTATTCGACCACCACGCCGTGGTCTATGAGTTTACCGGCGGCGTCCGCATTTACGCCTATTGCCGGACCATTGACAACTGCTATAACGAAAATTCGAGCCTGATCCTGGGAACCAAGGGACGCTGCGACCTCCTTAGGTTGACCATTACCGGCGAAACCAAGTGGAAGTATCCCAACCCGCCGGCGAGAAACCCCGCTTACGATCTCGAGCATGTGGCGCTGTTTGACGCCATCCGTTCCGGCAAGCCGGTCAACAACGGGGACTACATGGTCCGGAGCACGCTCATCACGCTCATGGGACAGTTCTCCTGTTACACCGGCAAGGAAGTCACCTGGGATCAGATTTCCAAATCGAACTATTGCCACCTGCCCCGCCCTGAAGACGTGCGAGAGGGCATCGAGCCCCCGGTGAAGCCCGGCCCGGACGGCATCTATCCGCTGCCGTTCACCCCGGGAGTGAGTAAGATCGACCTCTGACTCCCGCAGGACGGGAAACGGCAGCCGCGGATGAACGCCGGGGAACACCGGTGATCGAAGGCGTTGGTTTCTCCCGTGCACATTCAGAGCCGTCTGGCGCTTCCGCGAAAACGCCAAGTCAGCCTGTTGCCTTGAGCGCGAGCGTTGCCACACATGGCCGCCATGGGTATTATGAACAGGATTATGGCGACCAGACGGGAATTCGTGGCCGGCGGTTTGACAGCGGTGGCGGCCGCCGGAGCGGCCCCGGGAACCACGAGCTATTTCACGCTGCGGCGGGAAGCCGGACGCTGGTGGTTCTTCACGCCGGCCGGCAAACGGTTCTTTTCAATTGGGCTGAATCACATCGATCCGGCCAGCCTGAACTACCCCGAGAACCGCCACATCTGGCATGAGAAATATGGCAACAGCATGCGCCGCTGGCTGGAGGAATCGGTGCGTCCGAATCTTCTGAACTGGGGATTCAACGCCGCCGGCTGGGTCGAAATAGCCGCTCGTCCGCATTCACGGTGATCGGTTTTGGGAGGATTTCGTCATGCCGTTAAGAACACTTACTCTGGGACGCAGGCCGTTCCTGGCAGCCGGCCTTGGCGCGCCGGCCATCCTCAGAGCCAGACAGCGGCCGCCCAATGTGATCCTGCTGATCACGGACGATCAAGGCTACGGGGACCTCGCCTGCCACGGCAATCCCTGGCTGCGAACGCCTAACCTCGGACGCTTGCACGCCGAGTCGGTGCGCTTCACCGATTTCCACACGGATCCGCTTTGCGCTCCGACCCGAGCCGCCCTCCTGACCGGACAGTACGCACTGGGAAACGGCGTAACGGCCGCCACCGGCGGCTGGTCGTTGTTGCGGCCCGGCGTCGCCACTATGGCGGACATGTTCCGGGCAGCCGGATACCGGACCGGCATATTCGGCAAATGGCACCTCGGCGAGAATTACCCTTTGCGCCCGTCCGAGCGGGGATTCGACGAATCCATCGTCTGCCGCGGGGGAGGCATCGCCCAGAGCCCGGACTACTGGGGCAACAACTACTTCGACGACACGTTCTATGAGCAGAACAAGCCGCGAAAGTTCAAGGGCTATTGCACGGACGTTTTCTTCGAACAGGCGTTGTCTTTCGTCGAGCGGAACCGCAACCGGCCGTTCTTTCTCTACCTTCCGACGAACGCGCCGCACGATCCCTTCATCGTGGACGAGCGCTACAGCGCGCCCTACCGTAAGATGGGAGTCCCCGAACGGACGGCGGCTTTCTACGGCATGATCGAGAACATCGACGAAAACCTTGGAAAGCTGCTTTCCCGGTTAAACCGGCTGGGGCTGGCCGAAGACACGGTTTTCCTTTTCATGACCGACAACGGCACTTCGGCCGGCGTTCCCCGAAAAGGAACGGACCCCGCCTCGTGGCCCGGGTTCCCCGCCGGGATGCGAGCCAACAAAGGCGCGGTATACGAAGGAGGCCACCGGGTCCCGCTGTTCATCCGGTATCCGGGGGGAGGGTGGCGGCATGGCGTCGACCGGAACGAACTGACGTGCCACTTGGATTTGCTGCCGACGCTGGCTCAGATCTGCTCGCTAGAAATTCCTAAGGGCCATCGCCTGGACGGGCACAGTCTGACGCCGCTGATGACGGGAAAAGGCGACTTCCCGCGCGACCGGACGCATTTTATCGAGCATCACCAGATCCGCGAGGGACAGAAATTCCAGATGGAGAATCCGCGGCCGTGGCGGCACGCCGTGGCTCTGCGCGGGCGCTGGCGGCTGGTGTTCGGGCGCGAGCTATACGATCTGCGGACGGATCCGGAGCAGCGGAACGATATCGCCGCCAAGCACCCGGAACTCGCCGCCGATCTCCGGCGGCAATACGACGCCTGGTGGTCACGTATGCAGGCGGGCTTTTCCTCCTGGGTCCGCATTCACGCCGGGAATCCGGCGGAGAACCCGCTGCATCTCACCTGCTTCGACTGGCACGGCGAGTACATCCCGTCGAGCCAGGAAATGGTGAAGGCCAATCTGATAGCCAACGGCGTCTGGGCCCTCGACGTCGAGAGGGCGGGTACATATGAGGTTACGCTCCGGCAGCGGCCGGACTATGTCGCGCACGTCATCGAGGCGGAAGCAGCGCGGATGTGGGTGAACAACCGCGAGCACCGCGGAGAGGTGAAGCCCGGGACCACGGGCGTCGTCATCCGGGCTGCCTTCCCTGCGGGGCGCGTCGACCTGAAGACGGAACTGGTGTCAGGGGGCGTCTCGCGCGGGGCCTACTATGCAGACGTTCTGCTTCCCGGCCACTGATCTGATGGGGACGCCCCCACGCACCCCCACGAGTGGGGGCGCGGCAAGCACGAGTGCTTGCGCCACGGAATGTCGGTGAATGGGGACGCTAACCTCCGCCTAAAACGCGATCCGGAGCTGAAGTTGCAGGAAACGCTTGGTGGTCCAAGCCTGAGTCGTGCACTCGGCGAAGTTGGTCGTCAGCGGGTTGGTGACCGGCGCGGCCATCTGGGTGCGGTTGGCCAGATTCAACAGGTCGCCTCGAAATTGGACCCGGAAGCGCTCTCGGATCCGCATCTCGCGCTGAATGCTCCCGTTCCAATGGTTGGTGATGTCGGCGCGGACGCCGTCCACCCGGGTGGGGAAGACCCGGCGGTGGTAAGCGGCGGGCGCCCGGGATGCATTGCGCTCGAAATTGGCGGTGTTGAACCACTGGCTGAAGGTCTTGTTCGCGAGCGGAATGTCTTTCAGGTCGCCGTAGTAGAAAAGATTGCCGAAATCCAGGAGCGCCCCGGACTGAAATTCATAGGTGAGCCCGATCTGGAATCCACCCAGCACCGCCGCCGGCACGCCCCCGCTGGCCAAAGGCTTGCCCTTGCCGAAGGGCAGCTCGAACACCGAGGTGGCGACGAAGCGGTGGGGACGGCTGTCGTTGCTTTCCCGCCAAGTGGGCGCGGGGTCAAACTCGTTGAGGAACACGTCCGCCTCGCGGTTGCGCAAACGGGTATAGGCGGCGTACAAGTTGAAACCGCTGGCGAACCGGCGTTCGAAGCTGACCTGGAGTTCGTCCGTGCGGACTTCGCCATCGTTTCCGTTCAACGTGAGCGTCCCCATGTGGGGGAAGGGACGCAGTAGCTGTGCCTTGCTGATGGTGCCCGAACGGAAGAAAGCTTTTGTGCTCAGATCCTGATAGAGCAGAGGGGAGGAAGATTGCAGGGCCGAAAAGTTGCTGAGCGTGAAGGGGTTGGTCAAGTTCTGGCTGAGATTGCTGGCTACGGCGTTGTTACGCTCCAGCCCACTGGCCCAGTATTTCTCCGGCAGCGGGTTGAGCGGCCGCCCGACATAATTTCTGTCGGACGCCGAGCCGACGTAGGCCGCCTCAAAAACAATGGAGTTCCTCAGTTGCCGCTGCACGCCGATTCGCCACCGCTGTTGGCGGGCGCGGCGCAGGTTAGTAGGATAATGGCTGTAGCTGCCGCCAGCGAGGGTCATTGCGCCTAGCGCGTCCCGGAGCGGCACATCGAACCGGGTGCCGTCGCTGCGCACCGGGAAGGGATCGGCGAGAGGCGTCACGCCCGCGCGCGGGTTTCCCACCAGCCAGTCATAGCCGAAATTGGTGGTCACCACTGTGGAGGTCGAGCGGCTGAAACCGGTTTGGTTGGGAGTGTTCAGCATCGCGTTCAGCGTGTCGTAAAACAACCCATAACCTCCGCGCACCACCGTCTTGGGCGCCACCTGCCAGGCGATCGCGGCTCGCGGCAGCCACATCAACTCGCTGTCCCACCAGTTCCGGGTGCTGGACTTGCCGGCGTACACCGTGCCTCCGCGCACCACGAAATCGGATGCCGGGCGCTCGGCCAGCGGCCTCGCCGCGTACGCCGCCTGGGCCGCATCCGAGATCGGGAGCTTCAAAGTCGGGTCGAAGGTCAGCAGCATCCGGTCCAGCCGCTCCCGCGGTCCCCACTCGTACTCGATCCGCAAGCCGTAGTTCAAAGTCAGACGGGGCGTCACCCGCCAGGAGTCTTGAACATACCAACCGGCATAGGGCGATGACATGTAATAGGTGTCGTTGGTGGACACGCTCATAGCGGTCGGCAGGCCCATCATGAACGCCGCCCAGGAGTGCGCAATGGCCCCCGCTGGAGTCAAGGTGTCGCTGTTGCGCCGCGTAAACGCATTGTCAAAAGAGAAATACCCCGTCGGGTAACCGCCGCCGCCGCCGGCACGGGAGTGCAGGCGCACGTCCACTCCTGCCCGCATGCTGTGACGGTTGCGGATGTGGGAGGCGTCCAACTTGGCTTGGCTTTGCCGGAAGTGCTCAATGACTCCCGCAGCCAATCCGAAACCGGCGCCGCCAATGGACCGCGTGTAACCCGACATGGCCATGTAGGGCAGCATGGCCTCAGCCCCCGCCTTCTGATCCAGATAGGAAGGCAGCCCCAAATCCACGGCTCGCTTGCTCACCAAACCGGAGGGCAGGTTGGAGCTATTGCGATACCGGTGCATCGAGACCGAAAAATCGAGGAGCGTCGTCGGACTCGGGGTGAACACCCAGTCTCCGATCCAATTGAGATTGTCCCGGATGGCCCGGCTGTTCATCAACCCCGGCGCGGTCTGGTAGGTGAAGTCGCCCCGGTCGAAATCGTAGTTGTCCCATAGCCACCGCCCATAGAAGCGGTGCCGGGTCGACCGGTGGTAGTCCACGCGATTCGTCAGCGCGATGTAATCCGCAGTCCACGGCATCGAGACCCCCAGCCAGTTGTTCAATGGCTCTTTCCTCGGGTCGGACGGGTCGTTGTTCGGCGGAGGAATGATCTTGGTGAAGAAGGAATAGCCCGGGTTCTGAATCCGGGATTTCGGCAGAATGTTCCCCGGCAACGGGTCGCGGATGTACTGCGTCGGGCGAGCCGGATCAGGCCTCACGCTCAGCGGATCGTGGATCTGATAACGCACCGCATCCACCAGCAGGTGGGGAGCGAAGTTGCCCTCGCGGTCGGCCATGGTCGGAAAGGTGTTATTGAGATATTGCGACGAGGTAGTCTCGGCCCACCGCTTGCCGTAATAGCTGAAGAAGAAGAACAGCTTGTCTTTACCGTTGAAAACCTTTGGCAGGATCACCGGCCCCCCGAGCGTACCCGCCCAGTAGTTCTTCAGGCCGCCGGGCTGCTTCGGCGTGCTGCGGAGCCGGTCGGCCAGCGCGGTGTCCCCTTTCGCCTCCGCTTCGGCGATCTGCCGGTGCCAGAGCTGCGCGGTGAAAAAGTTCGCCGCGTTCCACCGGTTCTGAATGTGCTGGAAACTTGCGCTGCCGTGGTACTCGTTGGTCCCGGCCTTCGAAACGAGGGACACCACGACGCCGGTGGTGTGACCTACCGACGCTTCGAACCCGGAGGTCTCAATTTTCATCTCGGAGACCACATCGGCGTGGGGCAGGAATCCGACGAGCCGGGCGGTGCCCACGTTCGGGGCGCCGTCGACGGCCCACTCGTTGCCGCCCACGCTGCCCGCCACTTTGTAATCCGACGATGATCCCTGGTCATTCGCGTCCAAAATTCGGACCTCGCCGGTGGTCTGCACGCCCGGAGTTAACCGGGCCAGAATGGTGACGTTATTGAACGAAGTGGGAAGCGCCTGCTGCGTGCGGTTGTCGAGCACCCTGCCGGAGGAAGCGGAGACCGCGTCAATGAGCGGCGCCGCGGCTTCCACTGTGACCGACTCAGCCACCGGCCCTAACTCGAGTGTGGCGCTCACCTCGACCCGGCTGCTCATCGGCAGCACGATGCCGCGGCGCACCAGGCGGCGGAAGCCCGTGGCTTCGAAGCCGACTTGGTAGTTGCCGTGAAGCAGCAGATTGGCTTCATAATATCCACTAACATTTGTGGTCGCCTCCACCGTGGTGTTGGTGTCCAGGTTGGTGACCACGACCTTTGCTCCGGCCACCACCGCGCCTTGCGGATCGGTAACGCGCCCGTAAATCATACTGCGCGTTTCTTGGCCGGAGACCTGGATCGAAAATACACATAAAAGTGCCGAAAGCGCCCACGCCCTCGACCGGAACGTGAACGTTGAATAAGTTCCCATAATCTACTTCCCCCTTTCCCTGATAGCTCTTACACAGGAATCACAGGCGGTTCGACAACAATCCATGCTTACACGCTTCATGCGGTTCGTGTCAAGCCTCGATCTTCCATCAGCGGAGCCGGTGGGGACGGGATGAAGTGACTGTTTCGCGGGCGGGATCTCCGTCGCCGGAACCCTATCCGGCATGGAACAGGCGTTCGAAGAAGCGCCGGGTGCGGTGGCGGATTTGTTCTAATTCCAAGGGCAGAGGTTGATCGTGAAGATGCTCCGGCGTCCACCGGGTGACCAGATCGGTGAGGAGTTCGAGTTGAGAGGAAGACGACGGGAGCTCGCCTTCGGTTCGTCCGGTGGCGATGCGCAAGCCATGATCCACGGCGCGATAGAAAGTGGCGGCATCGTTCAGGAAAATCGCGTCGGCATGGTCGAGATGCCCCATCTTCTCGATCACGTCGATGCGCTCCGGCGTATTTAGCTCCTTGAAGAAAATCCCGGCGCCCCGCAACCGCAAATACATGAGCGAGAAGTCGATGTCGTAATATCCTCCGTAACCCGCTTTGAGCGGATTGCGGGCGCCTTGTTCCTTCTCTAACCTGAGCCGCATCTGGTAGAGCTTCGATTTCGAACGTCCGCTCTGTCCATAGCGCCGCCAGTCGACTTCCTGAAGCGCATTCAAAAAACTTGTCCCCCGCTCGATGTTTCCCGCCACAGTGAGGGACTTCATGTACGTGATCCCTTCCCACGCTTCCGCCTTGCGAGAAAAGTACTCTTTGTAAGCGCTTTCGGTCTGCACCAAGTCGCCTTCCCTGCCGTTCGGGCGCAGCCGGGTGTCCACGGCGAACATGATCCCCTCGCCCGTATAGGCGGTGAGCACATCGATCAAGCGCTCCGCCACGCGCTGCCAGAACGCCCGCTCATCCACCTCTTCATCCGGCAGCACAAACACAAGGTCGGCGTCCGATGCAAGGTCGAACTCCCGCATGCCCAAACGCCCTAAGGCGATCACCAGAAGCTGATCCCGCGGCTGATAGCCCGCCGTCAGGGGCGGTTTCGACGCCTCGCAGTGCGCCACCGCCATGCGGTACGCCGCGGCGATGGCGGCGTCGGCGAGTTCCGACGTGCGCCGCAAGGTGGTGAAGATGGGAAGGCTCAGACAGATGCTTTCTGCTTGAATCCGGAACATCTCCCGCCGGAAGAAGCGCCGCAACTCGGAGGGGTTTTCGACGGTTTCCACCATCAACCTGTAGTTCGGCTTGTAGTCCAGCCGTTCGCGGAGCCTCGTAACCTCCACCAACAAATCCGGAGTCCGGATCATCTGCTCGGCGAAGTGCGGGCTGTGCTCGAAAATGTCGATCACATAGCTGGTGAGCTTGGCGTTGTCATTCAGCCAGCCGAGCCACTCCGTGTTGCCGCGGATTTTTTCCAGGAAGTGCTCGAAATGCCGCGCGCCGCGCCGGAAACGGAAGCGCTGCAAAGCCGCGGCTAGAGCGGGCGCGGTTTGATCGAGCGATCGCACCAGATTGCTCGCCAGTTCGGTGACGGACGTCACCGTGGGCGCTCCGGCGCCTGGCGCTTCGGCGGACGGAGCGATCACAGTGGAGTAGTAGATCGGTTTCTGCGCGTGAATCACGCGTTCGTAAATTTCTTGGACCTCCTCGAAATGCCGGTTGAGTTCCCCGAGCAGCGCCTCGGCGGAAGGCTCCGCCCCTAACGCCCCGGGAGGCATCCGGCGCGCCAGGAGAGCGAGTTCTTCGGAATCGCGCGGCAACACGTGCGTCTGCCGGTCCTCGGCGAATTGCAGCCGGTGTTCGAGGTGGCGGAGGAATTCATACGCCTCCGCCAGGCGGGAATATTCGGAAGGCGAAAGAAGCTGCTTGTCATGCAGCCGGATCAAAGCCTGAAGCGTGCCGCCGCGGCGCACCCACGGCTCGCGCCCCCCGTGGAGGCGCTGAAGACATTGCACCAGGAACTCGATGTCGCGGATGCCGCCCCGCGCAAGCTTCACGTCGATGTCGCCCGGCTGGCGCTTAGAAGCCAGCTTTTCATGGATGCGCTCCCGCGCCGCCGACACCGCTTCCACAGCGGAAAAGTCGAGGGTGGTCGAGTAGATCAGCGGCTCGACGGTATCGAGCAGTTCCTGTCCCGGCGCCGGTTCGCCAGCGCAGCAGCGCGCCTTAATGAGCATCTGCAACTCCCAGTCCCGCGCTCGCGTGCGGTAGTATGACTTCGCTCCGTCGAGCGAAAGGCATACCTCGCCCAAACGCCCGTCCGGGCGCAGCCGCAGATCGACCCGGTAGACGATGCCCTCCGACGTATAAGTGGAGAGCAACCCGGTGAGCTGCGTGGCGGTTTTCTTGAAAAATTCGAGGCAGGAGATGGGATGCGGACCATCGGTTTGACCCGCGCCGCCGTAAATGAACATCAGATCGATATCGGAGCTGTAGTTCAACTCCTGACCGCCTAGTTTGCCCAGCGCGATGACCGAAAACCCGCACTCGGCGCCGTCCGCCAACCGCGGCGCGCCATAGCGCAGGATCAGGTCCTCGCGAATCCGGCGGTAGGTCACGTTCAGGATGGCGTCGGCGAGATGGGACAGCTCCTCGGTGGTTTCCGAAAGCGTCGCTAAGCCGAGCACGTCGCGGAGCAAGATCCGGCAGATCTGCCTGCGCCGGAACAGGGCGAGCGTTTGCGGCGATGGCACGCCGGGATCCATGCCAAGCTGCAATTCAAGCTGGTCTTCGAGCTCCTCTCTCGAAAGAAACCGCTGCACCGTTCCGTCCGCAGCGAATTCGTCCAACCACTCCGGGTGCTGGAGGATCTCCTCCGACAAGAACCGGCTGTACGAAAATACCGTGATCAAGTACTGAAGCGTCGCCGGCGAGCTGATGAGGTTCTGGAAAACGTGTGGCTTGGCCGATCTGAGAACCTCCAGCCAGTGCAGCGCTCCGTCCGGGTCCGGCGCCGCCGAAAGCAGGTAGCGCATGGTTTCCTGAATTCCTGCGGGGATGCTGGCCGCCAGTTTTTGGATGTTTTCCAAAGCGCGGGCGCGGTCCCGGAACTCAACGGTGCTCAGCAGGTGCTGCATGGCGGAACGTCCCCATTTTCGCATTCAGCGCCGCGAAGCTGGGAACGCGGTGGCTGCCGCTTTCAGTCGATGTTCAGCACTTTGCGCAGTGAACCGCCCTCGTCCTGAATCTTCTTCTGAAGCAGCATCAGGGCGTAGATGAGCTGTTCCGGACGCGGAGGACAACCCGGCACATAAACGTCCACGGGGATCACTTGATTCACCGGAATGAGCGCGTAGTTATTGAACACCCCGGTCGAGGTGGCGCACGCACCCATCGAAATCACCCACTTCGGCTCCGGCATTTGCAGATAAAGCTGCCGCACCACAGGCGCCATCTTGTTCGAGACGCGCCCTGCAATAATCATCAGGTCCGACTGCCGGGGCGACCCGCGAAACACCTCGGCGCCGAACCGCGCGAGATCGAAGCGGGCGCTCGTGGTGGCCATCATTTCGATGGCGCAGCAGGCGAGCCCGAAGGTCATGGGCCACAACGAGTTCTTGCGCGCCCAATTGAGCGCCTTATCGAGCGTTGTCACCGCAATGCCGTCGGCGGGCAGCGGGTACTCATGGTCGTCAATGCGCGCAAACAACTCGGGCGGCTGACCGGGTTTGAGGCTCTCTTCCATCGTCACCCCCTCTAATCATTGGATTCCCCTATTCTACTCCGGTTGCAGGAGCCGCCGCCGATCCGTGAGAATTGTGGGGGGATGCCACATTCGAGCGTAACCTTCCAACCATCATCAACTTACACAGAGGCTTTGAACCGCGCGAGCGAGGCGCTAGGAGTCGAACCGGACTATTACGATATCTGGGGCGCTTATCATGTGGTTCCCGCTGAGGTCCGCCGCGCGCTCCTCGAAGCCTTTGGCGTTCAAACGGATAGCCGGGAGGCGCTCGATGCCGCCGCCGGGCGGCGCTTCCGCTCCCAATGGTCCCAACCGCTCCCGCCCACGCTGGTCTTGAGCGAAACTGCGACGGCGCTCGAACTCGTCGTGGAAGAAGACCGCCTTTGCGACCGCTGCTGGCTCGAAATCCGCTGGGAGCAGGGTGAAGCGGTGAATTGGGAGGTCGTGTGGGAGGATTCGCCCGAGACGAAGAGGGCGGTGCTGGACGGCAGGACGCTTCTTAAGAAAGCGGTCGCCCTGCGGCGCCGCCTGGAACTTGGCTACCACGAAATTGAAGTCCGCTTCAGTTCCGGGCTAACCTGCCAAAGCAGTTTGATCGTTTGCCCGGACAGAGCCTACCGTCCCCCGTTCCTCGACGGCGAAGGGCGGGCAGCCGGACTGGGTGTGGCGCTCTACGGTTTGAAGTCTGAGCGCAATTGGGGCTGCGGTGACTTCACCGACCTCAAGAACCTGATCGAGTGGGCGTCGGCGGAGATTCAAGCCGATTTCATCGCCCTGAACCCCCTCCACGCGCTGGCGAACCGCCATCCGTATAACTCCAGCCCTTACCTGCCGCTTTCGAGCCTGTACCGGAATCACATTTATCTCGACATCGAGCGCATCCCGGATTACGGCCCCCGGTATCTCGAAAGCCCCGCCGTGCGCAATGAACTATCCTGTCTCCGCACTGCCGAGTTTATCGATTACGAACGAACGAGCCGGTTGAAACTGAAGTTCCTGAAACTGTGTTTCCGCCGGTTTCTCCGTGATGAGTATTTCCTGCGCAGTGCCCGCGCCGGGGAATTTGACGCCTACATCGAGAGGGAGGGTGAACGTTTGGACCGCTATGCCATCTACCGGGCTTTGGACGACGCACTCCACCGGCAGAACCCGAACGTGTGGGTATGGAGGGACTGGCCGGAGGAATACCAGGACCCGCACTCCCCCGCCGTCGGCGAATTCGCCCGCCGGCACTGGCGCAGCGTCCTGTTCCACAAGTACGTTCAGTGGCAGATCGAGCTACAACTCGCCGATGCGCAGCGCCACGCCCGCGCTTGCGGGATGCGAATCGGCTTATACCATGACTTGGCGCTCGCCACCGACCGCTGGGGCGGCGACGTCTGGTCCTACCGCGAGTTTTACGTCACCCGCTGCCGGGTGGGCGCTCCGCCCGACGCTTTCGCCCCCAATGGTCAGGATTGGGGGTTCCCGCCGCCTAACGCGGAACAGCACTGCCGGGACGGCTACCGGCTCTTCCGAGACTCCATCCGCAAGAACGCCGCTCACGGCGGAGCGCTGCGCATCGACCACGTAATGCGCTTTTTCCACCTTTACTGGATCCCGGAAGGCTTGACCGCCAAGGAGGGCGGCTATGTTCGCGACCGGTATCAAGACTTGCTGCGGATCCTGGCGCTCGAAAGCGTCCGTGGGCGCTTTCTGGTAGTTGGAGAGGATTTGGGCACCGTCGCCGATTTTATTCGCGAGGAGCTTGACCGGTTCGAGATCTTGAGCTACCGCCTGCTCTATTTTGAGAAGCATCAGGACGGGCGTTTAAAACTACCGTCTGAATATCCCCGGCGGGCGTTGGTTTCCGCCACCACTCACGATTTGCCGACGCTCGCCGGTTTTTGGACCTCCCATGACATTCATCTGCGGCGGCGGCTAGGTCTCATCGAAGACGAGGAAGCCTACCAAAAGCAGCTCAAGGAAAGGGCGGGTGACAGGCAGTTATTTCTTCAGGCGCTGCACACGTTGGGGCTGCTGCCCCCGTGGTTCCCCACCCGTCAGGAGGACGTTCCGGAACTCACCGGCGAACTCCACAACGCCATCACTGGTTTCCTGGCGCAGACGCCATCGCAGCTTTTCGTATTGAATCAGGAGGACTTGCTGAAGCAAGCCGTGCAGCAGAATCTGCCCGGAACCACCCATCAGTATCCGAACTGGCGCAACCGCATGCGGTTCACCATCGAGGAACTTTGGCGGGTTCCGTATGTGCGGGACTGCGCCGCCATGCTCCGCAACTGGCTGGTGCGCACCGGGCGCGCCGCGCCGCCCGCCGCTCAGCAGGAGCTTGCCCCGTTGGTGGGGGCGCTCACACCGGAGCTTTGATGCCCGCCTCCCGCACGGAAATCTCATGCGGCTGGCGGTTGGTCCTGGCGGCGAGAGCAGCCACTTTCCCCACGGCTTCTCCCATGGCGGTGGAGTAGCCCGTAACCCGGTAGCTCGCGTGGGCGAAGAAATCGCCGCTGATGCAGCGCCCCGCCATCAACAGCCCGTTGACGTCCGCGGCGATCAGCGACCGTAGCGGGACGTCGTATGGCTTGACGGAGATACCCTCTGAAGTAGTGCCCTTGCCTCTGGCGGGATTGGTCGAATGGATGTCGACTCCAAAGCTCACCCGGCAGACGGCGTCCTCGAAACGTGCGCCACGCATGAGGTCTTCTTTGGTGATGACATAGCGCCCGCGGATTCGCCTGCCTTCCCGGACGCCGATCTGTTCCGCCGTGGCGACGAGGCGTATGTTTTTCCACGGTCCGCCGAGCGCCCGCAAGGCGTCCACTAGGTGGTTGACCTCCCGGCGCGCCCGCATCGTCGCCTCGCTGATTCTCCTCGCGTCCAAAGGGGATACGTGATACTCGTGATTGGCCATCAGCGCCATCAGGTCCATGCGGGTGGGAAACAGCGTTACCCCCTCATAGGACGGGTCCACGCCCGCGCGGCGAAATTCGGCCAGCAGATTTTTCTTGGCTTCCTGCGGGCTAACGCCCTTCGGCGGCGCCGTGTAGCTGCTGACGCCGTCGCCCCGCACCAGACGCAGTTTGTTCAACTCCTTGTAGTCCAACCCCATTACGAGCGCCATCAAGGTCATGGGCTGCGTCTCTCTGGTCACCGGATGGCCGAGATCGAACCGGCACCCGGCTGCCGCCGCCAAGTCTCCGTCTCCCGTAGCGTCGATGAAAGCCTTCCCGGACCAAGCCTGCCGCCCGGACTTGCTTTCGGTGACCACCAGCGACAGGCGGTTTTGCGAATTCTTCGCCGCCGCCACGACGCGGGTGTGGAGCAAGACGTCCACCTTGGCTTCGAGGCACATCTCTTCGAGAACGAGCTTCATTGCCTCGATGTCGTAACGCGCCGCATCAATCTGCGCCCCGCGTTTTTTAAGGCGTTCCAGGATTTCGGCCAGAATGCCTTTTTGGCGCTCATAGCCGATGATGTTGGCGAGCATGCCGGAAGTCCATACCCCGCCCAAGCACCCGTGCAGCTCGATGAGCAGTGTCCGGGCGCCGCTGCGAGCCGCGCTCAACGCCGCCACCACGCCCGCCGGTCCCGCGCCGCAGACCACGACGTCCGCATCGCCCGCAATGGGAATATCCCGCGCCGCTTCGCGATAGGTCTGCCCGCGCCCTGAGGGCGCCTGCTGAGCCATGACCGCCGCGCCCATGAAATGCCGCCGGTTGATTTCCATAGCTATCCTTGTACCGCACCTCACGGCCCGGCAGAAGTGGCGGGACGGTTTGCTAACGTTTGCCGGCAGAGGGCCAACCCGCTGGTAAAATACAACTTGGAGCCGCAGCGCCGCTCGACTGAACGCCGTTATCCCTCCCGCCCGGTGCTTGGCGTGGGCGCCTTGGTCTTCCGCCGCGGACGCATTCTGCTGGTGGAGCGCGCGGGTGAGCCGCTGAAGGGATATTGGTCCTTGCCCGGCGGAGTGCTCGAAACGGGCGAGACGCTGGCTGAGGGCGTCCGCCGGGAGGTTCTGGAGGAAACCGGGTTGGAAGTGGCCCCGGTCGAGATCGCCGAGGTTTTCGAGCGCATTATGCGCGATGAGGCCGGTCGCCCCGAATATCATTACGTCCTCGTGGACTTCATCTGCCGGCTGAAAGGCGGCCATCTGCAGCCCGGAGACGACGTCAGCCGCGCCGAATGGGTCCGCCGGGAGGATTTGGGCCGTTACCGGCTGACCGAAGGGACTTTGGATGTCATCCACCGCACCTACGACAAGGTTCAGCGCCGCTCAGCTCGAGTATCCCGAGTTCAAGCGGCTGTTGGACCGCTACGTCGCCAGTAGCGCCGGAAGGCGCGAACTCGAAGCGCTATCGCCCTCGGCGGACAGGACCGCCTTGGAGGAGCGTTTGGAGGAAGTCCGGGAGGCGATGGAATACCTGCGCGCCGCCTCCCACCCTCAGCCTGCCGCCCGCGGCGCCGCCGTCCGCTTGCATTTCGACCTGCCGGAAACCGCCGAAGCCGTGCGCCGGCTGGCTATCGAGGGCGCCTGCCTCGAACCCCTCGAAATCCTGCAACTGATTGAACTTCTCGACCGCGCGAGCGACATCCGCATGGTTCTCACCGCGGTCGCCGCCCGCTTCCCGCGCCTGGGCGCCCGCGGCGCTGCGTTGGGCGAATTCCGCCCCGTTCTCAGGGAAATCAGCGGCAAAATCTTGCCGGACGGATCGGTGGCTGACCACGCGAGCGTGGCTTTGGCCCGCATCCGCAGAGACATCGAAAAGCTCAAGAAGCAGATTCAGGAATCGCTCGAGCGCTTTCTCCGGACGCACCGTCAGGACGGGGTGCTGCAAGAGGAGTTCGTCACGATCCGCAACGAGCGCTTCGTCGTGCCGCTCGTCACCGGGCAGCAACACAAGGTTGAGGGCGTCATCCACGGTTCGAGCGGCAGCGGGCATACCCTCTTCCTGGAGCCTTTCGAGACCATCCAACTAAATAACGAACTCGTCCGCCTGACCGAAGAGGAGTTGCGCGAGGTCCACCGCATCCTGCGCGAGATCACCGGGAAGCTCCGGTCTCTCCAACCGGGCATTGAGCGCACGCAGCAGGTCCTGGCTGAGCTTGACCTTTTGTTCGCCGCCGCCCAATTCGGCCTCGATTTCGGTTGCAACATTCCCCGCTTCAGCCCGGAAGCGGCGCGGAGGCTGACGTTGAGAGATGCCCGCCATCCGCTGCTCGAAGACGTGCTCCGGCGGCAAAAGAAGACCGTGGTGCCGCTTTCGCTCGAGCTGGATTCCTCGCGCCGGACGCTGCTCATTAGCGGGCCGAACACCGGCGGCAAGACGGTGGCGCTGAAGACCGTCGGGCTGCTCGCCCTCATGGCCCAATCCGGGCTTCCCGTCCCCGCCGCGGAGGCGGAATTCCCGTTGTTCGAACAAGTGCTCGCCGACATTGGGGACCATCAATCCATCCAAGAGAGCCTCAGCACGTTTTCCGCCCACATCACCCGCATTCGGGAGATGTTGCTGGATGTAACGGCTGAGTCGCTGGTGTTATTGGACGAGCTTGGCCGCGCCACCGACCCGGAAGAGGGAGGGGCTCTGGGCGTGGCGGTGCTCGAGCGCTTCGCCGCCGCCGGCGCGTTTACCCTGGCATCCACGCACCTGCTGGCGCTGAAGGTTTACGGGGCCAACACACCGGGGGTGCTCAACGGTTCCATGGGCTTTGACGAACGTACGCTCGAGCCCACTTTCGTCTTGAAGCTAGGCGCGCCCGGGAAATCGGCCGGCTTGGACATCGCCTCCCGCCTTGGCATGCCTCCGCATATCATGGAGCGGGCGCGCGCGGCCATGAGTTCGAGCGGCCGCGATATGGCGAAATTCGTCTCCGAACTGCACCGCAAGCTCTCTGAAGCCGAGCAACTGCGCTACGCCCTGGAAGAGGAGCGAAAGTCGTTAGCCGAAAAAGAGAAACGCCTGGAGAAAGAATGGGCCAAGCGGGAAACTGAGAAGCTCAAGGAGATCGAGCGCCGCTGCGACCTGATGATGGCCAAGTTCGAAGAGCAAGCCAAACAGACCATCGATCAGATCATGGCCGGCAACGCGCAGCGCAAGGCGGCCGAACAAGCCCTGCGGCGCGTGGCGCGCACCCGCCGGGAGTTCGAAGCCGCCATGCGCTCGGAAATCTTTAGTACGCAGGTGGAGGCGAGCCAAGGCCAACCGGTAGGCCCGGGCTTGGTCATCAAGGAGGGCGCACGGGTGCGCCTCCGGGACGTCCGCGAACCAGCCAGAGTGCGCCGCGTGCTGTCGCCCGGCGTGCTGGAAGTGGAAGCGGGGTTCCTGAAGATGCAGGTTTCGGTAGACGACGTGCTTGAAGTGCTCCCGGAAGCTGCCGAGTCTTCCAAGCTCCCGAAGAACGTTTCCCTCAAAGCCGGTCCGCGTTGGGAGGTGCTCACGCGCGAAATCAACGTCATCGGCAAGCACGCCGACGAGGCCTGCAGCGAGGTGGACAAGTTCCTTGACAGCGCCGCGCTCGCGGGCGTGCAGCGGGTGCGCATCGTCCACGGGCACGGCATGGGGATACTGAAACGGGCGATCCACGAATTGCTATCCACGAGCCCGTACGTGGAAAAGCACTACCCGGCTCCGCCTTCCGAAGGGGGTCCCGGCGCCACCATCGCTGAGCTCAAGGAAAGCTGACCCTACAGCGCCGCGAGCACCTCCGCGGCATGTCCGGCGGGCTTGACTTTTTCGAAGATCTTGCGAATCTTGCCGTCGGGACCGATCAGAAAAGTAGTCCGTTCGACGCCCATGTACGTGCGCCCGTACATGCTCTTCTCTTTCCATACGCCATAGGCCTCAGCCGCCTTGTGCTCGGCGTCGGCGAGGAGAATGAAGGGGAGCCCGTGCTTGCTCTTGAACTTGGCTTGCTTCGGCACAGGATCGGGGGAGACGCCCACGATCACCGCGTCTTTGACTTCGAACTCCGCCGCAGCGTCGCGGAACTCGCAGGCTTCGGTCGTGCAGCCCGGGGTGTCGGACTTGGGGTAAAAATACAAGACCACGTTCTTGCCTTTGAGGCTGGAAAGGCGGAACTTCTCGCCGCCGTCGGTTTCGAGAACGATCTCCGGCGCCTTCGCGCCTTCTTTCAGGTTCGCCATACCAATTCATTCGATTCCCGGCCGGCCGTGGAAGGTGCAGCGAACGGAACGATACACTAGAGGAGAAGCGCCAATACTTTTCAAAGCAAGACGGAGCAGAACGTGAGGGGATTCAAGATCAGCGCCATAGTCGCCGGAGTGGTTTTGGGTGCGCTGCTGTTCGGGCAAGCCAAGAAGGGGCGCGCCGGGAACCCTGCCAAGGGCAAGGAGGTCTTTGAGCAGTGCGCCGTTTGCCATAACGCGGACAGCACGGAAAAGAAGATGGGCCCCGGCCTCAAGGGCCTGTACAAGAAGGCCAAGCTGAGCAACGGCAAGCCGGTGAATGATAGCACCGTGCGCGCCGTCATCGACGCGGGCGGCAATGGCATGCCCGCTTATAAGGAACTCCTTTCGGAGCAAGAAAAAGCCAACCTGATCGCCTACCTCAAGACGCTCTGAGGGGGGATCAGGAAACCCTCGCCCCAAACCAGCGGCATGAGCTGCCGCCGTTCGAACGCCGCCCGGTTCCCGCCGGACAACAGGGGCGCCATCCGGTTGCCGCCCCCTTGGTGCATCATCTCGTACTCGTGGAGGGGCAACCGGAACAACGGCGGCATGTTTTTCAGTTCGGCGAGCAGGGAACGCTCGCCTTGGAACTGCCCGAGGGAAAGCCGCACCTGAGGGCGGAAGTTCAGTTCCACCCCTCGCCTGAGCCATTCGCCCGCCGGCACATGATTTTCGCCGGCGGTGATAAATGTTATCCCCCCGAGCTTAAACAAGTACGCGACCGTCTCAGAGTCCCTTCCCGGGGTCTCCGGATCCGGCACGCCGACCCGTTCCGAACCCGTCCCCGACGGTTCGTTCCGAACGTACTGCGCGCCGAGCATCGTGAAGATCTCCACCGGTCCAAAGCGCTGAACTGCGCCGTATTCAGGCACTGTGATTCCTTCTCCAAGATCTTTCCACAATTGCCGGAGTTGAGCCGGTCCGACGACGGGTTTGCCTTGGCGGACAAGCCGGCTCGCCAGGGAATAGTCGGCGTGGTCGTGATGCCGGTGCGTGATTAGAACCACATCCACGAGACGGGAGAGACGGTCTCGCTGCGCCGGCGTCCAATAGAACCCGCTTTGATATTCATTGGGCGCCTCTCAACGCTGTAACATCCGGACTCTCCACGTTCGCCCCCGCCGGGAGCCCGAGGTCAACGCCAGGGAGCACCGTCTGCCACCCGGTCTCGGCCAGGTTCGTAGTCAGATCCGTGTGGACCGCCCGGCGGATTACAGAAGTTCCGTCCCGGGTGACGTGCGCGTAAGTCCAGTAACGTCGCTCCGGCGCGTCAAAGTACCCGCAGGGCACTCCGCCCGACGCCGCGCTGGGGTCCCTCAATTTGGCATACGAGCCCCGCAAAGACGAAGCCGTCCAAACTGAGAACCCCGCCCCGTGCGAAATGTACAGCACCCACCGGTTGCCGTCGAAAAACACGTCTGGGTCAGACGCCGAGCGAGGTTCCCCCGGTCCTCCGAGGCGAACGGTGGCCCGTTCTCCGGGGTCGAGATCAAAGTGCGAACCGTCGCTTCCGGGGGACTCAGTGGCAGACAGGAATCGTGGAATGCAGCTTGGCTGCCCAGGCGGACACTCTCGAAAGTCCTCCCCAGGGGCGGGCTGGCACAGCCTGATCTGGCACTCTCGCAAATTTCACGTGGCGTCTCCATGAGTGGGG
>FWPV01003268.1_pt1 | contig 37218 bp, 36 predicted proteins | sample 2228371 | NCBI WGS metagenome assembly FWPV01 (sample SAMEA103939776, study PRJEB20133) | metagenome | reverse complement strand
CGAACTTCCGGCTTTTTTTTTGTGCACTTGGAAGTATAATGATCCTTTGTCCGGTTCAGGCCGGGAAAACTTCAATCTGGAAGGATCGGTCAGATGAGAGACCTCGCGAAAATCAGGAACGTTGCCATCATTGCGCACATCGACCACGGGAAAACCACGTTGCTGGATTCCATTTTCAGGGCCGCGCGCGTTTTCCGGGAGAACGCACGGGTGGAAGAACGCGTCATGGACAACAACGAACTCGAACGGGAAAGGGGCATCACGATTCGGGCCAAGCACTGCTCGGTGGAATGGGGAGACACCCTGATCAACATCATCGACACCCCCGGGCACGCAGATTTTTCCGGAGAAGTGGAACGGGTTCTTTCGATGGTGGATTCGGTCCTTTTGCTTGTGGACGCCAACGAGGGCCCCATGCCCCAGACGCGGTACGTTCTGATGCGGGCCCTGAAGGCCGGCTTGAAACCCATCGTCGTGGTCAACAAGGTTGACCGGCCGAATGCCTCGGTGCAGAATGCCCTGAACTCGACCTTCGACCTGTTCTTCGAGCTTGGGGCAACCGAGGAACAGGCGGATTTCCCGGTCCTATACGGATCCGGCCTGCATGGCTGGTTTGTCCGGGACCTGGAAAAAGACGAACGCAAGGGGATGGATGCCCTTTTCGAGACCATCGTGGAGAACGTTCCTCCCCCGTCGGGGGACCCGGAAAAACCCTTTCTCCTCCAGGCCACCACGTTGGCCTGGAATGACTACATCGGCAGGATCGGTTGCGGGAAGGTCCTGCAGGGACGGATACGCACCGGCGATCCGATCCTCCGGACGAGTACCGCCTGGGCGGGTCCCGATCGCAAGAAGTGGGAGGTCTGCGGGACGGAAAGCGCGAAGGTCACGCACCTGTGGGTTTCCCGGGGTCTACAGCTTGTCGAGGTCGAAGAGGTCGGGGCCGGGGATGTCGTATGGATCGCGGGCCCGGAAGAGATCGGGATCGGTGACACACTGGCCTCCACGGAAATTCAGGATGTCGTTCTACCGCCGCTGACGATCGAAGAACCGACCGTTTCGATGTTTTTCCTGGTGAACACGGGCCCGTTTTCAGGCAAGGAGGGCCGTGCCGTCACCCTGAGGCAGATCCGGGACCGATTGATGCGGGAGGCCCGGGTCAACGTCGCATTGCGGGTCGAGGACATCGGCCGACCCGACGGGATCAAGGTTTCCGGGCGGGGTGAACTGCACCTGGCAATCCTGATCGAGGAAATGCGCAGGGAAGGGATGGAATTCTGCGTGTCAAGGCCGGAAGTCATCACGGCCAGGGATGAGCAGGGAAACCTCCTGGAACCGATCGAACAGCTGATCATCGATGTCCCGGAGGAACACCAGGGAGTCGTGATCGAGAAAGTTTCAAAACGGAAAGGCGAGTTCACCAGCGTCCAGAACCTTGGAACCGGGCTTTTACGGCTGGAGTTCAACATCCCGACGCGCGGGCTCATCGGATACCGGAGTGAATTCCTGACCGACACGCGAGGACTCGGGATCATGTCCTCCCGGTTCATCGGCTACGACCTGTGGCGAGGCGAAGTCGCGGGCAGGAACCGGGGTTCCCTGGTGAGCATGGACACCGGCGAGGCAACGAGCTACCAGCTGGAGAACCTGCAGGAAAGAGGGACCCTTTTCATTTCCCCGATGGATCGCGTGTATGAAGGGATGGTCGTTGGAGAACATTCCAGGGCCAACGACCTGCCGTGCAATCCCACCAAGAAGAAGCATGTGACGAACCACCGGTCTGCCACCAAGGACAACACGGTCATCCTGGATGTCCCCAGGAGGCTGACCCTTGACTCGGCCCTGGAATGGATCGCGGAAGACGAACTGGTTGAGGTTACGCCGCTTTCGGTGAGAGTCAGGAAGACGATCCTGAATCACGACGCACGGAAAAAAGCCGCGCGGAAGGCGGGGGCGGAAGAGGTCGTGGCGTAGCTGCCGGGAGGGAAAAAACGTGAAGGGATTCGTTTTCAACGCGCCGAACACCGTGGTGTTCGGCAGCGGGTCGGTTGATACGATTGCGGAGCACGTAGCGCGCCTCGGTTGCCGGCGTCCCCTGGTCCTAACCGGGCCGAGCATCGGAAATTCACCCCTTCTGGCTTCCGTGAAGGAGCCGCTCGAGCGCTCCGGGCTCGATTACGGGGTCTTCAGCGAAGTGACCCCGGAACCGCCTGCGGAAATCCTCGTCGGGGCAGCCGACAGGATTCGAAAAGAAGGATACGACCTGTTGATCGGCTTCGGAGGCGGCAGCACCATGGATTTCACGAAGATCGCCGCGATCCTGGCCGTCCACGACCTGCGGATCGAAGACCTGGCCGGGAACGACCGGGTCCCCTCAAGGGGGCTCCCGACGGTCATGATCCCTACGACAGCCGGGAGCGGATCGGAAGTCTCCCCGGTCGCGGTGCTTTCGTTTCCCGGCGAAGGGATGAAACGGGGGATCGCGAGCCGGTTCCTGGTTCCGGATGCGGCGGTCGTGGATCCTTCCCTGACCCTCGATTTGCCTCCCGGCATCACGGCCAATACCGGTGTGGACGCGCTGATCCACGGCATCGAGTCCTTCCTTTCGGTCAAGGCAAACCCGCTGAGCCAAAACCTTTCCCTGATGGCCTGCGAGCATCTCTCGGCGAATCTTTTACGCTCGGTTCGATTCGGCCGGGACCTCGAAGCTCGAGAAGGAATGTCCCTGGGAAGCCTGATCGCCGGGCTCGCCTTTTCGATGGCCGGGACGGCTGCCGTTCATGCCCTTGCCTACCCCCTCGGCGGGCAGTTCCACGTGCCTCACGGAGCGGCGAACGCCGCCATGCTTCTGCCCGTTCTCAAGTTCAACCTCCCCGCCAGCAGGGAGCGATACACGCGGCTTGCGATGGCCTTCAAGGTCGTGGTGCCGGCGGATACGGAAAAGTCTGCCCAGGCTTTCCTCCGGGCGGTAGAAGGCCTGGTCCGGGAGGCAGGGGTCCACATGCGTCTTAGGGACCTTGGCATTCCAAGGGAAGCCATTCCCTCGATGGCGGAAGCCGCGATGCGGGAAGTCCGCCTTCTGGAGAACAACCCCCGCCCGTTGACGAAGGAAGACGCAGAACTGCTTTATTCGGAAGCCTGGTAGGAACCGAGGATCGGCTCCAGCCGCTGCAGGATCGGCTTGACGTGGGAGCCCCGCCAGAAGATTCGCCCGCACGAGTTGCAGGCGTTGAAGGCATCGTAGTACAGGCGGGTCAGGGGCAGCAGCCGGTCGAGCACCTTTTCTTTCTCGACGGGGACCAGGATGCCGTTGCAGTGGAGGCACCGGGAAAAGGGCCTTGCAAGTCGTGCCAGACCGTACTCCAGGACCACTTCTTCCAGCTGCCTCCAGGGATCTTCCGCGCGAAGAAGGCACCCGTAGGCCACGATGCGCCTCTTCAGGAGATTTCGGTCCCGGGAAAGGACGACCCGGTTTTCGCGGTTGGCCTTGATGCAAATTTCCCGGTCATCGAGGCGGGAATCGATCGAGGTGTCGAAACCGATTAGCCGGAGAAGCTTTCCGGCCCCGGCAACGTTGTTGTCCGCGATGAAGGCGATCTCCCCCGGGTGGGGAACTGTGCCGTCGGCGTTCCACGGGGACGGCCGAGGAGGAGTGTGGGGGTAAACCTCCAACCGATCTTCAAAGTTCACCGGGGCCAGGAAGTCCGAATCCCTTCCGTTGATCCGGATCCGAGCGACTTCCGTGTGGGGGATCCCAAGGGTTTCCACGAGATCCTTCGCAGCCCTCGGGAAGGCCCATACCGGGGGCTGCTTCGCCCTCTTCGAGACAATTTCCGCGAGTTTCCCATGGAAGAGGATCTCAGGCATTCGTGCAGGAACCTCCACTCTTGTTCTGTCGGGGGCACGGTGCGAAAATGGCCCCATGTCCACGACACCGACCGAGAAGATCACCCTGCAGGGTGAAATCGAACGAGTAACCTACCGTGACGAACGTACCGGCTACAGCGTCGTCCGCCTTAACGTCTCCAGCCTCGGGCGGACGATCACCGCGGTGGGAATCTTCCCCTTCGCATCGGCAGGAGAAACGGTTGCCCTTTCGGGGGAGTGGGTGGTCCATCCCCGGTTCGGCAGGCAGTTCAAGGTCCATTCCTGTTTTCCGACCGTTCCGGTCAGTGCAGCCGGGATCGAGCGGTACCTTGGGGGCGGTTCGATACCGGGAGTTGGGCCGGTGACGGCAAGGAAGATTGTCCGGGCTTTCGGCGACAGGGCCCTGGAAATCCTCGACCGAGAACCGGAGCGGCTCGCAGGCGTCGAGGGAATCGGACGGAACCGCTTGCAGCTGATCCTTTCCGGCTGGAAGGCCCGGAACGCAGCGCGCGATGCCCTGCTTTTCCTCTATTCTGCCGGCGTAGGCACGGCCCTTGCAGAGAAAATCCTCAGGCGCTACGGGGACCAGGCGGTCGCGCGGATCCGGGAAAATCCATACCGGCTCGCGGAAGAGGTCTGGGGGATCGGCTTTCTTACTGCAGACCGCATCGCCTCCGGGATGGGGTTCAAGCCCGAATCTCCCCAGCGAATGGACGCAGGAATCCTGCACACCTTGCGAACCCTCTCTGAAGCCGGACACCTGTATTCTCCCCTCCCCCAGCTGGTTGCAAAAGCCTGCGAAACCCTCTCTGCACCTCATGAACCCGTCGTGGAAGCCATTTCCAGGGGAGTCGCCAGGGGGGACCTGGTCCTGGAGGAGCACCAGGGAGAGCAAGCGGTTTACCTGGCATCTTCCTACCAGGCCGAAACTCGGGTGGCAGCCCGCTTGAATTCCCTTCTTTCCGGGGATTCCCCCCAAGAGGCCGCTGCCCCGGATCTCGGCGATTTTCTTAACAAGTTTCCCCTGAAGCTTTCTTCCAGGCAGGTGGAAGCCCTGCGCCTCGCCGTCCGGAAGAAGGTCCTGATCATCACGGGAGGTCCCGGAACAGGCAAAACTACGCTGATCAAGGCCCTTCTCCAGCTGCACCGAAGGCAGGGAAAGCGGATCGCCTTAGCGGCACCGACGGGACGGGCAGCCAAGAGGCTGCAGGAGACGACGGGAACCCCGGCCCGGACGATCCACCGGATGCTCGAATACAAGGTACAGGACGGGACTTTCGCGCGCAACGCGAAAAACCCATTGTCCTGCGACCTGTTGGTCGTTGACGAAGTATCGATGCTGGACGTGCACCTGGCTGCCCATCTGCTGGAGGCTGTCCCATCGGGGGCTTCCCTCATCCTTGTCGGAGACGCGGACCAGCTTCCATCCGTAGGGCCCGGCAACATCCTGAAGGATTGCATCGAATCCGGGAAGGTCCCCGTCGTCGAGCTGAACGAGATTTTCCGCCAGAGCCGGGAGAGCCTGATCGTGGTCAATGCCCACCGAATCAAGGACGGGCAAATGCCGGTATTCGCCCGCCAGGGCGGATTTTCCGGAGGATTCTGCTTCATCCCCGAAGAAGATCCCGAAAAAGTCGCATTGAAAGTCTGCGAACTCGTGACCCGGACCTTGCCGAACCGCTTCGGTCTTGACCCGATGGAAGAGATCCAGGTTCTCTGCCCCATGCACAAGGGAGAAGCCGGGGCCATTGCGCTCAACGAACGGCTGCAAGCCGCCCTGAACGGCGGGGCTGAATCGCTGCAACGTGGCGGTCGGGTTTTCAGGGTCAAAGACCGGGTCATGCAGATCCGAAACGATTACGAAAAAGAGGTCTTCAACGGCGACATCGGAAGGATCCTGGGAATCGACCCGGAAGGCCAGGTGGCCGTCGTGGCCTTTGACGGAAGGGCGATCCCCTATCCTTTCGAAGACCTTGACCAGCTGGTTCCTGCTTATGCGATCACCGTTCACAAATCCCAGGGTTCCGAGTACCCGGCCGTGGTTCTGCCGATCACGACCCAACATTACATGATGCTCCAGCGAAACCTTCTTTACACGGGGCTCACGAGGGCCAGGCGGTTCGCCGTCCTTGTCGGAACCCGGAAAGCCATCGCAATTGCCGTCCGGAACGATCGGGTTCAGCAGCGCTGCAGCAGGTTGGCCTGCCGCTTGGCGGGATCCTGCGGTTCTTAAAGGAATTCTACGATTTCGGCCGGGGAGATCGCGATGGAGAGGCTCCAGGCCCCCCTGCCCCGCCTTTCCAGCCGAATGAGCCCACCCGGGGCCATCGGAAACGCGTCTGCGTCGGCTCGGCCGCAGAGGAGCAAGCCCGCCAGCCTGGGAAGGAACGGGGAATGCCCCGCGATGAGTCGGTCGTCCGCGAACGATTCGACCTCCTCGAGAAAGCCTTCGGGCGAGTCCTTGGGAGCCAGCCCTTTCCTCTGTTCGATTTTTACCGGGATTCCGAGCTCCTCCACGATCCTCTCGGCCGTCTGCCTGGACCGCAGCTTGTCGCTGCAAAGGCACAGCTTCGGCTTCGCGCCGATCTCCTTCAGGAACTGCCCCGTCAAGGCCGCCTCCTGCTTTCCTCTCAACGAAAGAGGCCGCTCGGGGCTCTCTGCCTCATCGACCGCTTCGCCGTGACGGACGAGGTAAAGGAACATCGGTCTCACGCTCCTTGAAGGTTGAACCCAGCGGGTTCACCCGAATCACTGCCCTGCAGGGGGTCCCTTCCACTCCCCTGAGTTTCAGCGGGAAGGCCTGTATGAAGGCATGGCGCCTCTTGACCGAGAAAAGGTTGACAAGTCCTTCGAGGATCAGCATGCCGCGGCGGCAAAAATTAACGTTGACCTCGAAGTTTTCCGTGTTCCTGGATTCGAGCCCCACCGAGTCGATCCCGATCATCCGGAAGGAAGTCCTTTCCGTAAGGAAAAACGCGGCATCGAGAGAAAGCCCGGGCCTTCTGGACGGGTCCAGAACACCCGTAGAAAGGACCTCTTCCATGTGGCCTGTCCGAAGGATCAGGACCGGCCACTTTCTTTCCCGCGGCCGGATCAGCCTTTCCAGGTCTTTTGCCGTGGTGTCGGCTCCCCTCTTTTCAAGGTCAACGATGACGCAGGGTCCCTCGAAGGCTTCCAGCGGGAACCGGTCGATCGTATCCCCCTCTTCGAGGAAGTAATGCGGTCCCTGGATATGGGTCCCCGTTTGGGTACAGAAGGACAAATCATAGACGAACTCTCGGTTTCTTCCCCCGACACGGTTGAAAGGCCCCGTTTTTCCCAAAGCCGGATTTCCCGGGAAGACGAACCCTTCCATTTCCTGTGAAACGTCGATGAGGGCCGACCGCGGAAATCGCGTCAGGACCATTTCAGCTTGTTGTGTTCCCTGACGAAAGCTTCGACTTTCTGGTACTCCTCCAGTTCCCTCTCGATCTCCCGGCGCCGTTCATCGAGTTTTCTCTCCAGGACCTCCATCAGGCGCTCGTTGAACTCCTTCGCGTCTCGGTTGATCTGGTCCACGTAGAACGTCAGGGACTCGACTTCCCTGCGGGCCCTGCTGGATGCGTTTTCGATGGGAATGGCAAGGATAACGCTCCCGTCCGACAGTTCGCCCACCGGTGCCGGGCCGTTCGTGCGGGTGGGGATATAGTCGAAGAGGGACTCGGGGCCGACGTAAGGGATCGAGAGGATGACGTGGCTTTTATAGATGGGGACGGGTCTCCCGTTTTTTTCCATGCGCCCGACTTCGATTTTTTTCAGCTCCGAGAGTTTCATCCGCGAGAGTTCAACGTCGATATGCCCGATGCTGTAGCGCCGGTAGAGCGAATCGATGGTCTTTTGTCGTCCGATTTCGACCACGTCCGGTAAATCCAGTCGTTTTATGTCATCCTCGATTTCACTCAGGATCATTGAAAAACGGTCTTCGATTTTTTTCTCGGAAAAAAAGGTCTTCATCCCCGATCCCCTCTCCCCATGAATTCATCTACAAGATTAGCACATCAAGGGTTGCGGAAGAAAAAAGCGCAGCCGAAAGATAGGGCTGCGCTTAAGGATCGGTGGCGGAGGCGTGTGGGAATCGAACCCACCGAGGCGGCCTTGAAGCCACCCCCGCCGGGTTTGAAGCCCGGGGTCATCACCAGACAGCACTCGCCTCCTTCACTGCCTGATTATTGTAGGGAAACGCCCGGTTCCTGTCCAGACGAATCGGCCTCACTCTCCTGAAAGGGATTTTCCCTGAGACGGCGCGCTTTTCCCCGGATTCGCGTCATCGCGTTTTCGACCTTCTTGGGTTCCCAGCCCAGCAATTCAGCGGCGCCCGGAATGGAACCCGCGTAGAGGTAGGCATCCAGGCAGATCATTTCAAAAGGGCTTAGTTGGCTGAAGAGGGAGTTTCGCGCAAGGTGCAGGTCGATCCTTTCTTCGGGGCAAAGTTCGACGGCCAGGTTTTCCAATTCTTCGTCCGTGAAGGAAAGGGACGGTTTCTGTTTCCGGAGAAAGGAGATCATTCGATTCCGCGCACAACGCCGGGCAAACGCTTCGAAGGCACCCCTTTCCGGGTCGTAGGAGGAGGAGGCCAGGATCAGGCCGAGAAACCCCTCCTGGACAAGGTCCTCACGCAAGCGCGTGTCAGTGGGAGATAAGGCACGGGCAATCCTCAGGATCGTCGGCGCGAGCTCCACGAGATCCTGCTGCCGGACGTTCCGTTCCACCCGGCCGAAGCGGGTGTGGGGATCCTCAGGAGTTCTTCCTTCCGGTTCCAAGCGGCTCGATCACCTCCCTGACGACCGGTTGCGCGGGGGCCGCCTCTGAAACCGCATAGGCCTTTTCCAGGAGCGCGAGGGCTTCGAGGTCCCCGGCGGCATCCCGCCGGTATACGGTGAAGATCGGATCCCCCTCCGAAACCTCTTCTCCGATCTTTACCTGCACTTCAATGGCGACTCCGAAATCGATCGAGTCCTCTTTTTTCCGCCTTCCCCCTCCCAGGTGGCGCAGCGCGGTTCCGATCCGGGAAGTTTCGAAGAAGGCGAGCATTCCCTTGTATTTTGAGCGGATGACCGTCCTGACCGGGGCAAGGGGCAGGGCCAGCTCCGGTTCGTCGATGCAGAGGGTTTGTCCTTTCTGGGCCTCGAGGAGGATCCGGAACTGTTCCAGCGCATTCCCGCCGGCCAGCGCCATTCGGCAAAGGTCTTCGCCTTCCTGGGGGGTCTTGGCCTTTCCTCCCAGGAAGACCATGGCGCCGCCCAGCCGGATGCAGAGCTCCCTCGTGTCCGACGGGCCGGTGTTTTTGAGGATGTCGATGGCTTCACGGACTTCGGCTGCGTTTCCCACCCAGCGGCCCAGGGGTTGATCCATTCCGGAGATCAGCGCCAGGCTCCTGTGCCCGAGCTTCCCGGAAAGCTCGACGAGTTGCCGGGCAAGGGCCCGGGAGTCCTCGAGAGTCCTCATGAAAGCCCCGTTGCCCGTCTTCACGTCGAAGACGAAGGAGCGGCTTCCTCCGGCGATCTTCTTGCTCAGGATGCTGCTGGCGATCAGCGGGATCGAGGGGATCGTTCCCGTGACGTCTCTGAGCTCGTAGAAACGTTTCTCGGCCGGAGCGAGATCCTCCGAGTGTCCGCTGATGGCACAGCCGATTTTTTCGACTTGCCGGACGAATTCGGTGCGGGAGAGATGGGTTTTGAAGCCCTCGATGCTTTCCAGCTTGTCCACAGTTCCCCCGGTGAAGCCCAATCCCCTGCCGCTGAGTTTCGCAACGGGGACGCCACAACTGGCGACCAGGGGGACCAAAACGAGGCTGGTTTTGTCCCCGACGCCTCCCGTGCTGTGTTTGTCGACGCAGGCAAGTTTCTCGGGAAATTTCACCACGCTCCCCGAGTTTGCAAGCGCAAGGGTGAAGGCTTCGAGTTCCTTCTCGCAGAGACCCCGGAACAAAACGGCCATGAGCCACGCAGATGCCTGGTAATCGGGGACCTCTCCGGCCTGGAAGGCCCGGACGAATTCCTGGAGCTCGGAAGGTGCGTGCTCCAGGCCGTCCCGCTTGCTCTCGATGAAACGGGGCATGTCAAGCACGGTCGTCCTCCAGTTTCCGGACAACTCCCTCCAGGAGGCGAACGAGGGAGGCCGAAGATTTTTCCATCTCGGCCAGGACTTCCTGATGCGTCAGTGATTGCCCCGTCATGCCCGCTGCAGCGTTTGCGACGCAGGAGAAGGCGCAGGTCCTCATCCCCATGTGCTTTGCGACGATCACCTCCGGAACGGTCGACATCCCGACCAGGTCGGCACCCAGGATGCGGGCCATCCGGATCTCTGCTGCGGTTTCGAAGGAAGGCCCGGTGAACGCCACGTAGGTTCCCCTTTTCAGGAGGATTCCGTTTTCACGGGCCACTTCCTCGGCCAGAAGCTGAAGTTCGGGATCGTAGGCGCCGAGGAGGTCGGGAAAACGCGGACCCCAGCCGTCTTCGTTCGGGCCGATGAGTGGGTTGGTCCCAAGTAGGTTGATGTGGTCCTGGATGAGGACGATGTCTCCGGGCCTAAGCCCGTGGTGGATTCCGCCGGAGGCGTTTGTCGGCAGGTAATAGGGGATTTTCCAGGATCCGTAGACGCGGGTCGAAAAGGTGACCTCTTTCATGGAAAAACCCTCGTAATAATGGACCCTTCCCTGCTGAACGAGCACGCTTCGTCCGGCCAAACGGCCGAAAACCAGCCTCGCGGCGTGTCCCGGCGCGGTTGAAACCGGCCAATGGGGGATCTCCGCGAACGGGATCGAAACCGGATCCTCCAGGCTTTCCGCCATTCGACCCAGGCCCGATCCCAACACGATAGCCGCGACCGGGCGTTCCGGTATCCTTTGCCGGAGCCACGCAAGGGCCGTTTCAACCTTTTTCGGATAGGTTTCCAAGGGGAGGTCCCTCCTTCTAAAGCCTTTTTCTAGGCTCTCGGATGACATCGGTCGTATATGTCCCTCAGTTCGGTATCGAAATGCGTATAACGCTCCGTCGTGCCGATCGAGGCATGGCCTAGAAGTTCCTGTAACGTCCGAAGGTCCATACCCCGCCTTAAAAGGTGTGTGGCGAAGGAATGCCTGAGGATGTGGGGGTGGAGCCGCGACAGGGGGATCCCTGCCTTCTGCCCTCTCTTCTGGACGATTCGCCAGACGTCTTCCCTTCTCAGCTGGTTTCCGGAACGCGTGGTGAAAAGGACATTTCCCGCAGGCCTGAAAAGGGGGCGGGTTTCGGAAACGAACCGTTCCAGGACTGCCCGGCAGGTTCCGACCAGGGGGACCAGCCTTTCCTTGTCGCCTTTTCCGGTGACCCGGAGAACGCCGCCGGCGAAGTCCACGTCCGGAAGCCTGAGGCCGCAGGCTTCGCTGGCCCGGAGCCCGCACCCGTAAAGGGTTTCGAGAAGGGCCCGGTCCCTTCTGTCCATCGGAGAAGTCCCTGCGCAAGCCTGGATGATCCTCTCGATTTCCCCTTCTCCGAGGATCTGCGGAAGCTTCCTCGCCTTTGCCGGTAGGGGGAGCCTTTCTGAATCCGGTTTTCTGTGTCCTTCTTCCTCCAGGAACCGTTTCCAGGTCCTGAGAGCCGCCGCGTGGCGCTGGATCGTGCTCTTGCTTTTCGAGAGGGAGGCAAGGTGCCGGAGGTATCGAGCGAGTTCCGCGGAATCGGGGACCTCGTCGTCGATCCCCGATATCTCCCGGAAGGCAAGCCAACTCTTCAGGTCAGCCCGGTAGGAAAGCACCGTGTTCGGGCTGGCCCCGCGCTCGAACTCGAGGTATTCGCAAAAGGCTCTGAGGTGTTCTTCGGTTTCGCCGGGCAAAATTCTCCCCTCCCGAAAACGAAAAAGGGCAGGCGGAGTACCGCCTGCCCAAAGTAAAGCAGAAATTTCATTTTTTGGCGAGATACCAGGCCAGCGCCGCGATGGTTTTCGCGTCGCGAACCCGGCCGCTGTCGAGGAGGGTCGGTATCTCTTCTTTCCTTACGGGGAAGATGCGGATAAACTCGTCCTCGTCCGGGGCGAGCTTCGATTCGACGAGCCCCGAGGCGAAAAACAGCGTCACTTCCTCGTCGCTGAAGCCAGGCGAGGTATAGAACTTCCCCCACTCCTCCAAATGCTCTGCGTCGAAGCCGATTTCTTCCTGGAGTTCCCTGCGGGCGGCTTCCAGCGGCGACTCGCCCGGATTCAGGATTCCCGCAGGAATCTCGAGGAGCTGCTGCCGGACGGCGTCCCGAAACTGCCGAACCAGGAAGATGGTCCCCCCGCTCGTGACCGGCAGCATGGCCACCGCCGGGCGATGCTCGACGATCTCCCGAAGGGCGATCCTTCCCGACGGTAACCGGACTTTGTCCAGGCGAAGGTTGAGGATGCGCCCCTCATACACCGTTCGGCTGTCCTGGACCGACCACTCCGCAGACATGTCGTGCCTACCGGCCGAGTGCCTTCCGGGCGATTTCGACCCCCCGGTCGAAGGCAGTCATGTTGATTTCAACCAGGGCGGCCTTTTTCTTGCCCATCAGCTCGGCGAGGGTCTCCTTGCATCCTTCGACCGAAACCAGGTCGGTCGCGGCCGCCAGCGCTCCGAGGGTCACCACGTTCGCCACTTTCTCGTTCCCGAGTTCCAGGGCGATGCTGTTGCAGGGGACCGCGATGGCTTTGATGTCCGCCCTCGGTTCGGGGTATGTGACCAGGTCGGAGTTGTACAGAAGGATTCCGCCTGGCTTGAGATCCGGCTCGAACTTCGCGAGGGAGGGCTGGTTCATGATCACGAGGCAATCGGGGTGCGGGACGACCGGAGAACCGATCTCCTCGTCGCTGATCGCCACGCTGCAGTTGGCGGTACCTCCACGCATTTCAGGCCCGTACGACGGGATCCAGGTCACGTAGCGCCCTTCCTTCATCGCCGCGTGGGCGACAATCTGGCCGAGGAGCAGGACTCCCTGGCCCCCAAATCCGGCTGCGATCAGACCTCGCAGAAACTTGGCCATGATTCTTCTCCCCCTTCTATTCCGGCGTCTTGAAAACGCCCAGCGGGAATTCGGGCATCATGTGCTCTTCGAGCCAATTGGTGGCGTCCACAGGGCGCATGCCCCAGTTGGTCGGGCAGGTCGACAGGATTTCCACGAAGGAGAACCCTTTCCCCTCGATCTGGGTCTGAAAGGCCGTTTTCAGGGCTTCCTTGGCCTTGATCGTGTACTTGGGCTTGGCGACGCTGACACGGGTGATATAGGCCGGGGCCTGGAGGGTTGCCAGCATCTCGCACATGCGGATCGGGTACCCTGCGAGCTTGGGGTCGCGGCCGAGAGGGCAGGTCGTGGCCTTCTGGCCGACAAGCGTCGTCGGGGCCATTTGTCCGCCCGTCATTCCGTAGATGGCATTGTTGATGAAGATGACGGTGATCTTTTCTCCCCGGTTGGCAGCGTGCACGATTTCCGCCATGCCGATGGAAGCCAGGTCGCCGTCTCCCTGGTAGGAAAACACGACGCTGTCGGGCAGGAGGCGCTTGCAGGCGGAGGCCACAGCAGGGGCCCTGCCGTGGGCCGCCTCGTAGGAATCCACATCGATGTAGTTGTACAGGAAAACGGAGCAGCCGACCGGAGCAACGGCGACGGTCCTTTCCTGGATGCCGAGTTCGTCGATGACTTCCGCGACAAGCCGGTGGGCCACTCCATGGGTGCACCCGGGGCAGTAATGGGTCGTGACATCGATCATGGATTTGGGCTTCTCGAAAATCTTCGTCTCTTTCATCGGAAGGTCCCCCCTATCGCCCCAGGGCCTTTCGGACCTGGTCCTTGATCTCGTCCACCGAAGGCGTCATGCCTCCGACGCGTCCATACATGGAAACCGGGCGGTCCTTTCCCACCGCAAGCCGGACGTCCTCGACCATCTGGCCGCAACTCATCTCGACGGTCAGTATCTGCTTTACGGAGGCAGGGAGGTTTTCCAGCGGGTCGTAGGGGAACGGGAAAAGGGTGATCGGGCGGAAAAGTCCGACCTTGACGCCTTCGTTGCGCAATTCGTTGATCGCCGTGCGCGCTATGCGGGCTACGGTCCCGTAGGCCGCGATCAGGATTTCGGCGTCTTCCGCCATGTAGCTTTCGAAGCGCTTTTCCTGCTCGGCCATCTTGGCGTACTTGGCCTGGAGTTTCCAGTTGTGGGCCTCCAGTTCCTCGGGGTCGAGGTAGAGGCTCTTGATCAGGGCCCGGCTCCCCCTCTGCTTCATGTAGCCGACCGCCCATTCCGCCGGGTCGGGAAGTCCCTCCGTCCTGGTTTCCCTGAATTCGACGGCTTCCATCATCTGTCCCATGAAGCCGTCCGCCAGGACCATCACCGGGTTGCGGTACTTCTCAGCGAGGTCGAATGCCAGCATCGTGAGATCGACGGCTTCCTGGACCGTGCTGGGAGCAAGGACCAGAAGGCGGTAGTCTCCATGGCCGCCTCCGCGGGTCGCCTGGAAGTAATCCGATTGGGAGGGCAGGATCCCCCCCAGGCCGGGGCCCCCTCGCATGACGTTCATCAGGACGCAGGGCAGTTCGGCTCCCGCGATGTAGCTGATTCCCTCGGACATCAGGGAAATGCCCGGGCTGGAGGAAGACGTCATGACCCTCTTGCCGGTGCCGGCCGCCCCGAAAATCATGTTGATCGCCGCGAGCTCGCTTTCGGCCTGAAGGTAGACGCCACCGATTTCGGGCAGCTTCTTGGACATGTACTCGGGAATTTCGTTCTGCGGTGTGATGGGGTATCCGAAGAAGTACTTGCAACCCGCATGGATTGCCGCTTCCGCCAACGCCTCGTTGCCTTTCATCAGGAAACGCTTGCCCATCAGGGTTCACCTCGCTCTAGGCATTGCAGGCCTTTTCGTCTTCCAGACGGAAGACTTCGAGGACTACGTCCGGACAGGTGATCGCGCACATCCTGCAGGCGATGCACCCCTCCTTGAACTGCTCCACGGGCCGATAGCCCTTGCTGTTGATCCTGTCGGAGATCCGGAGGACTTTCATTGGACATGCCGCCACGCAAAGACCGCAGCTCTTGCATCGTTCCTCGTTGACTCCGACGCGCCCCTTTGCCATCACATGCCACCCCTCTCCCAAGGTAATAAGATGTATCTGGAGACCGGCCACAAGTTGACCTTCCTGCCCTCGAACCGGTGTTGAGCCTCTTTCATCGCGTTCGCCGGCACGCCCACGAAGAGGATGGGAAGCCCCATCTTCTCGGCCGCGGTGCGCGCCGTTTCATACCCCTGCAGGACCTCGTCAAGGGTTGTTTCGGACATCATGTGGGAATTGCTGATCAGGGCGGAGACCGTCAGCCCGCTGACCCGTTCGATCGAACGGATCATGGCCTCGATCCCCTCGACCGTCGAGGTCTGGGGGCGATACGCATTGACGATTGCCAGAAGGTTGTAGCCCGCCTGTTCCATGCGCGGGGCAAACTGGGTCAAGGCCATCGCGCCGCGGGGATCCCCCCCGATGTCGATCAGGAGTTTGCCGGGTGCGTCGAAGGCCCGGTCGACTTCAGGGGAAATGGACGGCAGGTCCGACCATTGGGTTCCCTTGAAGGGAAGGATCACGGAGAGTCCCATTTTCTTCAGGAGGGAAGAGACTTCCCGGATGCAGAAGTAGGGGTTGATGATGTCCACGTCGGCGACCGTGACCGCTTCCTCCCGTTTGAGAAACGCATTGGCCAGGTTCAGAAGCCATTCGGATTTCCCGGAGCCGAGAGCTCCGACGACGGCGATCACCTTTTCCCAGGAAAATCCGTCCAAGTCTGCCAGTGGATCGTGTATCATCCCTGTAACGTTCATTCGAAACGGTCTCCTTCTTTGATCCGGCTACCCCTGGCCCAGTCGTCCCCCCTGAGAGGACCTTTCCCTTCCGGCTGAACTTCGAGAAGGACCAGCCCTCCCTTCCCGCAGCCCACCACAGGGAACCTTTCCGCGAAACCTGTCACCATTCCGTTGCCCGGGTTTGCCCCTTCGAGGGGGCGAGTCTTCCAAATTTTCAGGCGCTTCCCTGAAAAAACACAATAGGCTCCCGGGGACGGGTTCAAAGCCCTGACACGGTTGTGAAGCTTAAGAGCTGGCTCACTCCAGGTGAGCCTTTCCTCTTCGCGGTCGATTTTCGGTGCGAACGTAGCGAGGTTCTCGTCCTGCGCAATGTATTCTGCATAACCGCCACGGAGGTATTCTAAACTTTTTAGAAAAATCTGGCTACCCTCGTGAGCCAGAATTTCCGCCAGTTCTCCCGCAGTCGTTTCCAGCGCGACAGGGACAGCTTTCTGCGAGAGGATCGGCCCCGCATCCATTTTCTCTACGAGCCGGAAAAGGGTCACGCCTGTTTGGTCCAGGCCGTCCATGAGAACCCGCTGGATCGGCGCGGCCCCCCGGTAGGCCGGAAGGAGTGACGGATGGATGTTGAAGCATCCAAGGCGAGGGCCGTTGAGGAGGGGTTCCCGGATGAACCGGGAAAAATCGACGACGAGCGCAAGGTCGGGAGGATCCGTTACGAGTTCTTCCAGAAGGATCGGTTCCCTTGAGGGGTGTGAACAGCGAAAAGAAGAAAAACCCAATTCCAGGGCCTGCTCCTCGAGGGGAGTCGGCCGAAGGGCCCTTGCCCTCCCGGCTGGGGACGGAGGGAGGGTGACGACCTTTTCGAAAGGAAGGAGCGGCGCGATTTCCCGGAAACAGAGGGCTGCGAAATGGCCGGAACCGAAAAACCAGGCCTTCACGGGTTTTTCCGCTCCTCCCTGGATTTCTTGAGAAGCTTTCTCCTCACGATTTCGCGCTTGAGGGGGCTAAGGTGGTCGATCATCAACCGTCCGTCCAGGTGGTCGATCTCGTGGCAGAGTGCCCTGGCCAGGAATCCTTCTGCGTCGATGGAAAAGGGCTTCCCCTCGGAGTCCAGTGCTTCGACGCGGACCTTTTGGGGCCTGAGGATTTTCTCGAAGATCCCCGGAAAGCTCAGGCATCCCTCGTCCCCCACCTGCTCTCCTTCCGCGTGGGTGATCCTGGGATTCACAAGGATCAGGCGATGCTCCTTCCAGGAAATGACGCAAACCCGGATAGCCCTGCCCACCTGCGTAGCGGCCAGCCCAACGCCGTCGTAGGCCATCATGGTTTCCCAAAGGTCACGGATGAAGCGTTCCAGTTCCGAGTCGAACCGTTCGACCTCCTTGCCGGGTTCCCGGAGGGCTGGATCGGGGTAGATCAGGACTTTCAGAAGGCTCATGGGGTTCCTCCTTCAGAAGGAAGAATCAAGCCGGCCGCGGAAGGCAGCCGGCTATTTACGACATTATAGGACAAACACCTCAGGAGTCGAGGATGTCCCGCAGCACGTCTCCGATCGTTACGGACGTGTCGTCCGGCTGATAGGCAGGTTCATGCGCCTTCCTGGATTCCGGGCCGCGCTTGCGCCGTTCCTCGTCGCGGGTCTTGCGCTCTTCCTCGCGGTGCTTCTTCTCCTGCTCGTCCTCGATGGCGCTCAGGCTGAGGCGGATCCTGCGTTCGGCCGGATTGACTTCCAGGATGCGGGCGACGACCTCCTGCCCCTCCTGGAGGACATCCCCGGGTTTTTCGACGCGCTGGCGGCTCAGCTGGGAGATGTGGATCAGTCCCTCGACTCCTTCCTCGAGCTGGACGAAAGCGCCGAAATCGGCGAGACGGACGACTTTCACCGGGACGTCCTGCTTTGGCCTGTACCGCTCCTCCACTCCGTTCCAGGGATCGTTGAGCTGCTTGTATCCCAGGCCGATCCGCTTGCGCTCGGTGTCGATCTCGAGGACCTGCACTTCGACAGACTGACCCTTTCGGAGGATTTCCTTGGGGTGCTTGATCCGATGCCAGCTCAGGTCGCCGATGTGGATGAGCCCTTCGATTCCGGGCTCGATCTCCACGAAGGCCCCGAAATCCGTTAGGTTGGTCACGGTGCCGGTGGTGCGATCGCCGATGTGCCACCGTTCGGAAACGCTATCCCAGGGGTCTGAAAGGGTCTGGCGAATGCTCAGCGAGATGCGGTTCGTTTCCCGATCGATGCCCAGGACCTTGACCTTGACGGTGTCCCCGCGCTTGTACTGCTCCCGGGGCTTCACGTTGCGCTGCCAGGCGATCTCGCTGATGTGGACGAGTCCTTCCATGTCGTTCCCGAGGGAGACGAAAATACCGAATGAAGTGATGCTGCTGACGGTCCCCTCAACGACGTCTCCTTCTTTGACCCGGGCATAGAAGGCTTCCCGCTGTTCCTGGGTCTCGCGCTCCACCAGTTCCCTCCTGGAAAGGACGAGGCGCCTCTTGTTTCGTTCCTTTTCGAGGATCTTGACGTTGAACGTCTCTCCCACGAAACGGCCGGGATTGACTGCCCTGCCTTCCTGGGCCAGGTGAGAAATCGGAATGAACCCCTCTATGCCGCAGCAGTCAACGATGAGGCCGCCCTTGATTTTCCGCAGCCCGGTCACGGGGAGGATTTCCTTCTCCGCGGCCTCCTTTTCGATGCGGCTCCAACGCTCGTCGAATTCGGGCCTCCAGCGGCTCACGACCAGCTGGGCCTCCTCGCCCTGACCGACGTTGACGACCTGGACACGGACCTTGTCGCCTTTACGGGGTTCGGAAGCCGTGTCCACCAGGACACGATGGGTCCATTCCGAACGGGGGAGGAATCCCTCGCACTTGTAATTGACGTTCACCAGCCAGCCCGTTTCCGTCGAGCCGACGATCTCTCCTTCAACGACCTTCCCCTTGTGGATTTCCTCGCTGAGATAGCCGTCATACATGCTTTCCATGCTTTCCTTGTTGACGTCGTTCATTTCGTGGTTCGCGTTCACGATTTCCTCAACCATTTCAATCCTTCCCCCTTGGCGACCGTGCGCTCTCGAGTGTTGAAATCAGTTCCTGAATCAGCCAGTCGGGCGTGCTCGCGCCGGCGGCGATTCCGATCTTTTCCTTTCCCTGGATCCATCCCTCCTCCAACTCTTCAGAATGCTCGATCCAAAGCGTGGGAACCCCGGAACCCTCCGAGATCTCCACGAGCTTTCCCGTGTTGGCGCTGTTCTTGCCCCCGATCACGATCATTCCGTCCACCTGGTGAGCCAGTTTCGTGACGGCCTGCTGCCTCTCCAGGGTCGCACTGCAGATCGTGTTGTAGGACCTCAGTTCTCCGGCTTGGGCCGCTAGGACGCCGGCAATATCCTGCAGAACGGAAACCTTCTGGGTCGTCTGGCAGACGATGCCGATCCTTTCGCCTTTCAGCCCCGCCGGGATGTCGGAAGCCCGCTCCACGACGATCGCACCGTCACCCGCGTATCCAAGGATGCCCTGGACTTCCGGGTGCGCGGCATCTCCCACGACGAACACCCGGTACCCCTCCCGCTTCAGGATGGCGGCCTTTTCCTGCACGTTCCTCACGAAGGGGCAGGTCCCGTCGACGATGAGAGAAGTTCGGCAAGCCAGGGAATCGCGAATCTCCGGAGAGATGCCGTGGGCTCGAATGAAGGCGGGTTGACCTGAAGGGACTTCACCGGGTTTATCGACGACGATAAGGCCGAGGTTTTGAAGCCGCTCGATCTCCTGCGGGTTGTGGATGGGGCTTCCTAGGCCGAAAATCCTGCCGTGTTCCTTGAGCGCGTTTTCGAGTTCGAGAAGGGCCCTTCTGACTCCGAAACAGAGACCCGTGGGTCTCGCCACCGTCACTTTCAACACCGACCGCCTCGCTGGCTTTCCGCGATTGCCCCCAGGATCTCCCCGATCGGGAAGAGGTCCCCGGAACGAGTCATATCATACCACACGGCGGGTTCAAACTTGGCAAACCAGGTCATTTGGCGGCGGGCAAAAGCCCAGGTCGCCCGGATGATCCTTTCCACGGCCTGGTCCAGCGGGATTTTGCCCCGGATCGAAGCGGCAAGTTCGCGGTAGCCGAGTCCCTGCATAGAGGGATAGCGCTCGTCTATCCCCTTGTTCAGGAGCGAGGCGACTTCCTCAAGAAACCCCTCCTTCATCTGGTCATGCACCCGCTGGGCGATCCTTTGCCTCAAGTCCTCCCGGGAACGGGTCAGGCCGATGTAGAGGACGTCCGCCTGGGTGCCCAGGGGCCTGCGCTCCCGGAAGGCGACGGAAGGCGGCTGGCCCGTCAGTTCGTAGATCTCCAGAGCCCGGACGATTCGAACGCCGTCGTTGGGGTGAATCCGGGAAGCGGTGGTTTCATCGATGGTCCGAAGCCGAAGGTGTAGGGCTTCCTTGCCTTCGGAGCGCAGGGCTTCTTCGAGCCTGCCGCGGACCGCAGGGTCCGAGGGGAGTTCCGCGGTCAAGGTACCGGATAGGAGGGCCCGGAAATAGAAAGGGGTTCCCCCGACCAGAAGGACGTTTTTCCCTCTTGCCCGGATCTCCCGTATCGCCGCCTCGGCCAGCTCCACGAAACGGGAGGCCGAGAAACGTTCCGTCGGTTCCGCCACATCGATGAGGTGGTGGGGCACGCGTTCCCGCTCTTCCCGGGTCGCCTTGGCGGTGCCGATATCCAGCAACCGGTAGACCTGGCGCGAATCGACGGATACGATTTCCGCCGACAGGGATTCAGCCAGGTCCAGGCTGAGCCGGGTCTTTCCCACGGCGGTCGGGCCGATGATGGCGCAGAAGAAAGGTTTTTCGTCGACCGTCATTTCAGTCTTTCCTTCCGAAGTGGCGTTTGATGGCCGAACCGTCCAGGCGAAGGAAAGTCGGCCTTCCGTGGGGACAGGTCCGTGGTCCCTCGGTTTCGAAGAGTTGGTGCCAGAGAGCCAGCGCCTCTTCCGAACCGACCCTGTCCCCCAGTTTCATCGCTCCGTGGCAGGCAGCGGAGGCCCAGCGGCGGGCGAGCCGGATGTCGAGCGGTTGTTCGGGGTTCTCGTCCAGTGCCGCGATCGTGCTTCTCAGTAGATCTTCAGGCGAAACCGATTCCAGGCCGGGGAAAAACGGGACGACCGTCAGGGAGGGAAGGAGTCCGTGCTTTTGCTCGAAACCGAACCCCAGTTCGAGGAGTCGGAAACGATGCTCCTCCGCTCCCGCCGCCAGGCTCGGAGAGAGTTCTGCCTCCATGCCGAGCCGTTGGGAAGGAAAACGGTTCTTCATGGCTTCCCGCAGCCGGTCGTAAAGGATGCGCTCGTGGGCCGCGTGGGGATCCACGAGGACGAGGTCGTTTCCCTCGGAAAAGACCAGGAATCCTTCCGAAACGCGTCCCAGGAAACGGACGGCAGCGGTTTTTGGGGCGGATCCGGGAATATCCCCGGCGGGGTATTCGACAAGGCGGCCGACTTCCGCTTCCCTAGGCGCTGCCACGCGAGGCCAGGGAAGGTTCAAGCCTCCTCCTTCGCTCGAAAATCCTTCCGAAGGCTGAGGTTTCTCGAGGACGAGTTCCGCACCGAAAGCCAGGGCTGCCTTCGCGGCTCCGTGAACGGCTTCGAAGACGGTGCCGGAATTACGAAACCGCACCTCCGCCTTTGCCGGATGGATATTGACGTCCACATCCGCGGGAGGGCAATCGACCAAAATGACCCAGTCACCGGCGATTTCAGGCCCGAGGGCGAAGAGGGCGGACCGGATCGTGGGTTCGGTCACCCTCCTGCCGTTGACGAAAGAAAGCACTTCGGTACGCTGGCCCGGCCTGGCGGTTCCGCGCCAGGCCTCGACGATGACCGGGCCCTTTTCGTATCGTGTTTCCCTGAGCAGGCTTTCGCCGAGTACGGCCTGGAGGATTTCCCTCCGTGTCCCGCCTTCCCAGCGGAAGACGGATTTCCCGTCTGCGACGAAAAGGAACGAAACCGCCGGGAAAACGATCGCCATTTCCTGGACGACCTTCAGGATCCGCCTCTGTTCGGCGGACGAGCTTTTCAGGAACTTCCGGCGGGCCGGCAGGTTGAAGAACAAGTCGTCGACCTGGACGCGAGTCCCCTTGGGGGTTTCGATGGTTCCGCTGCCGATGAACTGTCCTCCCTCGACCCGGATGAAGGCCCCTTCCGTCTTCGATGCCGGGCGGCTGCGGACCTCGAAGCGGCTGACGCTGGCAATGCTGGAAAGCGCCTCCCCCCGGAAACCGAGGGTCGTGATCCTTTCCAGGTCGTCGATGTCGAACAGCTTGCTCGTGGCGAAACGCTCCACGGCCAAGGGGAGTTCTTCCGGGAGGATGCCCGCCCCGTCGTCTTCCACGACGATGGAAAGGGTCCCTCCCTGGACGATCCGAACCGTCACGCGGGAGGCCCCTGCATCGAGGGAGTTTTCGAGGAGTTCCTTCACGACGGATGCCGGGCGCTCGATGACCTCTCCCGCGGCGATCCGGTGGGTGACGGTTTCGGGCAGCCTGCGGATCGCCATCAGGATCGGACCTCCCTGCAGCGGTCCCGAAGACGGTACAGGAGTTCCAAGGCTTCCAGGGGGCTGAGCCGATCCGGGTCCAGGGCCGCGATTTCGTCCAGGAGGGCGTCCTGGGGCGAGGGGAACAGGGAAAGCTGTCCCTTTGCCTTCCGGTCTCTTTCCGGTTCTCTTTCGGGAAGATCGAGTTCAGGCTTTTTCTCGAAGCTTTCCAGGATCGTTTGTGCCCGGAGGACGACCGAATCGGGAATCCCCGCTAGGCGGGCGACTTCGATCCCGTAGGAGCGGTCCGCGGGTCCCGGCCTGACGCGGTGAAGAAAACGGATCCCCGAAACGGTTTCCTCCACCGCCATCGAGAGGTTGACGATCTCGGGGAAACGCCCGGCGAGGGCGGTCAGTTCGTGGAAGTGCGTGGCGAAAAGGACGAGGGGCCTGCAGTCGCTCCTCGCGTGGAGGTATTCCAGCACAGCCCAGGCGATGCTCATCCCATCGTAGGTGGAGGTCCCCCGCCCCACTTCGTCCAGGACGACGAAGCTTCGGGGGGTGAGGTTGTTCAGGATCTGGGCGGTTTCGAGCATCTCCACGAGGAAGGTGCTCCGGCCGAGGGCCAGCTCGTCGTGGGCTCCGATACGGGTGAAAATCCGGTCCACGAGCCCGAATTCGGCGGAATCCGCGGGGACGAAGCTGCCCATCTGGGCCATGATTACCAGGAGGGCCGCCATTCGAAGGTAGGTCGATTTCCCGGCCATGTTCGGGCCGGTGAGGATGGCCATCCGCTTGCCGAACCGGTCCAGATCGACGCTGTTCGGAGTGTAGGGATCGTTGCCCAGCGTGGTTTCCACGACGGGATGTCGGCCGCCCGAGATCCGGATTCGTTCGCCCCCGTTGACGGTGGGCCTCACGTACCGGCGTTCCCAGGCGACATCCGCCAGCGAGGAGAGGCAGTCCAGGCACGCGATCGTCCGTCCGGTTTCCTGGATCTCGGAAGCCCGCGAAAGAACCCGCTCCCGAAGGGCCTCGTAGAGGAAGGCTTCCCGCTTCTGGACTTCCTCGGAGGCCTTGAGGATCTTTTCTTCGTAATCCTTGAGCTCGGGGGTGACGAACCGCTCGGCAGCCACCAGCGTCTGCCTCCGGATGTAGTCGTCCGGGACCTTGTCCAGCTGCGACCTCGGAATCTCGATGTAATAGCCGAAGACCCTGTTGTTTCCCACCTTTAAATTGGAGATGCCGGTCCTCGCCCGTTCCCGGGCCATGTAGCCGGCGAGCCAGCCTTCCGCCTGCCCCGCCAGGGAGCGCCACTCATCCAGCGTCGGATCGGCTCCGCTTCTGATGACCCCTCCGTCCTTCAAGCTGCGGGGTGGAGCGTCCGCGAGGGTCCCCCGGAGGTCTTCCAGGCAACCGGAAAGTTCCGGGATCCCCGCGAGGAAGTGTTCGAGCGGGCTGTCCCTCCCGATCGCCAGGAGTGTCGGCACTTCAGACAGGGTGTCACGGATCCCTGCGAGGTCGATCGGGGACCCGAGGTTCAGGGAAAGCCTTCCGACGGCCCGTTCAAGATCCCTGCACCGCTGGAGGGAATCCGCGAGGCGTGCTCGGCTTCCCGGGCTGTCCTTCAGCCATTCGACGGCATCCTGCCTTGCGCGGATGGCGTCGAGGTCGAGCAGGGGGCGTAGGATCCAATCCTTGAGGGTCCTTTTCCCCATGGGGGTCCGGCACCGGTTCAGGACACCGAAGAGCGAGGCCGGGCCGGATTCCAGGAGTTCCAGGTTTTTCTGCGACTGGGCGTCGATTCGGAGAGCATCCCCGCACGAAAGGGGGTAGAGCCGCATCACGTGCCTGGAGAGACCGAACTGCGTTTCCTCGAAGTACCGAAAAACCGCACAGGCAGGTCCGGCTGCCGGATCGCCGTCGTCCAGCCCGAAAGCCCGAAGGCTGGGAACGTTCCACCTTTTGCAGAGCCACGCCTCCGCGGACCTCGGTTCGAAGAGACTGCGGTCCTTTTCGGAAATGAGGCAGGTTTCGGGTAGGCAGGACGTGATCCTTGCCCGCACCGCTTCTGGGCAGGGTTGGGGGACGAGGATTTCCATCGGGCCGAAGGCCGCCAGCAGTCCCATCGCTCCGACGGCATCGAAAGTCCCCGCCTCGAGGCGGCCGGAGCCCGGGGAAAGGAGAGCGACGGAAAAACGGCCGTCTTTCTCGGAAATGGCGGCGAGGCGCCCCTCCCCTTTTGCATCCTCGGGAACGTAGGTTCCCGGTGTCACCAGGCGGACGACGCGCCTTTCCACTAGGGTCCGCCCGTCCGGTTCCGTCATCTGCTCGCAGATCGCGACTTTCCTGCCTGCCTTCACGAGCTTCTCGAGGTAGGGTTCAACGGAATGATGGGGCACTCCCGCCATGGGAACCTTCTTCTCGCTGTCCCGGGCCGTGAGGGCGATGTCCAGGAGACGCGAAGCCTCCCGGGCGTCTTCGAAGAACATTTCGTAGAAATCTCCCATGCGGAAAAAAAGAAGGCAGTCGGGATAGGCTTTCTTCCAGGTGAAGTACTGTTCAAGCATGGGAGTCATGGCGATTCCCTGTTCCGGTTTCATCCGTTCCCGTCCCTCCTGCGGTCCAGGAAATCCTGCAGGAAAACGGCTGCGGCGACCTTGTCGACACGGGTCCTCCGTTTGCGGGCGTCCACGTTTCCTTCGAGCAGGATCTGGTGGGCCCGGGTCGTTGAAAAGCGTTCGTCGATGAACTCCACGGGGACCGGATCAATTTCGGCGGCGATCGTTTCCGCCATGCTGCGGATCCTGGCGGCCTCGGGGCCCTCCGCCCCGGTGGTGCGAAGCGGAAGCCCGACGACGACCAGGTCCACGGGGGCGGATTCTGCGATCAGGCGCTTGAGGCTTTCGAGCCAGGCGGAGTCGACTCGCCAGACGGCGATCCCCTGGGCAAAAAGACCCAGGGGATCCGTGATCGCCACGCCAATTCGAACCGTTCCGAGATCGAGTCCGATCAGGCGTCCCATCGAAGGTCCTAGGACTTCGCGAAAAGGTTCTCGACGATGCCCGCCACGGCATCGAGCGCCTCGGCGACCTTTTCAGGGCTCTTCCCGCCGGCCTGGGCCAGGTTGGGCCTTCCGCCCCCCGAACCGCCCACCAGGGGGGCGATGGAACCAACGAGACGTCCGGCGTGGAACCCGCCCGAAACGGCAAGTTCGTCACCCATGGCCATGAGAGAGACTTTCCCCTCCCCCACCGAGGCGAAGACGATGACGGCTCCCTTCAGGCGGTTCTTGACGGAATCACCCAGTTGACGGAGGAGTTCCATGTCGACCCCCTCGAAATGTCCCGTAACCACCGAGAACTTCCCGACCTGCCTGGCGGAAGCCGCAAGGTCCGCTGCCCTGCAAAGCAGGGCTTTGAGTTTTGCGTCGGTGGCCTCGCGGCGCGCAGCGGAAAGCTCGTCCAGCAGGGCACGCACCCTTTCCGGGAGATGCTCGGTCTCATGGACTCCAAGAGATTCCTTCAAGCGGTCAACGATCTCGTGGTCCGCTTTCTGTGAGAAGTAGGCGGGCCGCCCCGCCTGCGCGGTGATGCGCCGAAGGCCCGAGCCGATCCCCTCTTCCCGGAGGATCCGGAAAAGACCGATATCCCCGGTGAAATTGCAGTGGGTGCCCCCGCACAGTTCGGTCGAGAAACCGGGAACGCTCACGACGCGGACACGGCTTCCGTACTTTTCGCTGAACAGCGCCTTGGCTCCCATCTCCTTGGCCTTTTCCAGGTCGGTTTCGAGCGTCTCGAGGGGGATGTTGCGCAGAACCTGCTCGTTGACGATCCGTTCCACGCGGGCAAGCTCGTCGCGCGTCACCGCGGAGAAGTGCGTAAAGTCGAACCGGAGCGCCTCCGGGCCGACGAGAGATCCCGCCTGCCTCACATGGTCGCCGAGAACGTGGATCAGGGCTTCATGCAGAAGGTGCGTTGCGGTATGGTGCCTCCGGATGTCCCACCGTCGGTCCTCGTCCACGGCCGCGAGGACCGTGTCCCCTTTCCGGAGAAGGCCTTCTTCCACCCGGATCCGGATGACCGGGAGCTCTGCCGCCGGGCTGACCGTGTCCAGCACCCTCGCTTTCACGATCTCCGAGGACAAGGTTCCCGTGTCTCCGACCTGCCCGCCCTTTTCCGCGTAAAAGGGAGTCCGGTCCAGGACCGCCTCGGCCTCGTCACCCGCCTGCAGCTCCTCGACCGGCCGCCCGTCCTGGATGAGAGCCAGGACCGTGGCCTGTGCCCGCGTTTCGGCATAACCGACGAACGGGACCTGCCCGATGGTTTTCGCCAGCTCGGTATACACGTTCCCCGACAAGGACGCCGATGCCATCTTGCTGGAACTGCGGGCCCGCTCCCTCTGGTCCTCCATGGCCCGCTCGAAGCCTTTCCGGTCGAGCGTGAACGAGGCGTCCTGGCAGATCTCCTCCGTCAGCTCGATGGGGAAGCCGTACGTGTCGTACAGCTCGAAGGCCACCTCGCCGGGCAGGACCGTTTCCCCCCGGTCGGCGAGGCGCCGGAGTTCGCTTTCGATGAGGGCGGAGCCCTGTTCCAGCGTCCTACCGAACTTGGCCTCCTCGAAATCGATGACCTGCCGGATCGCGTTCTGCCTCTCGGGAATTTCCCGGTAATGGCTTCCCATGACCTCGATCACCGTGGGAAGCAACCCGGAAAGGAAGGGTTTCTGGAGGCCGAGCAGCCTCCCCCATCGCACGGCCCGGCGGAGGAGCCGCCTGAGGACGTATCCCCGCCCTTCGTTCGACGGGAGGATACCGTCCGCGATCATGAAGGAGATGGCCCTGAGGTGGTCCGAAATGACCCGCACAGCCATGTCCCCTTTCGGGTTCGAGCCGTAGGCGTGGCCCGTCATCTCGCAGGCATGGCGGATGAGGGGAACGAAGAGATCCGTGTCGAAGTCCGTCGGAACGCTCTGGACGACCGAGGCAAGCCTTTCCAGCCCCATGCCGGTGTCGATGTTCTGCTTGGGGAGCGGGACCAGGTTGCCCGCCTCGTCCCGGTTGAACTGCATGAAGACCAGGTTCCAGATTTCCAGGTAGCGATCGCAGCTGCAGCCCACCTTGCAATCCGGTTTTCCGCAGGAGAACGAGGGCCCCTGGTCGTAGATGAGCTCGGAGCAAGGACCGCAGGGGCCGACCGGCCCGACCGCCCAGAAGTTGTCCTCTTCTCCCATGCGGACGATCCGTTCCTCGGGAAGCCCCACGGTCCGGTGCCAGATTTCGAAGGCCTCGTCGTCGTCGAGGTAGATCGTGGCGGTAAGGCGGTCAGGGTCGAGACCGATCCTTTCGGTGACGAACTCCCAGGCCCATGGGATGGCTTCCTTCTTGAAATAGTCCCCGAAACTGAAGTTCCCGAGCATTTCGAAGAAGGTATGATGGCGTGCGGTTCGACCGACGTTCTCGATGTCGTTTGTCCGGACGCATTTCTGGGACGTGGTGGCCCGCTTGACGGGAGGCACCTTCATCCCGAGGAAGTACGGTTTGAAGGGCACCATGCCTGCGATGGTGAACATGATGGAAGGATCTTCGGGAACGAGGGAAAAGCTCGGGAAGCGCCGATGGCCCTTCTCCTCGAAGAATCCGAGAAAACTTTCCCTCAGTTGGTTTCCGCTCCTGAACTGCATCTGGATCGCCTCCTGCGGCGCAGTTTGTCTTCCAGCCACTCTGCCCGGAAATTATAGCTCCCCCGTCAGTCCTGCAACAACTCTTTCCGGCATGCAGCCGCCTTTTCGAGGATCGTTTCCCTTTCCAGCGTCAAGTGGACTCCATCCCGGTACAGCCATTTCCCCGCCACCACCGTCCCGGTCACATCTGCCGATGAACCCGAATAAACGAGGCTGGCACAAAGGGTTTCGGGCGTTGCCCCGACATACTGGGGGTTGTCCAGGTCGACCAGCACGAGGTCGGCCTGCCAACCTGGCTTCAGGAGCCCGACGTTCTCCAGACCCAGGGCCTTTGCCCCGTCGAGCGTGGCCATCCGCAGGACCTCCGAGGCGAGGACGATGCTGGGATCCCTTCGGATCCCCTTGTGAAGGAGGGAACAGGTCCGCATTTCGTCCCAGACATCCAGGCGGTTGTTGCTGGCGGCTCCGTCCGTTCCCAGGGCCACCCGAACGTTCTTTTCGAGGAAGGCGGGAACAGGGGCGACCCCGCTTCCGAGCTTCAGGTTGCTATTCGGGTTGTGCACGATGGATAAAGGACTGTTCGCCAAGTCCCGGAGGCGGTCTTCAGGGAACCAGACCCCGTGTGCCAGGAGGGCGAACGGGACCTCGTGGAGCCCGACCTCTTCCAGCAGGTCGACGGGGTCCTTCCGGAGCTCCTCGCGGATGTAGCGGGCTTCCCATTCCGTTTCCAGCCAGTGGGTGTGCACTCCGACGCCGAACTCCCCGGCGGTCTGCGAAATCTCTCGAAAAGCCGCCGGAGGAACGGTGTAAATGGCGTGGGGTCCCAGCTGGATCGTCACGAGCCCGTTGGGGTCGTGGTAACGCCGGATGAGGTCCACGCCTTCCTGGATCTTCGCCTCGTCCGCTCCCACGAGGCCCCTCGAGAGAGCGCACCTCATCCCGGCCATCAGCGCCGCTTCGGCGACCTGGTCCATGAAAAAGTACATGTCCGCGAAACAGGTGACTCCCGCAGAAACCATCTCGAGCAGGGCGAGGCGGGTTCCCCAGAAGACATGTTCGGGGGTAAGGCGGGCCTCGACCGGCCAAATCCGTTGCTGGAGCCACTCCATGAGGGGAGCTTCCTCTCCCAGTCCCCGGAGGAGTGTCATGGCAGCGTGGGCATGGGCGTTCACGAAGCCGGGGAGCACCGCCGTTTTTCCCTTGCCGTCGATATCGGCGGGCCCTTCCGCGCTCCGCGGGGGCAGGATCGCACCGATGACGCTGCCCGAGACCACGATGTCGCAGGATCGGGCGGATTCCATCGAGCTGTCCAGCAGCAGGACGTCCCTCAGCAGCACCTCGATCACTCCTTCCAGCTTGCCATGTAGGCTCTCTGTTCGTCCGTCAGGGGTTCCAGGCTGATTCCTAGGGATTCGAGCTTCAGCTCGGAGACCGAACGGTCCAGTTCGTCCGGGACCGTGAGCACCTTGGAAGGCAGCGACGGGGTGTTGAGGACGTAAAGGCTCGAAAGCAGCTGGAGCGCGAAGCTCAGGTCCATGATCTCGATCGGGTGCCCGTCCGCGGCCGCAAGGTTGACCAGCCTTCCCTCCGCCAAAAGGTGAAGCCGCTTCCCGTCTCTCAGGGTGTAGGTCTGGACGTTGACCCGGGTGTCGTCCCGGCGAACGGAGAGCTCCTCGAGGGCCGGAAGGTCGATCTCCACGTTGAAGTGCCCGGCGTTTGCGAGGATCGCGCCGTCCTTCATCCGCTCGAGGTGCTCCCTACGGATGACCCGGATGTTTCCGGTGGCAGTGACGAAGAAATCGCCGATCGGGGCGGCCTCCTCCATGGACCGGACGTCGCGGCCGTCCATCAGGGCCTCCAGGGCCCGGTGAGGATCCGCCTCCACCACCGTGACCCGAGCTCCCAAGCCGGCGGCCCGTGTCGCGATTCCGCGGCCGCACCACCCGTAGCCTGCCACCACGAAGGATTTTCCCGCCAGCAGGCCGTTCGTCGTCCGCATCAGCCCGTCCATGACGGACTGTCCCGTGCCGTACCGGTTGTCGAAGAGGAATTTGCTGTAGGCGTCGTTGACGGCGACCATCGGAAAGCGGAGGATTCCCTGCCTCTCCATCGCCTTCAGGCGCTTGATTCCGGTCGTCGTTTCCTCGCAGCCCCCGAGGATCCCTTCCGCGATTTCCGGCATCCTTTCGTGGACCAGTGCGACGAGATCGGCCCCGTCGTCGATCAGGAGGTTCGGCCGGAGGGAAAGAACGGCCTCCAGGTTTTCGCGGTATTCGAAAGAACTCATGCCCCTTCGGCTGAAGACCGCTACTCCTTCCTCCACCAGGGCCGCGCAGACGTCGTCCTGGGTGGAAAGGGGGTTGCTCCCCGCAGCCGAAACGGATGCCCCGAGTTCCTTCAGCACTTTCAGGAGGCAGGCGGTCTTGGCCTCGAGGTGGAGACAGGTCCCGATCGACACGCCGGAAAACGGTCGGCTGGCCCGGTATTTCTCGTGAATCAGGCGAAGCACGGGCATGGAAGACCAGGCCCAGGCGATTTTCCGGTGTCCTTCGGCGGCGAGTTCAGGATGGGCGATTCGGCTTTCCGGCATGGTCGGTCACTCCTTTTGCGGTGGACTGTTCAATCGAATAGCTGGCGGATTTTGCCTTCAAACGGAGGAGCGAGGACCCCCCGCTCGGTGATGATGGCGGTGATGAGCTTCGCGGGGGTCACGTCGAAGGCTGGGTTCCAGGCCTTGACGCCTTCAGGGGTGCACCGTTTCCCCTGGAAGAAGAAAATTTCCGAGGGCGGGCGTTCTTCGATGGGGATTTCCTCTCCCGTGGCGATCGAGGGATCCAGCGTGCTGGTCGGGGCCGCGACATAAAACGGGACCTGGCGGGAGGCAGCCAGGATCGCGAGGGAGCGCGTCCCGATCTTGTTGGCCGTGTCGCCGTTTGCAGCGACCCGGTCCGCACCGACAATGACCGCGTCGACGCCGAAGAACGACATGGCAGGCTCGGCCATGGAGTCGCAGATGACGGTGACGTCGAATCCCTCGGCGGCAAGTTCCCAGGCCGTCAACCGCGAACCCTGGAGAACCGGCCGGGTTTCGTCGGCGATCACGCGGACCGTCTTCCCGGCTTCGCGTGCCGCCCGGACGATGCCGAGGGCGGTACCGTACCCTCCTGTCGCCAGGGCACCCGCGTTGCAATGCGTCAGCACCGTGCAGGATTGGGGCAGGAGGACCTGTCCGTGGAGGCCGATGGCACGATTGACCCGGATGTCCTCCTGGTGGATCGCCACGGCCTCCTGCAGGAGGGAGTCCTCCAGGGAAGCGCAGTCCCGGTTTCCGCCCTGGAAACGTTGAAGTGCGCTTTCCATCCGGTTCAATGCCCAGAAAAGGTTTACCGCGGTCGGCCTCGTTTTGGAAAGGCGGTCGATTGCCTCCTGTGCCCCTTCGATCCCGAGGGAGGAAGCCAGGGCGACCCCGTAGGCTGCTGCGATTCCGATCGCCGGGGCACCCCGGACTGCGAGGGTCTCGATGGCGAGCGCCACGTCTTCCGCAGTTCGGCATTCGAGAAAGCGGACGGATTCCGGCAGGGCCCTCTGGTCCAGGAGGACCAGCTTCCCCTGCCGCCATTCGACGGGTTGTACGTTCATCTGCATCCTCCCTGATCGTAGCTTTCCGATTCCTCCACCCGGACGCCCAGGCGGCCGTCCGGGAAGACCAGGCGCAGGCGGTCGCCCGTTTCTACGGAACGGGCGGACACGACCGGACGCCCTTCTGGGGTTTCGCAGGAGATGTATCCGCGCGATAGGACGCGAACCGGCGAAAGAGCTTCCAGGGCGGACACCAGAGAGGCGAGGCGATGCGTTTCCAGGTCGATGCGGGACAGGATGGACCTCCCCAGGAATTCGCCTAAAGTTTCCAGGCCGGTTTCGGTTTCGGCGAGCCTGCGTTCCGCAACAGAGGCAAGGCGGTCCCGGAGCTTCTCCGCCAACCAGGCGCCCTCCTCGATCCGCCTTGATACCGCCGAGGCGGCATGGCGCCGAAGGGAAGCGAGTTCGGACGAGACGGCGCGCCTGTCGGGGAAGACCTTTTCGGCTGCAGCGGAGGGAGTCGGGGCCGCCGCGTCCGCCGCGAGGTCCGAAAACGTCTGGTCGATCTCGTGTCCCAGGCCCGTGACGACTGGAATCGGACAGGAACGGACCGCCCTGACGACCCGTTCGTCGTCGAACGCGTTGAGATCGTCACGGCTTCCACCGCCCCGAACGAGAAGCGCCACGTCGGCCTTCGGCAGCTTTCCCGCACGGGCAAAGGCTTTCAGGATTTGTGAGACGGCGTCCTCCCCCTGGACGTTGCAGGGAATGACCGTGATCGAGCAGGCGGGAAAGCGGCTGCGGGAGACGCGGAGGACGTCCCGGACGGCAGCTCCCGTCGGGGACGTCAAAACGAGCACCGATTCCGGGTACCGCGGAAGGGGCCGTTTGTTTCGCGGGTCGAAGAGGCCTTCTTCCTGCAGCCTGCGGCGAAGTTCTTCCCTGGCCCGGGCCTGGGCCCCCTGGCCCGCGGGGAGCAGGCGGCGCGCGTAGAGTTGGTAGGCGCCACGGGCGAGGTAAACCGAAACGGATCCCTCCACCACGACGAGATCCCCGGTTCGAGGCCACTCGGGAAGCGACTCCGCATGGCTCCTGAACATGACGCAGGCAAGACGGGATTCCTTCCCCACGAGGGTGAAGTAGGCATGCCCTGTCTTATGGACCTTGAAGTCCAGGATTTCTCCCGTTACGGCGAGGTTCTCGAGGACGGGATCCGACTGGATGACGAGCTGTACCCTCTGGTTCAGCTCGTCAACGGTCAGGTTGGGGAGAGCCCTCGGCATCCTGGTGTGCGGTCCCGGATTCCAGCGCCCGGACGATCCTTCCGAGCACACCGTTGACGAAACGCCCGGAATCCTCGGTTCCAAAGGATTTGGCCAGCTCGACCGCCTCGGAGATCGCAACCGGCAGCGGGGAACAGCGGGCGATGATCCCTTCGTAGAGGGCCAGCCTGACGGCGGCCCGGTCCACGGCCACCATCCGCTCCGGGCGCCACCCCACGAGATTCCTGAGAATCAGAAGGTCGATTTCCCGCTCGTTTTCCACGACCCCGAAGGCAAGCCTGCGGGCGAAGTCGATGACGACCGCCTCCTCGTTTTCGAGGGGGAAAAGCTCGAACGCTTCCTGGATGTCCTGGTCACGCCGGAGGTCGATCGATGTCAGCAGTTGAAGTGCGATTTCCCTTGAACGGTGGCGCCGCTGCGGCATGAATTCCTTTTCCAAGCTCCGGTCACTCCTCGAAATTGTCCAGGAAGGACGCCAGGCGTTCGCGTCCGGCCGTCGTGAGAAAGAGCCAGGCGATACCGAAGGCCGCGAACCCGAAGAAGAGGACCCAGAAAAGTCCCGAAAGCCCCAGGTTGAAGACCGCTACCAGCGTTCCCACCGCGACTCCCCAGAAGGCGGGGGACCGGAGCAGGGGGTGCCGGTTGTTCCGCTCCGCGGCTTCCGGGCTTTCCGCCACGAGCGAAACCGCAACGTCCAGTCCAAGGGGTGCGAGCGTTTCGGCAATGGGTTTCCGTAGTGCCTCGGAATCGGGCTCACCCGTTTCGGAAGGGATGGCAACGTAGACGTTCAGGAGATCACGGTCGCCGAAAAGCTGGATGGAACGGCAGTTCGCCCCGTCCGGCAGGCACGGTTCGATTGCCGCCTTCAAGGCGGCTTCGTCGATCCAGAGCTTTCCCTGGGGTCCGGATTTCCAGAAAAGGATCATCGGCTGTCACTCCCTCGAAAAGGAAGGGTCGGTTCAGGGCCGACCCCGTGGTCAAACGCGGAACCGGTTCCGCTCAATGGGACTCGCCGGCAGGTTCCCGGTCCTCCTGTCCCTGCTCTCTCGCCCTGGGCTCGCCGAAGTCGATCCCCTGGATCGTCACGTTTACCTCCTTGACGGCGTAGCCCGTGTAGCGCTCGATATGGTCCTTCACGGACTCCTGGACGTCCCACGAAACGTCCGGGAGGCGGAGCCCGTATTTGACGATGATGTAGGTGTCGACCTGGACGACCGGCGGATTACCCTCCGATACCGATATCCGGACACCGGAACTTCCTTTCCTGCCGAGTCGGAGGTTGGCCACGATCCCGGCGCTTGCGGGCCGAACCCCCTCCACGCTGAGCAGCGCCTGCGTGGCAAGCGCCCCGATGACGTCCTCGGAAATTCGGATTTCTCCCTTCGGGGCAGGAACCTCCCGCTCCATTTCGGGGAGAGGATCCTGATCGATTCTCTCCAGGTTCTCCTCCATCGCGGGTCTCCTTTCCGGGGCCGGGCTCAGTCTTCCTTGCGCTCGAATGTTTCGGCGCACTTCGGACACTGCACCGGTTCCCCCTCTTCATACAGTTCCGGCTGGTAGTAGAACCGGTGACCGCACTTGGGGCACACGGCAGACTGGTAGACGGTCTCGAAATCCTCCTCGTCTTCCTCCTCCGGTTCTTCTTCCATCATCTCGCCTTCCAGTTCGTAAACGCTCTTTTCAAGCTCTTCCATGTCGTCTTCGAGGGATTCGCAGAATTCGTTGAGTTCCTGGACCATCTCCGCCTGCTCCCGGAGTTCGTCCCTGTTCGTTTCGACCTCTTCCGCCAGGGCGTCGAGGGCATCGACGATGGCCGCATAGATCCTGGCCTGGGTTTCGTCCTGGGGACGAAGTCCGTCCAGCAGGCCTTTCAAATACGCGATCCTCTCCTTGGATTCCACGACATCCACTCTCCTTTCGGGTTTACTTCTTCGCGCGTTCGATGTACTCCCCCGTGCGCGTGTCCACGATGATGACCTCGTCCTGCTCTATGAACATCGGGACGGTGACGACGGCTCCAGTCTCGAGGGTCGCCGGTTTCCCGGAACCCGTCACGGTGTCGCCCTTGAAGCCCGGGGCCGTGCTGACCACCTTCAGCTCGACGCTGTTGGGCAACTCGATCCCCATGATCCGTCCCTCGAACAATTCAAGGTTCACCTCCAGGTTTTCCTTCAGGTACTTCACGCTGTCCCCGAGAGTGTCTTTCGGGATGTAAACCTGGTCGTAGCTGGTCAAGTCCATGAAAACGTAGTTCTCGCCTTCCCGGTAGAGGTATTGGGCTGCGGTTTCGTCGAAAACGACCCTCTCGAAACGTTCACCGGACTTGAACGATTGCTCGATGATCGCACCGCTTTCCAGGTTCCGCATTTTGGTGCGGATGATCGCTCCGCCCCGTCCCATCTTGTGGTGCTGGCATTCCACGATCTGCCAGATGCCGTTTTCCCACTTGATCTTGATTCCCGGCCGGAAATCACTGGTGTCCACTACTTGAGCCATATGAATCCAATCCTCCCGAATTCTCGAATTCCGTGTGCAGGATTCCTGCCACCAAGCCTATGAAGTTTATCCCATCCAGTGCCGGTCTGACAAGAAAAACGGAAGGGGGCGGGTCCCGAGGGGGACGCCCCCTTCCAGCGGATCAAAGCCTGTTTCCGCGCTACCTGAGGGTGCCGACTTCGATGGCGCTCTCTGGGACGTCGAGCAGCTCGGGCACCAGGACGACGACAACCTGCGTCTTCTCGTTTTTCTTCGTCTTTGACTTGAAGAGCTCGCCGATCAGGGGGATGTCGGAAAGAACAGGGACCCGGTTGATCGTCGTGGACTTGTCGGTTCCGAAGAGGCCTCCCACCACGAAGGGTTCGCCGTTTCGGACCCGGACCGAGGTCTGGACTTCCCGCTTTGCGGTCTGGGGAACTCTTTCCCCCTGGCCCCCGGCGAGGTACTGCGTGATGGTCCCGGTGGAAACCTTGATTTCCAGGTTGATCACGTCATTGCGCCCGATGATTGGGGTGAACTCGAGGATCGGCCCCACTTCCTCGTCCGAGTAGGTCGGATTTCCGGCATCGTCGCGGGCGGAGATGTACTTCACGTTTTCCGTGATCTTGATCGTCGCCTTCTTGCCTTCCGTGGTGATGACCGAAGGGCTGGCCAGGACGTCACCCTTGACGTCCCCCTGCGTCCAAAGGGCGATTTGGGCGTCGATCGCCTTCAGGGTGCTGCGGGCCAGGCCGGACAGGTTCGTGGCGAAGGGCGTCGGGGAGGTGACACCCGAGGGGATCTGGTTCGGGTAGTTTGCGTCCGCGTATCCTCCCGAGAAGCTGCCCTTGCTGTAACTCAGCCACCAGTTGTTGTAGATCGCGTCGAGCATGGCCTCGAATTCCCTGGAAGCCGTGTCCTTCAGCTCGATGATGCGGGCGTTGATCATGATCTGACGCCCGGGGTGGTCGACCCGCTCGAGGATCTTCCGGACCTCTTCCTGCTGCGCGGCGGTTCCCGTCACGTACAGGGTCCTCATGCGCTCGTCCACCACGATCTTGTTCACTCCGGCCAGGTTCTGGAGGATCCCCGGAATCTGTTTCGGGTCAGCGTAGGCGATGTGATAGCTGTGGGTTTTTTCCATACCGGTCGTCCTGGCAAGGGCATCCGGTTTTCCGACGATCATCGTGCGTCCCATCATGACGTAGGCCAGCTCGTGCATGCGCATGAGGTAGCTGAAGGCCTCCTTCAGGGGGACGTCCTTCAGGCTCAGGGTCACGTTGGTGTCGGGCACGGAGGAATCGACCACGAGGTTCAGGTTCATCATGTTTCCGAGCATCCTGAAGATGTCCTTGATGTTGACGTCGCGAAGCTCAAGGGTCACCTTGGTGTCCCTGGCAAGCGGGTCGGGAGTGGTCTTCAGTGCCGGCTTGGGCAAAACCGCTGCGGGGGCCGGCGGTTGCGGTTCCGTTTCGAAAAGGAGCGTATAGGAACTGGCCGGAGCCTGTCCTTGCGTCGCCGTCAACTTCAACGGCTTGTTCGTGAGAAAGGAAACGAAGACATCCCCGCTGACGGTCCGGATCTCCACCGATTTCACCAGGGGATAGACCACCCCGATGGTCTGGTTCGGGGAAAGGGCTGTCGTGCCCGTAAAACGGAAGTCAACGTGGTTCGGGCCGGCCTTGACCTGCTCGGGCAGGGGGAGGTTCCGGCCTGTGATCTCGGCCAGGATCTTGCTGGCGCCGGATTGCCGCACCATAACGGATTCAATCATCGGCGTCTTCTCGGCTTCGGGGAGGGTCGCAGCGGGATCGGCAGCGTACGCCGTCCCGGCCAGCGCCAGGAGCAAGCTCATTATGGCAAGGACTATCCATTTCCTGCAGATTTCCGTCATCAGAATCCCCCCAGTAGTGAGGTCGCCAAGGTCTCCTGCCGCTTGCCGTTCCACAGGAAGACCAGTTTTTGTGGATTGATCGAAACGATCTTTCCCCT
>FWPV01003267.1_pt1 | contig 37221 bp, 32 predicted proteins | sample 2228371 | NCBI WGS metagenome assembly FWPV01 (sample SAMEA103939776, study PRJEB20133) | metagenome | reverse complement strand
ATCGACCAGCTCGAAACGGAAGTGCGCCGGCTGGAGGGCGAGCTGGCCGAGGCCCGTGCCGCCTTCGATGCGCAGGCCCTCGGCGCGGAGGCCCTTGAACAGGCCCAGGCCGAGCTGGACGCGGCCCTGCGCGAGGCGCGCGCCACCCTGGCGGCGGCCGAGGGCGCGGCGGAGGCCCTACGGCGCGAGGAGGCGGGGGTGGCCGCCGAGCTGCGCGCCCTGCGGGCGCTCGAACAGGCGTTGATCAGCGACGAGTCGCCCGCCCTGCGCACCTGGCTCAAGCAACAGGGCTTGGGCGACGAGCGCGCCGAAGCACGGGTGACTCCCGCCCCGGACTGGGCCACGGCGCTGGATGCCGTGCTTGGTGAGGCCCTGCAGGCCGTGCCGGTCGACTCGCTCGATGCGTGGCGCGAACGGGCGGCCGAAGAGGGCACACGCGGCTTGTGGCTGGTGGAAAAAAACCCTGAACCGCCGACCGGCGACATCCTCCGCGGCGATTGCGCCGCCGCCCTGCTGGGCGGCTTGCGCCCGATCGAGTCGCTCGCCGAGGCCTTCGCCCGTCGCCACGAGCTCGGCCCGGGGGAGGCCTGGCTCACGCCGCAGGGCGAGCAGGTCAGCCGCCATGCCTGGCGGCGGCCGCCGGCCAGTGAGGCGGGCTCGGGCACCCTGGCCCGTCGCCTGCGCCTGGCCGAGGTCGAGTCCGCGCACGCCGCACTCCGGCCGCGCCTTGCGGAGGCACAGGCCATGGCCCAGCAGGCGCGCCAGGCCCTGCAGGGGCTGGAGACACGCCAGGCCACGGCCCAGCGCGAGGCGCGCGAGATCCTGCGCCGCCAGGGCGAGGCCGCCACCCGGGTCGAGCAGCTGCGCCTGCGGCTGGAGCAGGCGCAGGGCCGCCTGCGCGGGCAGCGGCGCGAACAGGACGAGGTAGCGGCGGAGCTTGCGCGCGTGGAGGCGGAGCTCCAGGCGCACCGCCAGGCGGTGCGCACGCTGACCGAGGCTGTGCACGAGCAGGAGACTGCCCTGGCCGAGGCCCGGGCGGCGCGCGATGCGGCCGAGCGGGCCATCGCCCAGGTCCGCGAGGCGAGCCGCGCGGCCGAGCGTGACGAGCAGACCGCCCGCGCCCGCCTGCAGACGCTCGAACGCGAGTGCGAACTGCGCGCCCACCAGCTCGAGCAACATCGCGTCCAGGCCGCGCGGCTGGCCGAGAGACGAACCGAGCTTACACAGCGCGCCCAGGAGGCCGAGGCCCCCCTCGCCGGCCTGATGGCCGAGCTTACGGCCGCGCGGGCTGCCGAGGCGGGGGCCAGCGAGGCCCTGAAGCGTGCCCAGCAGGATCTCGCCCAGGCGCAGGAGGCCACCCGGCAGGCGCTCGAGGGACACATGGGTGCGGAGCGCATGCTCGAGGGGATGCGGCGCACGGTCGAGGGGCGGCGCCTGACGGTGCAGGCCTTGACCCTGCGCGCCGAGGCCCCTACGGCGAAAGTCGCTGAGGCCGGAGAAGAGGCCGCCACCCAGGCCATGGCAGCGTTTGCCGGGGTGGACGTCGAGGGCTGTCAGGCACGCCTCGAGGAGACGCGCGCGCGCATCGCCCGCCTAGGCGCGGTCAACCTCGCCGCGCTGGAGGAATTCGAGGAGGCGCGCCAGCGCAAGGCCCAGCTGGATGCCCAGCAGGCCGACCTGACCGAGGCCCTCGCCACCCTCGAGGCGGCCATCGCCAAGATGGACCGCGAGACGCGCGGCCGCTTCCGCGCGACCTTCGATGCCGTCAATGCCAGGCTCGGCGAGAGCTTCCAGCGCCTGTTCGGCGGCGGCGAGGCCTACCTCTCCCTCACCGCCGACGACTGGCTGGAGGCGGGGGTCCAGCTCATGGCCCGGCCGCCGGGCAAGAAGGTCAGCCACATCCACCTGCTCTCGGGCGGCGAGAAGTCACTCACCGCCATCGCCCTGGTGTTCGCCATCTTCCAGCTCAACCCCGCGCCGTTCTGCCTGCTGGATGAGGTCGACGCCCCGCTGGACGAGGCGAACGTGGGGCGATTCTGTGCTATGGTGCGCGAAATGGCTGAACGCGTGCAGTTCATCTTCATCACCCACAACAAGACCACCATGGAGCTGGCCCGCCAGCTGGTCGGCGTGACCATGCGCGAGGCCGGCGTGTCGCGGATCGTGGCCGTCGACCTGGACGAAGCCGTGCGCCTGGTGGAGACCCGGGCACAGCCCTGAAACCTTAAGCGAGGCGAGCATGGAGGATTTGCGTTGGATCCTTCTCGGGCTGGGGGCACTGGTGCTCCTCGGCCTGTATCTCTTCAGCCGCAAGCGTCGTGGTGACGCCGTCATTCCCTTCAACGACGAGCTGAAGCACGACCCCCTGGAGGCTGCCCCGGTGGCCCGCCGCGCCGAGCCGCACATCGAGGACATCACCCACTGGGGCGACGACGGAGTCGGCCCGGTGCGCCGCCGCACCCTCGACGAGGAGGCCGCCCCCCCACCGCGTCCCGCCCCACGCCGCACCCCACGTTTTTCCTACGAGGCCAGCCCGCGCCCTGTCTCGAGCGCCGGGCAGGCGGCCCGAGCGGCCGCCCCCGCAGCCGAGCCGCCAGCCGCCCCTCCTACCCCGGAGCGCCCGGTGAGCGAGCAGCCCGCCGAAGCCGCCCCCCCTGCCGTGGTGCCGGTCTACCTCGTTGCCCGCGACCCGCAGGGTTTTGCCGGGGCCACCCTGCTTGAGGTCTTCGCCCGCCACGGCTTTGAATTCGGCGAGATGGACGTTTATCACCACGCCGACGCCCACGGCCATATCCTGTTCAGCCTGATGAACGGCGTCGCCCCGGGCACCTTCGACCCCGCCACCCTGTCCGAGCAGCACACGCCCGCCCTGGCCCTGTTCCTCCGCCTGCCGATCCCGGCGCAGCCCGGCCTTGTGTTCGAGCAGTTCCTCGACATCGCCCACCGCCTGGCCGAGGAGTTGGACGCCACCCTGCTCGACGAGCGCCGTGAGGAGCTCAGCACCGAGTCGATCGACCGCATGCGGGAGATCACGTTGGGGGAGTGAGGCGCTAACCTCCTTATTCAGACAAAAGCAAGGCCGGGATTTTCCCGGCCTTTCGCATCCAACCACGCCGAATACAACCATGTCCGCCGATAGCCTCCGCCAGCGCCTCCTCGAACTCCGCCGCGAGATCGCCCGGCACGACCATGCCTACTACGTGCTCAACGCCCCGCTCATCCCGGATGCCGAATACGACCGGCTGATGCGCGAGTTGCGCGAGATCGAGGCGGCCCACCCCGAATGGGTCACCCCCGACTCGCCCAGCCAACGCGTGGGCGGGGCGCCGCAGGCGGGCTTCGCCGAGGTGCGCCATGCCGTGCCGATGCTCTCGCTCGACAACGCCATGGGCGATGACGAGCTCGCCGACTTCGACCGCCGGGTGCGTGAGCGCCTGGGGACGGACCACGCGGTGGAGTACAACGCCGAGCCCAAGATCGACGGCCTGGCCATCAGCCTGCGTTACGAGGACGGCCTGCTGGTGCGTGCCGCAACCCGCGGCGACGGTGAGCGCGGCGAGGACGTGACGGCGAACGTGCGCACCGTGCATGCCATCCCGCTGCGCCTGATGGGCGAAGGCTGGCCGAAGGTCCTGGAGGTGCGCGGCGAGGTCTACATGCCGCGCAAGGGCCTGGCCGCGCTCAACGCGCGGCTGGAGCAGGCGGGCGAGAAGACCTTCGCCAACCCGCGCAATGCCGCCGCCGGCAGCCTGCGTCAGCTCGACTCGCGCATCACCGCCACCCGTCCTTTGAGCTTCTTCGCCTACGGCTGGGGCGAGGTGGACGGCCTCGCCCTCCCCGAACGCCACAGCACCATGCTCGAACGCCTGCGCGAATGGGGCCTGCCGGTCAACCCGCTCAATCAAGTCGTTCACGGCCTTGCCGGGGCCAAGGACTATGCCGCACGAATTCTGGCGAAGCGCGATGCGCTCGATTACGACATCGACGGCGCCGTATTCAAGATCGACCGGCTGGCGAACCAGCGCGAGCTTGGCTTCGTCGCCCGCGCCCCGCGCTGGGCGGTGGCGTTCAAATTCCCGCCCGAGGAGGAGCTGACCGAGCTGCTGGATGTTGAGTGGCAGGTCGGGCGCACCGGCGCGCTCACCCCCGTCGCCCGGCTCAAGCCCGTCCGCGTCGGCGGGGTCACGGTCAGCAATGCCACCCTGCACAACATGGACATGATCCGGCAGAAGGACGTGCGCCTTGGCGACACCGTGATCGTGCGACGTGCGGGCGACGTCATCCCGGAGATCGTGGGCAGCGTGCCCGAACGCCGCCCCCCCCACGCGCGCGCGATCACCGCGCCAGCCGCCTGTCCGGTGTGCGGCTCGCATGTCGAGCAGGTCGAAGGGGAGGCGGTCGCGCGCTGCACCGGCGGACTGTACTGCCCCGCCCAGCGGCGCGAGGCCATCCGCCACTTCGCCTCGCGCCGGGCGATGGACATCGACGGCCTGGGCGAGAAGCTCATCGCCCAACTGGACGAGGCCGGGCTGGTCAAACGCCTGGACGACCTCTACCGCCTCAAGCTCGCGGACATCGCCGCGCTGGAGCGGATGGGTGAGAAGTCCGCGCAAAACCTGCTGGAGGCCATCGAGCAATCCAAGCACACCACCCTGGCGCGCTTCCTCTACGCCCTCGGCATCCGCGAGGTGGGCGAGGCCACCGCCCAGACCCTCGCCCGCCATTTCGCCGGGCTGGAGCCGCTCATGGCGGCCAGCATGGAGCAGCTGATGGAAGTGCCGGACGTCGGCCCGGTGGTTGCAGCGCATGTCGCGGGCTTCTTCGCCGAGCCGCACAACCGCGAGGTCATCGCCGGGCTCCTCGCCGCAGGCATCCATTGGGAGGCTCCGGTCCAGCCCGCCGGCGCCCAGCCCCTGGCCGGCAAAACCTACGTCATCACCGGCACCCTGGAGGGCATGACCCGCGAGGAGGCCAAGGCCCGGCTCGAGGCCTTGGGGGCTAAGGTCAGCGACAGTGTGTCGAAGAAGACCACCGCCGTCATCGCGGGCGAGGCGGCGGGCAGCAAGCTGGCCAAGGCGCAAAAGCTGGGTGTCCCTGTAATCGATCAGGAGGGCCTGCTGGATCTGCTCAAGGGGTGACCCGCGGGCCTCTCAGTTCCATACCTCGCGCAGGTAGATCACCCGCTCGTTGCCGCGGTAGATACCAAAACTCGCCGTGCTCGACGGATCGGGCTTGAGCCAGTCCTGCACGGTCAGGCCGTAGTTCAGTGTGCCCGTCACCCCGGGGGGTGAGAGCCGCAGCCCGGATCCAACCCCGCCCACCACGGTTCCTCCACCCGAGGCGGTCACGGCAGCGCAGGCGAGGCCGTCCGAGGGGGTCGGGTCGGTGCATGCCGGATGGTAGGCCCCCTTCGTGGAGTCATTGCCGGAGGCATAAGTCGTGCAACCGTCCAAGGCATTCAGCGCCCAGGCCGTGCCGTTGAAGTACTCCGTCCTAAGCGTCAGCGTCAGTGGCAGGAGTTCCGAGCCATGGGCGGGATCGAGCACCAGGCGGCCGTAACGCATCCGGGTTCCGCCCGGGTTAAGCATCTTCGCCGTGCAGTTGCCCGCGGCGACACAACTGCCGCCGGTCGTCGGGTTCATATCCAGGCCTTGCATGGGGCTTTGGTTGCCATCGTTGTCCGCTACGGTGATCCCCAGCACCCAGCTATCGAACGGACCGTCCGGGATGGCGGCCCGGCTGAACAGGGCTGTGGTGGTGTCCACCGCATACAGCCCCTTGGACCATGCGCCAGAGAGGCCGCCCAGCCGGCTGCCGAGATCGATGCCGGTATCGCCGTTCTCTGCCACATGGCCCAGCGTGCCCTTGGCGAAGGCCTCCGTGTAGTTCTGGGTGACCTCATTGGCCGCATTTTCCGCGCGCACGCTGTAGCTGACGCCGAGTGCCGGCTGGCCCATGTAGGTGAAACCACCGCTGGCGCAGGCCGGGGACACGCTGGCCCCGCCAGCAAGGGCGAAATGATGGGGGATGAAGCGCCCGATGTTCGCAGACGAAACCGGCGGAATGGTTTCGCCAAGGTAGTTCGGGGGCGTAGCGGTGAAGGAGAACACTCCGACCTCCGAGACCGACTGCATCAGCGTCTTCACCCCCTCATCCGCCGCCAGCATGTCGAACGTGGTGACGCCCAGGGTGCCTGGCAGGCCGAGTGCGGGAGCCACCACGTGATGGCTCATCGTGATGCCCCCCAGGCGGAAGTTGGGCGTGGCCGGGTTGTCGGACAGGTCGGGATCGCCGTCCGCTGTCCAGCAGGCCGCCTTCACCTTCAGCGGGAAGGTTTCGCCCGCTTTCTTGAAGACCGTGCAGTTCGCCGACGCCGGGGAGCAGGCCGACTGTGCATCCTCGCTGTAGACCGCGAGCCCGACCGGTCTGGAGACGAACAGGTCGCTGCCGGTCATCACCAGGCCGGCATCCCCCGTCGCCGCGCTGCCGTCATAGCGCACGTCGAGGAGCATCTGCCCGGCGTCGGGGTAGGTCGCCGTGAAATTGGCCGTACCCGTGGCGTCGAAGCTCAGGTTGATCGGTGTTCCTGGCGAAAGGACGGCTACGTTCGTGCCATTGATGGCGACCGTCTGGCCGCCGCTTGCCGGGTCAACATAGGTGGACCAGAACCTCAGCGTGCGGCTGCCCTGGAAGGCCGGCGCGCAACTCATACCGCTGTCGGACTTCTTCACGGCGCGTAGGCTCACGGGAAGGGAAGGCTTGCAGGCAGTCAGGGTCGGCACGTCGAAGATGAAGCCCGTGTCGGCAAAGGCCATTTGGCAGTTTTCGCCCGTCCCGATGAAGCAGCGGGTCACATGGGCGCTGGGAGGCGATCCTGCCGAGGCCCCGAGGCCGACCGTTACCGGTGAAGTCACACGCAGAGCGACATCCACCTGGGACTGCCCGGAAGGGATGCTGAACGGCGCGCTGCCGGAGGCGCCACCCGTCCAGCCAAGCGTGCCGTTCACACCCGCCGAGTAGGTCTGGCTGCAGTCCGCGTTGGCGCAGGCCTGCACGGTCACGACTTCGGGCGCACAGGTCAACCCCTGACCGTCATGCAGGATGCGCAGATGATCCAGCCCGCCAGCAGCAACCACGGTCACGGACGCGGAGTCCGATTGGCCAGGTGTCAGACCGGCGGTAGAGGTGACGTTGTTGGTGTAGACCGTGCCTAGGAGGGCGGTTACCGGAATGGTGGCCTGGATCGTGAGTGTCGCTGTATTGCCCGAGGGCACTCCCCCCACATTCCAGGTCACCGTCTGCCCGTTGATCGTCAGGCTGCCCGAAGTGACCGAAGCCGTGATGTTGGCCAGCCCTGCTGGTACGTCGTCCCTTACCACGACCCCGGTCAACTCATGTTTGTCGCCGTTGCTGACCGCGATGGTGAAAGTCACAACCTCCCCGGCGACTGCGGTCGACTTGTCGACTGTCTTGCTGAGTACGCTGTTGTTGGCTGCACAGCGGGTATAGGTTGTGCCGGAACCGCGGTTGGAGGAGATGTTCCACACCCCTGTACCGTCGGGAAAGCGGGCCATGTCCTTGTTGCCATAGTTGGAAACGATGAGCATGTTGTCCTGGCTGGGAACCAGAAGCGACGCCAACGCCTGAAGGCTCAAGGATGTCGCCAGTGCCGGACACTCGGTCGACAGGCCGGGGTAGTAGTTGCTCAGTATCGAAGACCAGGGGGCTGGTGGGCTGCTGTTGTCGAAAACCAGGGCATCCACCGGGTTCCCAGCCGGATCACGCAAGATCACCAGAGCGTCCTGCGACACCAGCCCCCCCGACACGTCCAGTGTCACCCAGGTCTTGGATCCCTTCGGACAGGCCGTAGCCGTGTTCTCGTCGAAGACATAGCTCTGCTTTGTGTTGAGCGAGGAATAGACATCGACGGAGAAACCCGACCAGCTGGTAGGGAATGCCTTGTCGCTCGAGTAGAGCTCGAGAAAGTTTGTGGTCGTCGGGCCGAAATAGTATTCGTTGAGAAAAACCCTGTCCGACCAGATCGAACAGGCTGCCCCCGCCCATGCAGGAAGCAAGAGGGCGAGGATACCCAGGCCAAGATGTTGCACAGTGCGCTGGATTGCACTGCGTTTGCTCATGCCATAACCCTCATCGATAAACCGTCAGCTGCATCGTTCGGCTGACCTGGTCCGCGCCGGCCGCATTCGCCACGACCTCGATGCCAACCACGAACACCGTATGAGGGCCGTCCTCGTCGTAGACGGTGGCAGAGCAACTCTTGACGGTCGCAGTCTGGCCCGCCACGTCGATCGTCTGGCCAAGGATGTCGGCACAACCGGTGGTGGTCGTGGGCGGTACGGTCAGACGATAGCGCACCCAGTCAACGCCGGCGCGCGCACTGTAGTGCGCCTGACGCCCCTGCTGGGCCGACAGGGTGCCGAGATGCTGGGTGACCGAGAGCTGGGCGATGACTGCCCCCAGGCCGGCAAGCACCACCAGCAGGAAGAGCACGACGATGATGGAGAACCCCTGCGGGCGCCTGGTGGATGAGGGCTTCATGGCACGTTCAGGACTTGGGCCTGGGACAGGAGCGAAATGGTCTCCCCCTCCTCCGTGAGACCAAGACGGAGGGTCACGACACCGGCCCGCGTGCTGGATCCGGGATCGTAGCTGAAGCCACAGCCGCTCACGCGATCGACCAGCAGGCTGGAAGCACCGCCTCCCGGACAGCTGGTCGGTTGGGCGGCCTGGATGGCGTAGCCAGTACAGCGCGTCACCTGCCCTGCGGCACAGAAGAACGAGACCGGCCCGTTCACGAGATCAAATCGCTGGCCGGGCGAGTGCACGGCGAAGCCCCCCGGCGGGGGAACAAAGCTCAGCACCCCGCCGCCAAACCCGGTGACCGTGCCCCGGTTGCCCCCCGCATAGGCATTGCCTGGCAAGCCTTGGACCGCCTCGACGTTGTAGATCACAAGCTGCAGACCTGCGGTGGCCGAGTCCCCGCCACCGAGGACATCGAACGAGGTGTCCGGGGAGGCGAGGGTCAGTACGTCGCCGCCCCCTCCACTGGCGGGATAGCGCCGGTAGCGCCCCCCATCCACCGTATTGATGAATTCGAGACACTGGCCGCCACAACCGACTCGCACGCTGTTGGGCAGCGCATGGCGCAGTTCACGCACCATGCGCTGCAACGAAAGATCCGCGTCGGCTGTCAGACGGGCGCGCCGGGCCTGGTCCTGAAAGCCGAGAAAGGGCTTGAGCAGGATGTCCATGGTCAGCACGGAGAGGATGCCCACCAGGAGCATGACGACGACCAGTTCGATCAGGGTGAAGCCCTGCCGGGAAGCAATCCTTCCGGAACACCTCGTCCCACTCATCTCATTGGTCCCGGAACCGGTAGCCGATAAGTTCGGCATGAATGCCGGCATCCTGCACATGGCTCACCGTGACGGTGATATTCCGTGCATCGGCCGACGCGACGCCCCCCATCGCCTCCGGGGTTACCGTCACACTCACCCGGTAGTCCGCCAACTCCGCAATGGACACCCCACTGGCTGCCGCAGGTGGGGCATCGACCAGCGCGGCATAGTCGTCCACGTCATCCCAGGTCGAACGGCTTTCGCCCGCCTCGCTGCCATCGGGGTCCACGAAGGACTTGCCGAGGATCTCATCCATATAACCCTCGGCGATCAGCACGGCCTGCTGCTGCTGCATCGGGTCTGCGCTGCGCCCGACGGCCTGGATGTAGACCGCGAGGATCCCGGCCACGCCCAGCGCGAGGACAACGATGGCGACGACCAGTTCGATCAGGGTGAAGCCACGGGCGGCAGGAGAGTCAATGCACATATCCTGTGTCAGGCTCGATGGTCAGGGTGTGGCTGCCGATGGACAGCGTGCCGGCAACCGAGGGCCGCCCCAGTCCATCGAAGGTGACTTCCCCAAGCCCGGTGACGATGGACACACCATCCGGAGCCTTGCCACCGCCTAATGCGGCACCATCCCAAGGCTGGGCCTTGGCCGGATTGGCAAGGTAGCTACCACCGGCAACCGGGCAACTGCCCCCCAGGCAGATGCGGAAGTCATGTGCCGCTAAGGCCACGGTGACCTCGGAATTCCGGGCAATGGCCGTCTGCCGCGCGTAGCGGAGGGCGGAGAGGGTTTCCTCGGCATAGCCGTATTCGCTGAAAGCGGAATTGTCCAGGCGCGGCAGGACCACGATGGCGAGGATGCCGATCAGGACCATCACCATGACCAGCTCGATGAGGGTGAAGCCTCCCGCCCAAGAAAAAGGCGGCATTCGAGCCGCCTTTTTGCCCAGCACAGCCATGTGTGCCGCCTTCCTAGGATTGACGGATCAGTTCGTCAATTGCACGGGAACGTCGTCTTTGGTCATGGTCGTATCTGCTTTGCTGGTCAGCTTGCAGTAAGCGATAAGGTTGGTCTCATCCTTGGACGTGGTACCCGCTGCAATGGTGTATTTGTCCAGCGAGCCCTTCTGCATGATGGTTTCCATATTGGCGACCGTACAAACCGCTGCGTTGTCGGCCCCTGTCAGGGCAACGCCCTTGGTGCCCTTGGAGGCCTTGTAGGCCGCGTAGTTGATCGCGGCGGCCGACGTCATGGCCCCCGCCACTCCATCAAGGGCTGCGGTTTCAGCCTCGGAGGACAGATCGACAAACTTCGGCACCGCCACAGCGGCCAGAATGCCGAGGATGACGATGACGACGACCAGTTCGATCAGGGTAAAACCAGCTTGTTTTTTCATCTTTTCAGTCCTGCAGGAAATGCCTCTTAGCAGCCGGTGATGGTGCGGGTGATGGTCGGGCGCTGGCCTGCTGCCGCAGGGGCCGTGTAACTCACACTGCAGTTGGGTACGCCGTCGAAGGTCATCGTGACCGTGCCGCCCGCATCATTGAAATTATGACGCCCCGAAAGGTCGTCGAACAGGGCCTGCAGGTCCGGCGTATCAGCCTCCGGATAGCCGAAGTCGGCCACCAGGTCGGTGACTGCATCGCCATCCAGGTCAATGTTCACGTTTGCAACGTCGGCGTTGCCGTTGGCCGCGGCCTTGGCATAGACGATGTTCGCGCCGGACTTGAGGGCGTTGTAGAAGCCGTCGACGGCCGCGATGCGCGCCTCGCGCTGCAGCGAGATGAACTTGGGAATGGCGATCGCCGCCAGGATGCCCAGGATGACGATGACGATGACCAGTTCGATCAGGGTGAAGCCGTTCTGACGACGCTCAAGACGCATGCCTTTATCCTCCAGGCAATCATTCCGGTGAAACCACTGCGTTGCATGAAGCAACCATGGAACGCGGACTCGGCGCAGGGGAGGCCCAACCCGCATTCCCGCAATAGCATGGATCCCCTCACCCCTGCCTCTCTCCCAAAGGGTGAGGGGATTATTAAGGGGTTGTTGGTGCTCTTTGTGCCACTTTTATCGAATCATGGCAACCGTTGCCTCAGCGCCGGCTGGCCAGCTGGGTCAGATCCCACATGGGCAGGAACACGCCCAAGGCGAGCACCAGGACCATGACCCCGACCACGACCGTCAGGATAGGCTCGATGATGGCCGAGAGGTTGGCGATGTCGTACTCCACCTCGCGGTCGTAGAAGTCCGCCACCTCGCGCATCATGGTGTCCACCTGGCCGGTTTCCTCGCCCACGGAGAGCATCTGCAGCACGACGGGGGTGAAGAGTCCCGTCTGGATGGCGGTGCGCAGCATGGTATCGCCGCGCTCGATGCCCATGCGCATGCCGAGCACCTTTTCCGCCAGGTACATGTTGTCGCTGGCGCGCGCCACGCCGACCAGCGCCTGGGTGATGGGCACGCCGGAGCCGAGCGCCATGCTCAGGGCTCGGGTGAAGCGGGCGAGGGTGGCGCGCAGCAGGATGTCACCGACCTTGGGGATGCGCAGTTTGGCGCGGTCCCACCACAGGCGGCCTTTTTCGGTGGCCGTCCAGCGCCGGAAGGCGAACACGGCGAGCGCGATGCCGCCGAGGACGATGTGCCAGTACGCGGCCATGAACCCCGAGAAGGCCAGGATCATGCGGGTCGGCAGGGGCAACTCCAGCTGGAAGCCGGAGAACACCTTGGCAAAGGCGGGGATGACCAGCACCGTGAGCACGCCGATGGCGATGAGGATGGCGACGATGACGAAGCTGGGATAGCGCATGGCCGACTTGATGCGGTCGAGGGCCACCTTGTCCCGGTCGAGGTACTCGTACATGCGCAGGAAGGCCTCGTCGATGCGGCCGGACATCTCGCCCACCCGCAGCATGCTGATGTACAGGGTGCCGAAGATGGCGGGGTGGCGGGCAAAGCTGCCGGCCACGTCGCGCCCACCCTCGAGGTCGCGCACGATCTCGCGCAGCACCTCGGCGAAACGCGGGTTGGCGGTGGAGTCCGCCAGGCGGGTCAGGCTCTGGATGATGGGCACGCCGGCCTTGGTCAGGCTGTACATCTGGCGCGAGAAGAGGATCAGCTCCGCAAGGCCCGGCTGGCCGATGCCGAGCCGGCGCTTGATGTCATCCAGCGGCTTGCCGCGTGCCTTCTTCTCCCGCACCTCCAGCGGGATCAGGCCCTGGCCGCCCAGCAGGCTGGCCGCAGCCTCGGTCGAGGCGGCCTCGACCTGGCCCTGCTGGAGCTGGCCGCGCGGGTCGCGGGCCTTGTAGAGAAAGATCGGCATGACGGATCAGCCCTTCCAGACCTCGTGCATCATGCCTCCTCCACCTCGCCCACCACGCGCATGACCTCCTCAACGGTGGTCAGGCCCTGCGCGGCGTAGTCGAGACTGCTCTCCAGCAGGGTGTGGAAATGCGGACTGTGGCGGGCCGCCTCGGCGAAGGCGTGCACGTCCTCCTGGCGCAGCGCGGCGAGCATGGTGGCATTCGGCTCGAGGTACTCGTACACGCCGATGCGCCCACGATAGCCGGTGTTGTTGCACTGCGGGCAGCCGCGTCCCCTGCGCAGGCGCATGGCGGCCGGGTCGCGCCCCACCCCTTGCAGCCAGGCCGCCTCCTGCGGATCGGGGACATGCTCCTGCGCGCAGTTCTCGCACACGCGCCGCACCAGGCGCTGGGCGATGATGGCACGCAGCGCGGCGGCGGCGAGGAAGCCCTCGGCGCCCATGTCGAGCAGGCGGTCGGCGGTGCTGACGGCATCGTTGGTGTGCAGGGTGGAGAGCACCAGGTGGCCGGTGATGGCGGCGCGCAGGCCGATCTCGACCGTCTCCGTATCGCGCATCTCGCCCACCAGGATCACGTCCGGATCCTGGCGCAGGGCGGTGCGCAGGATGTTGGCGAAGGTCAGGCCGATCTTCGGATGGACCTGGACCTGGTTGATGCGCTCCAGCCGGTATTCGACCGGGTCCTCGGCGGTGATGATCTTGCGCTCCGGGCTGTTCAGCTCGCGCAGCGCGGCATACAGGGTGGTGGTCTTGCCGGAGCCGGTCGGCCCGGTGACCAGGATCATGCCGTGCGGGTGGCGCAGCTGGCGGCGGAAGCGCTCGAGGATGGCCGGAGGCATGCCGAGCTTTTTCAGATCGAAACGCTCGAGGTCATGGTCGAGCAGGCGCATGACCACCGACTCGCCGTGCTGGGTCGGCATGGTGGACAGGCGCACGTCGAAGTTCTTGTTGCGCACGCTGATGTTGAAGCGCCCGTCCTGCGGCAGGCGGCGCTCGGAGATGTCCAGGCCGGCCACCAGCTTGAGACGCGAGACCACAGCGGAGGCGATGCGCTTCTCCGGCATCACCTGCTCCTGCAGCACCCCATCCACGCGCATGCGGATGCGCAGGACCGCCTCGTCCGGCTCGATGTGGATGTCGGAGGCGCGGCTGGCGGCGGCGTCCTCGAACAGCGACTGCAGCAGCTTGACCACCGGCGCATCGGCCACGTCCTCGGCGCGCAGCAGGCGGTCGACGTCGGTATCGCCCGCCGAAAGCTCCTGGCCGAGGTCACGCGCCAGCTGGACGATCTCCTCGGTGCGCCGGTAGGCGTTGTCGAACACCGCCAAAAGGTCGGTCTCGCGCACCACCGCGACGTTGGCCTGCCGGCCCAGCACGCGGCAGACCTCGTCGTAGGCGAACAGGTCGGTCGGATCGGCCATGCCGATGAGCGGCTGCTCGGGGTCGTTGTCGAGCAGGATGACGCGGTTGCGGCGGGCGATATGCTCGGGCAGCTTGCTCACCACCTCCGGCGCGTAGCGGTAATGACGCAGGTCGACGAGCTGCAGGCCGAGCTGGCTCGCCAGGGCCTCGAGGATGCGCTGCTCGGTGGTGAAGCCGAGCTCGACCAGCGTGGCGCCGAGCTTGTGCCCGCTGCGCTTCTGCTCGCCAAGCGCCATGGACAGCTGTTCGGCGGTGATCTCCCCGGCCTGGACCAGCAGGTCGCCCAGCCGCACTTTCTTCAGAACTGCCTGCGCCATGACTTACTCCCCCTGACCGAGCTGCTGGAGGCGTTCCTGGACAAAGGCGCGCGAGGCCGCATCCAGTCCTTCAAGGCCAAGCGCCTGGGCATAGGCCGCGCGCGCGGCGGCCGGCTGGCCGCTGTTCTCCAGGGCAATGGCGCGGCCGAGCGGCCAGCGCGGATCGCGCGGGTCGAGTCCGGCCGCATGGCGGTAGGCCTCAGCCGCCGCGCCATGCTCGCCCGCGCGGGCCGCGAGCGCCGCGAACAGGCTCTGGTGGGCAAGGCGGTCCGCCTGCATCCTCGCCTGCAAGAGCTCCAGCGCCTCCTGTCCACGCCCCTGGTCGGCGAGCAGGCGCGCCATCAGCTCGACCAGCTCCGGCTGCCGGGGCTGGATCTCCAGCCCGCGCACCAGCTCGATCTCCGCGGCTCGCGGCTGTCCCGCCCGCAGCAGCAGGCGGACCAGCAGTTCGCGCGCGCGGACGTGTTCGGGCTGGGCCTGCACGGCCTGACGCAGCTTTTCCATGGCCAGCTCGGTGCGGCCTTTCTGCTGCAGCTGCCAGGCCTCGGCGTAGAGCGCCTCGGCCTGCTGCGCTGGCGTCAGGCCGGGGGAGAAGCCCGCGACCCTGGCCGAAGCCGGCTTGGGCGGTGTGGAAACCGCCTGCGACGTTTCCTTCTGCACAGGGCTTGGGGTGACAGGCAGGTCATGCCCACCCTTGGCCTGAGCAGGGGTTGCCTCGCGATCCGCCGGCGCGGGCATAGCCAGGATGAGCTCCCAGTGCCGCAGTCCGTCGTCGCCCCTGCGCGGCTGAAGCCAGACATCGGCCGTTGAAGGCCAGGTGAATCCGAGCCGCCAACCGTCACCCGCCTGCTGGCTTTGCCAGCCGTGCAGGCGGGGGTGTGGCCTTTCTGCCGTGGCCGAGCGGATGCCCGGCAGGTAGAGATCGACCCGCTCGCCATCGCGGCTCAGACGCACGGCCTCCCGCAGGGGGTGATCGAAGGCGAGCTCGAGGCGCAGCGCCTGGCCCTCATCCACGGCCGAGAGCATGACCAGACGAACCTCATCCTCCGCGTTCGCCTCGCTCGGCTGCGGGGGCGCGGGGAGATGGGGCTCCGGGGCGGGTGTTGCATTGGGCGCCTGGCGAATCTCCACCCCGGAGGGAGGTGTCACGCCCCGTTGGCCGGCGAGCTCCTCGACCGAACCCGGGCCAGCCAGCGGGGCGTGGTCCCCCGAACGCCACAGGTACAAGGCCGCGGCCATCGCCAGCAGGATGAACAGGAAAGGCCAGAACAGCCAGGACAGGTGGCGCCGGACCGCCTTCTCGATGGGCGGCGTCACGTCCGTGTGCAACAGTCCGTCGATGTGTCCGGCCAGGCGCTCATCCGCCTGGGGCCTCTCACCGGAGGCCTTGCGCGCCTCCAGATCCTTGAGCATGTCGTTGATGAGACTCATGGCATTACCCGAACCAGCCGCCCCAGCGCGGGCGGGTGGCGTCTTCCGTATCGTCGATGGCGCGGCGCACATGGATCGGGCGGAGCATGCGCTCGCCCTTGCCGTAGGCGCTCATCAGCGCCTTGTGCGCGAGGATGTTGACCAGCCGGGGCACACCACGGCTGCCCAGGGCAAGCAGGCGGGCGGAACGGCCGCCGAGCAGGGCCGGACCGTTGTAGCCGGCCATGCGCAGGCGGTGCATGACATAGTCCGCGACGCTGGCCGGGTCGAGCGGGGTGAGCCGGTGGCTGAAGGTGATGCGCTGGCGCAGCTGACGGATCGAGGGGCGGGCGAGGATGGCGTCCAGCTCCGGCTGGCCGAACAGCACCACCTGCAACAGTTTGCTCTTTTCCGTTTCCAGGTTGGTCAACAGGCGCAGGGCCTCGAGCCCCTCCTCGCCCAGTCCTTGGGCCTCATCCACCACCAGCACCACCCGCCGCCCCTCGCCATGCAGACCGACCAGACGCTCGGTCAGGCGCTTGAGCAGCTGGTGGTCATCCAGGCCGCTGGCATCCACGCCGAGCTCGTCCGCCACGGCGCGACGCAGGGCCGGGGCATCGAGCTGGGGATTAGGCAGCCAGGCCGTTATCACGCTGTCGTCGAGCTGACCGAGAAGCTTGCGGCAAAGGAGGGTCTTGCCTGTCCCCACCTCTCCCGTCACCTTGACGAAGCCCTGGTCGGACATCAGGGCGATCGACAGCACATTGATGGCCTCCTGATGCCCCGGATAGGCGTAGTAGAACGAGGTATCCGGAGTCAGGCTGAAGGGATGTTCCCGAAGGCCAAAATGGCGCAGGTACATGGATTACTCGATCATCGGTTGAGGCTGGCTTGCCTTGTCGATGGCGCGCAGGTTCTGGATGCGTTCGCGGGTGGCGTCGATCTCCTGCCGCCAGTCCCCGTCACCATTCACCACCACCGGCCGCAGCAGGATCACCAGCTCGGTCTTGCGGGTCGAGTCCTTGCGGTGCTTGAACAGCTCGCCCAGCCCCGGGATGTCGCCCAGGCCCGGCAGGCTGGCGTTGTTCAGGCGGCCCGCATCCTCCATCAATCCGCCGATGACGATCACCTGGCCGTTCTTGGCGCGCACGATGGAGTCCGCCTCGCGCACCTTGGAGAAGGCCAGCGGCAGGCGCTGGGTCTGGTTGAAGATGGTGAATTCCTTGGTCTGGTTGACCACCTCGGTCACCATCGGGTGGATGTGCAGCACCACCTCGCTCTCGTTGATCTGCGGTGTCACGTCCAGCGCGATGCCGGAGAAGAACGGCGTGAGCTGGATGTCTGGCACCACGCTGGTGCCCGCCGCGGTGCTGGTCGAGGTCGAGGACACGCCGGTGACGAAATACTCGTCGCTGCCAACCTTGATCACCGCCTTCTGGTTGTTGAGGGTGGATACGCGCGGGCTGGAGAGGACCTGCACGTTGCCCTGGCTCTTGAGCAGTTCGATGAAGGCGGTGAAATCCTTCGTCGCCAGGGTGGCGGCGAACATGCCGCCAAAGGCGGAGGCGGCGGTGCCCTCGATGAATTGCCTCGCGTCCGGGTTGAGCACACCGGTGTTGCCGGCGATCTCCGACTGGCCGCTATTGAGCAGGGTGCCGCCGCCGGTCTGCCCCAACAGCAGTCCATTGTTGCCGCCGTTCCAGTAGCGCAGGGCGGACCAATTGATGCCGCTCTGGAAACCGTCGTTCAGCTCCACCTCGATCAGCTTGGCCTCAAGGATGACCTGGCGCTGGACGTTCGATTCGGACTGTTTCAGGTAGCGCTCGATCTCGCGCAGCTCGTAGGGCAGGGCGCGCACCACCACCAGGCCGGACTGCGGCGAGATGACGATGCTGCGGCTCTCGGCAGGGCGCGCCGGGACCGCACCCTCCGCTCCCGGTGCCGCCGCCGGGGCGTCCAGCACGGAGGCGCCGTTGCAGCCGAGCGGGGTGCTGATGGAGCGCGAGCTGCCCGCCATCGGCACCTGCTCCTGGCTGAGCGGCAGGCCGATGAGGGTGCAGAGCGAGGCCGCCAGCTCGCGCCAGTAGTCGGACTGCGACTGGGTGTGGATCTGGCTGCCATAGGGCGAGGCGGCTCCCGTGCCGCCGGGAGAGGTCGTGCCCGTGCCCCCCATGGTGCCGCCCACGGCTGTGCCGGTGGTCGTCTGGCGCGGTGCCTGGCTGACCTGGCCGGAATTGACCTGGGTGCCCGACTGTCCACCCCGGTTGACGTTCAGGTAGCTGACCTGGAACAGGCGGGTCTGCAGGCGCGGCGGCAGGACGACATAGTTCAGGCCATCCTTCTCGTATTCGTAGCCGTAGCTGGCGCGCACCAGGCTCAGCGCCTCGTCCACCGTGACGCCCTTCAGCTCGAGGTCGATGCTGCCCTGTACGTCCGGATGGACGACCATGTTGTAGGGCGTGCCCTGCACCAGCCCCATGAAGAATTCACGCGCTGGCGCATTGTGGACCGCCACGTCGAAGCGACCGGCCATCCTTGTCGGTGCCAGGCGGGCCAGATCATCCTTCATCGGCGCGAGCAAGGCCGCCTCGACGGCGGGCGGAGGGGTGACGATCCCCGCAGCCGCTGGCGTTGAGGGGCGGAGGGCCGATTCGATCCGATCCAGCCGCGGTTCGGGATCGGTGCGCGGCGTGGCGCATCCCTGGATCAGACCGAGCAGGGCCAGAATGGATAGGGGAAGGGCTGTTCTATACAGCGAGGGGGTGTTCATGGACGCAGATTCTCCTCGACAGGGTTGCGGAATCCATCCATGGATTCCGCCCTTCGGGTGTCGCCTTGCGGCGACCCAACGCCGTTCCCGACGGCGTTGTTCGGGACAGGCTTCTTGATGACGGCGCCGGACAGCAGGCCCAGTTCCACCGCTGGCCCTCCTTCTCGTCCCAACAGGACCGAGGAGGGGCGGATGGCCAGCAGACGATAGCCGGCCCACTGCTCGCCGACACGGCGTGGATAGCCATCGATCACGGCGTAATGCTGGCGCAGGTTGCGCACGATCATGCTCAGGCGAGGCAGGCCAGCCTCGGGGGAGAAGGCTGTCTGCTCCGCTGCCGGCACAACCGTTTCGGGACGGAGAGGGTCGGCAAGGGGGGGCTGTTCCGCACGGGCGGCTGGGGCCAGCGCCAGCAGCACCAGGGTTCCGGTCAGCAGACGCTCAAACACCGATCCAGTCCTCCTGCAGGCTCAGGGTGTAGACGGTCAGGCGCATGCGGGCGCTTGGATAATCGCGGGTTTCGATCTCCAGCCCCTGCCACATCAGCCGCCATGGGCTTGCCTCCAGCCGTTCGAGATACTGCACCATGTCGGCATAGCGCCCTTCGAGCTCGATCTGCACGGGGTGGCGGTAAAGCGCCATGCCTTGGACTCCCGCCTTGGGCGCGGGCTTATCGCCAGCCCCCTTTTCCCCCCCTTCGGCCGCAGCGCCGAAGGCAAGCTCCGGCGACAGCCGGCGGAGGGCGATCAGGCTGAGGTTCGACCCCTGCAGCAGCTCATGCAGCACCTGCCGCATGCGCTCCGCATCCATCAGCCTGCGGCCCTGCTGCTTCAGCTCGGCATCCAGCTCCGCCTGCCTGCGCACGAGTTCTTCGCGTTTCGACTCCAGCGCCGCCTGTGACCCTTCGGCCAGCTGGATGCGCAGGATCTGTTCACGCGCTTCAAGCAGGGCCAGCTGCTGACGGGCCTCCCGGGTGGCCGAGAGCAGCTGTTTCTCACGCACGGCAGCGGCATTGAAATAGAGCACCTGGGCGAGGGCCCAAACCAGGGCCACCCCCACCACGATGATGAGCAGGCGCTCGCGCGGCTGCAGTGCCTCGAAACGTTGCCGGAGGGGTTCGACGACCCTGCCCATGGCAGGCTTGAGGTGCGCCGGGATCATGGCCCTTTCTCCTGGTCCAGCTGGTCGTCCACGCGGGTACTGATCAGGAAGGCGATGGTCTTGTCATCCCCGTCAAGGCGAAGGGCCTGCATGCTGTTGAAGCGCAACCCCCGGAAGGCCTCCGCCTCGGCCAGGGCATCCATGTAGCGAGGCAGCTGCTGCCCCTGATGCATGCGCCCGGACAGACGCACCTCCATGGACGGGGAGCGCCCCTCCTGTTTTACAGACAAGGGCGTCAGCTGGATGCCGGTCAGCCAAACCCCCTGACCATGGGCGGCGGCCAGTCCACGGAGCTGACGCGAAAAGCCCTCGGTCGGATGCTTCACCTGCCACTGCAGTTCGGCCAGCAGCGATTCGCGTTGGGCGTTGGCTTGCCGCAGGCGGGCCATCTCCCGCTCCATCGCCTCGAGCCGATCCTGTTTCACGAGCTGCCCCTCGAGCGCCGCGATGGAGCCGTTCAATGCCTGTTGGCGCACCTGAAGCCGCTGCTGCTCCTCCTCCATGCCGGCCAGCCGCTGCTGCGTCCACAGGCCATAACCCAGCATCAGGCCGGCCGTGGCCAGAACGGCAGCCACCAGCCACGGCAAGCCGTAGGGAAGCGGGCGCTCGCGCAGTTCGTCGGTGTAGAGATTGAGCAGGTTCTTCATCGGCCCGGCCTCTCATCGCGGGGGCGAAGGACGGCACCCAGCGCCAGGCAGGCCAGGTCCGCCGGCTGGCCGGCTAGCCGCTCGGTACCGTCGAATACCTCGGCCAGCGCGATCTCGTGCACGGGCAGGCGCAGCTGGTCGCCGAGCTGGCGGGCGAGGTGCGGGATGAACGGCCAGTCCGGTGCCAGCCAGATCTGCCGCGGCGGGGGATCGGTGAAATGGCTGTCGTAGAAATCCAGCGTGCGTTGGATCTCCAGCACCAGCCCCTCGACCCGGCCGAGGGCGAGGCCTTCGCCTGGATCAAGGCGGTCCTGTTGCAGCGGATCCCTCCTCTCGGTCCCTTCGAGATGATGAGCCCCGATATTGCTGGAGCGGAACAGGTAGAGCCTGTCGCCACGCGCCACGATGACGCGCGACCCTTGTGCGCCAATGAACAGGAGGGCGCCGTTCTCCTCCCCCGGCTGAAATCGGGCCAGCAGGTGGCGCAGGACCATATCTTTGATGTCGATGGCGGCAAGGGTCATGCCGGAAGCCTTGATCGCATCGCGCAGGGCTCGCATCTGCGAGAGGCGCGCCACCGCGCAGTAACCGGCCCGCTCCCCGCCCCGCGCGCGCATGCCCGGCACCTCGACATAATCGAGCACCATGTCGTCCACCGGGACGGGGCTTATTTCGCGGGCACGGAACTTGAGCGCGCTGGCCAGCTCCGCTTCGGGCACGTCGGGCAGGGAAAGCTGGAGCAGGCTGGCCAGCTGGGAATTCACGCACACGACGACGGGCAACCCGTCGGCAGACAAGTCACGCGCGAAGTCGGCGAAGGTCTGCGGCCACGAAGCCTCGGCCGCATGGGGATGATAGGCACAGGCCTCGATGCGCGGCCGAGGGCCGAAAGGGCTGTCCACCCGCACGGCGAGCATGCCCTGCGCGCCGATGGCGATGCCGACCCGGACTTGGGAGGATGCCTTTCCCCTTTTCAGAAAGCCTGTCCCAAACATTGTCGAAGCCTATCCTGTGCCTTGTCGAAAGAGGCTGTCCCAAGGGATTGACGCTTGGCTGCCGATCCAGCGGGCTATGACGGAAAGCCCTTGATGTCAGCCGAAGTCTGCCCACGCCGGAGCGTGGTCCGACGGGCGTTCCCAGCCGCGCGGCACCTTGTCGATCCCTGCCGCCGTGCAGCGGGCGGCCAACGGCTTGCTCGCCAGGATCAGGTCGATGCGCAGCCCAAGGTTACGCCGGAAACCGTTCATGCGGTAGTCCCACCAGCTGAAGGTCTTTTCCGGCTGCTCGAAGCGGCGGAAGACATCCACCAGACCGAGGTCGAGCAGGCGGCGCAGGGCCTCGCGCTCGGGGGTGGAGCAGAGGATCTTCTCGCGCCAGGCCTCCGGGTCGTGCACGTCGCGATCGTCCGGAGCGATGTTGAAATCGCCGAGGACCACCGTCTCGGGGTGGCGCTGCAGCTCGTCGCGGATCCAGTCGTGCGCGGCCGCAAGCCAGGCGAGCTTGTAGTCGTACTTCTCCGAGCCCACGGCCTCGCCGTTGACCACGTACAGGTTGATGACCCGGAGGCCGCCGACGGTGGCCGCCAGCACGCGGCGCTGGTGGTCCTCGAAGCCCGGGATGTCGGTCACCACGTCCGCAAGGGGCTGACGCGCCAGCACCGCCACGCCGTTGTAGGTCGGCTGGCCGGAGAAGGCCGCCTCATAACCAAGCGCACGGAAGGCCTCCAGCGGGAACAGCTCGTCGGTCAGTTTGGTCTCCTGCAGGGCGAGGATGTCGGGCTGCTCGGTCCCGATCCAGTCAAGCACCTGCGGCAGGCGCACGCGCAGGGAATTCACGTTCCAGGTGGCGATCTTCATCGTCGTTCTTCAGTGCGTCGGCAGGGATGGGGCGGCGTATTGTTCCACATCCTCCCTCATCCTGCCGGCACAAGATCGGTCAGGAGGTGGACGAGCACCCCGAGCGCCACCAGCGCGGCCGCCAGCCACAGCCAGGCATGGAGGCGCAGTCGGCGGGCCAGTTGGTGCTGGTCATAGGTGGAGAGGAGGAAAGGCCGTCCCTGCGGATCGGCGCGCAGGACATGGGTCTGCGGCAGGAGGGCCTGTTCCCGGTGGACCGTCTCCGCGTGCCGGCGGGCCTCCTCGCGCAGGACGGCGAACTCCGCCTCGTCCAGGCGACCATCACCGTCGGCATCGAACTGCTCGAGCATCCGGGGGTCCTTCTTCCAGGCGATCACCGTGTCGCGCGTGCGTTCCTGCGGGCTGACGTGCAGTGCGTCATGGCTGGTGAACCAGCCCAGGGCGTAGACCTGCTCGCCGGGCTGGATCAGCTCCTCGGTGTAGCGGTAGTCGCCGGAACTCATCCACGGCGCGGCCAGCCCCCCTCCCGGATGCGGCGTGGCCCCGAGCCAGATGCGCCGGTAGGCCGGTTCAACGATGGCGCCGTCGGGGTCGACCACGCACTCCCCGGTGCCGTCTTCGAGCAGGAACAGGCTGGCGCTGGTGCCTTGGCGGATCACGACCCAGCGCGTGCGGTTGTCGTCCTGCTCGCGCTTTTCCACCTTGAAGCGCCACCAGGCGCATTCGGTGTGGGTCAGGGGGGAGAGGATCGGCGGGCCGTCCATCAGGCGGGCGCGTCCCTCAAGTTCGACATAGCCCTGCGTGGCCGAGCGGATGCGCGAGGTGGGCGTGTCCTCCACCAGTCGCCGGCGGGCTTGCAGGCGCAGGAAGCGATAAGCACCGACCAGGAACAGGCCCGCGAGGAAGAGAAAGAGGAAACCCAGTTCGGGGTCGCTCGCGATATGGTCGAACAGGGCCTGCACGGGGGAGAGGTTCTCAGTGCTGGCCGAACAAGGCCCTCATGTCGACATCGGCCTTTTCGCCCTCCGCAAACTCGAGCAGATCGAAGGGCTTGAAGGCGAACAGGCGGGCAACGATCACGTCCGGGAACTGCTCGATGCGCACGTTGTTGGCATTGACCGATTCATTGTAGAACTCGCGCCGGTCGGCGATGGAGCTCTCAAGGCCCGAGATGCGCGCCTGTAAGTGCTGGAAGGTCTCGTTTGCCTTCAGTTCAGGATAGGCCTCGGCCACCGCGAACAGGTTGCCGAGGCCAAGGCGCAGTTCGCCCTCCGCCTGGCCGAGGTCGCGCACGTCATGCGCCTCGCGCGCGGCCTGGACCTGGTTGCGGGCACGCATGACCCGCTCCAGGGTCTCCTGCTCGAACTTCATGTACTGGCGACAGGTCTCGACCAGCTTGGGCAGCTCGTCGTGGCGCTGCTTGAGCAGCACGTCGATGTTCGACCAGGCCTTGCTCACGCCGTGCTTGAGGCTGACCAGGTTGTTGTAGATCAGCACGCCGTACAGCAGCAGGGCGCCGATCAGGGCCAGGATGACGATCAGGGCGATGCTCATGCGTATCTCCTTGCGCAAGTCGTGTCCCGATCATAGCAGGACAGCAAAAAGGCCCTCTGCAGGTTGTTTCAAAGTGTTTTGAAACAACCTGGCTGGAGGGCCTTTCGATGCCGAACATATTCCCCACAGGGCGCCTCGGAAAACCCCAAGGATGGGTTTTTCCGAGGCTCCCCAAAGGGGAATCAGATGTCGATGTTGTTGACCGACAGGGCGTGGCGCTCGATGAAGTCGCGACGCGGCTCGACCAGGTCGCCCATCAGGGTGGTGAAGATCTCGTCCGCGGCGATGGCGTCCTCGATGCGCACCTGCAACAGGCGGCGGGTTTCCGGGTTCATGGTGGTTTCCCACAGCTGCTCCGGGTTCATCTCGCCGAGACCCTTGTAGCGCTGGATGGACAGGCCCTTGCGCGCCTCTTCCAGCAGCCACTGCATGACCTCCTCGAAGCGGCGCACCGGCTTGGCGTCGTTGCCGCGGCGGATGACCGCGTCACCGCCGAGCAGGCCGTGCACCCGGTCGGCATGCTCGGCCAGCAGGCGGTAGTCGTTCGAGTTGAAGAAGTCGGTGTCGAACACCCAGCTGTGGCTCAGGCCGTGCTGGTCGCGGGTCAGGCGGATGGCCGGCTCGCCCTCCACGCTCATGACCTCGGCGGAATGGCGCACGCGGGTATCCATGCCCTCGTTCATCAGTTCGGCCCAGCGGTTCGCCCAGTCGGCGGCACCCGCGAGCTTATCGGCAGACATGCGCGGCAGGTCGAGCAGGTGCTCGACCGCGGAACGGTCAAAGCGACGGGCCAGGCGGTCGATGACGATGCGCGCGGCGAGGTGAGCGCGCGCCAGTTGTTCGAGGGCCTCGCCGCTGATCGCCGGGCTGTCGGCGGAGACGTGCAGGCGCGCACCGTCGATCGCCTGCTGCAGCAGGTAGGCGTTCATCTCCACGTCGTCCTTGACGTACTGCTCCTGCTTGCCCTTCTTGACCTTGTACAGCGGCGGCTGGCCGATGTAGATGTGGCCACGCTCGATCAGCTCGGGCATCTGGCGGTAGAAGAAGGTCAAAAGCAGGGTGCGGATGTGCGAGCCGTCCACGTCGGCGTCGGTCATGATGATGACGCGGTGGTAGCGCAGCTTGTCCGGGTTGTAGTCCTCGCGGCCGATGCCGGTGCCGAGCGCGGTGATCAGGGTGCCGACCTCGGCCGAGGAGAGCATCTTGTCGAAGCGCGCCTTCTCGACGTTCAGGATCTTGCCCTTGAGCGGCAGGATGGCCTGGCTGCGACGGTCGCGGCCCTGCTTGGCGGAACCGCCCGCGGAGTCACCCTCCACCAGGAACAGCTCGGACTTGGCCGGGTCCTTTTCCTGGCAGTCGGCCAGCTTGCCGGGCAGGCCGGCGATGTCCAGCGCGCCCTTGCGGCGGGTCAGCTCGCGCGCCTTGCGCGCGGCGTCGCGGGCGCGGGCGGCGTCGATGATCTTGCCGGTGATGGCCTGCGCCTCGGCCGGACGCTCGAGCAGGAAGTCACGCAAGAAGTCGGCGAGCAGGGTCTCGACCGGCGCCTTGACCTCGGAGGAGACCAGCTTGTCCTTGGTCTGCGAGGAGAACTTCGGGTCCGGCACCTTGACCGACAGCACGGCGGTCAACCCCTCGCGCGCATCGTCACCGGCGATGTCCACCTTGGCCTTCTTGAACAGGCCTTCCTGCTCCATGTACTGGTTCAGGGTGCGGGTCAGCGCGGCGCGGAAACCGGCCAGGTGGGTGCCGCCGTCACGCTGCGGGATGTTGTTGGTGAAGCAGTAGACGCTCTCGTTGTAGCTATCGTTCCACTGCAGCGCGACCTCGACGCCGATGCCGTCCTTTTCACCTGTGATGTGGATCACGCTGGGGTGGATCGGGGTCTTGCCGCGGTTGAGATGTTCGACGAAGGCGCGGATGCCGCCCTCGTACATGAACACATCTTCGCGCCCGCTGATCTCGTCCTGCAGGTGGATACGCACGCCGGAGTTGAGGAACGACAACTCGCGCAGGCGCTTGGCGAGGATGTCGTAGTGGAACTCGACGTTGCTGAAGATGGTCGGGCTGGGCTTGAAGCGCACCCGGGTGCCGGTGCCCTGGGCCTCGCCGATCTCCTTGAGCGGGTAGAGAGGCTCGCCCAGGTGGTATTCCTGGCGGTACTTGCGCCCGTTGCGGCGGATGATCAGCTCGAGGTGGTCGGACAGCGCGTTGACCACCGACACGCCGACGCCGTGCAGGCCGCCGGAGACTTTGTACGAGTTGTCGTCGAACTTACCGCCCGCGTGCAGCACGGTCATGATGACCTCGGCGGCGGAGCGGCCTTCCTCCGGATGGATATCGACCGGGATACCGCGGCCGTCGTCCGCCACGCTGACCGAGCCGTCGGCGTGCATGACCACATCGATGTTCTTGCAGTAGCCCGCCAGCGCCTCGTCGATGGCGTTGTCCACCACCTCGAACACCATGTGGTGCAGGCCGCTGCCATCATCGGTATCGCCGATGTACATCCCCGGGCGCTTACGCACCGCGTCAAGGCCCTTGAGCACCTTGATCGAGGAGGAGTCGTACTGCTGTGCGCTGGGGTTCGGATGGCTGTCCGTGGTCATGGTTGGTGCGATCGGGGAATGATCAAAACTTCGGCATCATAGCACGGTGACGATACCAGCCCGCACGGCGAAGCGCCGGGTGGAGGATGGCAGCCAGGGGGCAAGCTCGCCGCCCTCGAGGGCGGTGAGCAGGATCTGCCCGCCGAGGCCGGTCAGATGGTGGAGCAGGTGCTCGCGGTGCCGCCCGTCCAGCTCGGCGGCGAGGTCGTCGAGCAGGATCACAGGCAGGGCCTGCCGCTCGAGACGGTAGGTCTCGGCCAGACTCAGCAGCATTAGGGTGGCAAGGGTCTTCTGCTGGCCGCGCGAGAGCACTTCTTTCGCCTCGCGACCCATCACCTGCAGGCGCAATTCGGCCCGGTGCGGCCCATTCGAGGTGAATCCCTGCTCCCGGTCCCGCGAGCGCGAACGCTGCAGCACCTCCAGCAAGGGTTCGCCGCGACTCCAGCCGGAATGGAGCGACCAGGCGAAGCCGGCAAAGTCGCCGAATTCGACCAAACGAAGTTCGAGCTGCCCCATCAGCCGTTCGGCCGCCTCGCGCCGGAAGCCGGCCACCACCTCCCCCGCCTGCGCAAGAGGCTCGTCCCAGGCCGGAAGCTGGCGCGGGTCGGTGCGCAAGGCGGCGTTGCGCTGTTTGAGCAGGCGCTGATAGCGCATCCATTCGGCAAAGAAGTCCGGCCGGACGTGGAACAGCCACCAGTCGAGAAAGCGTCGCCGCAGCGAAGGGCCCCCCTGCACCAGCTGGTCGCTGTCGGCGTGCAGGGTGATGACGGCGAGATAGCGCGCAAGGTCGGAAAGCCGTTCGGCCGGGGTAGCGTCGAGACGCAGTGCGAGTCCCTCCGCTCCCTTGCTCAGGCCAATCCGGTGCACGGCAGCGCCATCCTTCACCCGCGCGGCGAGGATCAGGTCCGCCTGGCCATGCTGGCGGATGGTGTCCAGCTGGGCAGCACGGAAGGAACGTCCGGTCGCCAGCACGTGCACGGCCTCGAGCACGCTGGTCTTGCCCGCGCCATTACTGCCACTGAACAGGTTGATACCGGGGGCAAGATCCAGTTCCGCCTGCCCGATGGCGCGCAGGTGCCGGATCGTCAGGTGCTCGATGATCATGCCCGGAAGGACAGCCTCCCAAGCAGCTGGAATGACGTTCCGATCACAGGCGCATCGGCATGATCACGTAGGTGCAGCGCATTCCGTCAGGGCCCTCGTGGTGGATCACCCCGCTGCTTTCGGCATTGCGCAGCTCCAAGGTGACTTCCGCGTCCTGCAGGGTGTTCAGCACATCGAGCAGGTAGGCGATGTTGAAGCCGATGGTGAGCGATTCACCCTGGTACTCGGCCAGCAATTCCTCGCGGGAATTTTCCCTCTCCGGGTTCTGCGTCTCGATGGAGAGCAGGTCACCCTCGAGGGTGAAGCGCGCACCCTTGAATTTTTCGCTGGAGAGGATCGCTGCACGGGTCAGGGCCTGGCGCAGGGATTCACGGCCGACGGTCAGGCGTTTGTCGCTGTTGGTTGGTATGACGCGCTGGTAGTCCGGGAAACGACCATCCACCAGCTTGCTGGTCAGGCGCAGGGTGCCCATGTCCACGCGGAGGTGGTTCGCGTCCACTTCGATGCGCGCCTCGGCATCGCCCTCGCCGAGCAGGCGCTGCAGCTCAAGCACCCCCTTGCGCGGCACGATGACCTGGCGGACCGCGCTAACCGAAAGCTCGGCCGGGGCCTCGCACAAGGCCAGTCGGTGACCGTCGGTGGTCGCGCCGCGCAGGGCCTGGGGCGCAAGTTCAAGCAGCATGCCGTTGAGGTAGTAACGCACATCCTGCTGGGCCATGGCGAAGGCCACGTGCTGGATGATGTTCTTCAGCACGCCCTGGCGGATGACCAGCGACTGCGGATCACGCAGGGCCTCGATGCTCGGGAAGTCCTCGGCGGGCAGGGTGGCGAGCTGGAAGCGGCTGCGCTCGGCCTGGATCACGGCCTGGCCGCCATCGGTGCTGAGGGTGATGTCGCAGCCCTCGGGCAGGGTCCGGCAGATATCCAGCAGTTTGCGCGCAGGGATGGTGGTGGAGCCTTCCTGGTCAACCAGCACGCTGATTTCGGTCACCAGTTCCATTTCCAGGTCCGTGGCCGTGAGGCGCACGGTGTTGGAGGAAGCCTCGATCAGCAGGTTACCGAGGATGGGCAGGGTCTGGCGGCGTTCCACGGCGCCCATGACCTGATGGATCGCAGGCAGAAAGGTCTCTCTGGGAAGGCTCAGACGCATGGCGGCTCCTTGTTAACAAAAGCAGGCTATTTATGGATAAAAAAGAAAGTGATGACGCTGTTGTAGTCGCTGTCCTTCTGTGGACAAAGTGAAAAATCCCTTTTATTTCATGCTTTAACGAAGCATTTCCTGGTGGACGAAAGAGGCGATCCGTACATGGGCATACTGCTCGCAATCTGTGGATAACTGTGCATGAATTTCATCCACAGGTCTGTTCCATGCCTCATCCACAGCGTGATCCACGGTTTCATCCACCACGGCCTCAGCCGCTGCTCAGGGTGCGCAAGAGGGTGATGTAGTCCTCGGCGAGGCGTGAATCGCTCTCGCGCAATTCGGCGATCTTGCGGCAGGCATGGATGACCGTGGTGTGGTCGCGACCACCGAAGGCCTGGCCGATCTCGGGCAGGCTGTGGTTGGTCAGCTCCTTGGCCAGCGCCATCGCCATCTGGCGCGGTCGGGTGATCGAGCGGCTGCGGCGCTCGGACAGCAGGTCGTCCACCTTCAGCTTGTAGTACTGGGCGACGGTCTTCTGGATGTTGTCGATCGTGACCAGGCGGTCCTGCAGGGCGATCAGGTCCTTGAGCGCCTCGCGGGTGAAATCGAGGGTGATCGGCCGGCCGGTAAACTGGCTGCTGGCCATCACGCGGCGCAGGGCGCCTTCGAGCTCGCGGATGTTGGAGCGGATGCGCTTGGCGATGAAGAAGGCGACCTCGCTCGGCAGCTCGATGCCAGACTGCTCGGCCTTGCTTTGCAGGATCGCGACGCGGGTCTCAAGCTCAGGTGGTTCAATGGCGACCGTCAGGCCCCAGCCGAAGCGGGACTTCAGGCGTTCCTCCAGTCCCTCGATCTCCTTCGGGTAGCGGTCGCAGGACATGACAATCTGCTGGCCGCTCTCCATGAGTGCGTTGAAGGTGTGGAAAAACTCTTCCTGCGAGCGGTCCTTGCCGGCAAAGAACTGGATGTCGTCGATCAGGAGCAGGTTGAGCGAGCGGTAAAACTGCTTGAACTCGTTGATCGCGTTGTGCTGGATGGCGCGGATCATGTCCTGCACGTAGCGCTCGGAGTGCAGGTAGAGCACCCGCGCGTTCGGGTTGTTCGCCAGCATCTGGTTGCCGATGGCGTGCATCAGGTGGGTCTTGCCGAGGCCGACCCCACCATAGATGAACAGCGGGTTGTAGCCGCCGCCGGGATTCTCCGCCACCTGCACGGCGGCCGCGCGGGCCAGCTGGTTGGACTTGCCGCCGACGAACGAGGTGAAGGTGAAGGCTGGATTCAGGTTGTGCGCCGCGGTTTCTTCGCGCGGAGCATTGCGCCGCTCGGCCGTGACGACCGGAGTCGCGCTTGCCGCGGGGATGGGGGCGGCGGCGGCGCGCGGGCGCGGCGAGCTGCCGACCTCGAGACTGACCCTGAACCCGTCGTTACCGCTTGCGCCGCGTGCGAGGCTCTCGATGCGGGCAAGGAAGTTTTGCCGGACCCAGTCCTGCACGAAGCGGTTCGGGGCGAGCAGGCGCAGGTGCCCGTCCTCCTCGACGGCCTGCAGGGGGCGGATCCAGGTATTGAGTTGTTGTTCGGGGAGTTCGCTGGCCAGTTGGGTCTGGCAGTGCGACCAGAGGGAGAGGTTGCTCAAGGATGGGTTCTCTTGCGCGTGTCGTCTAAAGACGGCCTATCTTAACCCTTTATCCACAGCCTCATCCACAAAGGTTTTTGCTCCGTTCGCTCACTGATCATTGACCGGTGGAGTGTTTTTGGTTTTAATCCGCGGTTTGCTATCCGCTCGTCCCTTTGCGGGGGTCTTGATCCATGAAAAGAACGTTCCAACCCAGCATCATCCATCGCAAGCGCACCCACGGTTTCCGTGCCCGCATGAAGACCCGTGGCGGTCGTGCCGTTCTCAACGCTCGTCGCGCCAAAGGCCGCAAGCGTCTGTCCGCCTGATTCCCGTCGGGTCTCTGACGGGCGCCAACGTGGAAACGTCCTTTCCCAAGCGTGCGCGCCTGCTCAGGCCGGCAGAATTCAAGAACGTGTTCGCCGACCCCGTGCGCGTCTCGCGCAACGGGGTCGTTGTGCTTGCGCGCCGCAACGAACTGGGTTTCGCCCGCCTCGGCCTGGCGGTCGCCAAGCGCCACGTTCGGCGTGCGCACGAGCGCAACCGGATCAAGCGCCTGGCGCGCGAGACCTTCCGCCAGCATGCCTTGCGCGGCTGCGGCATGGATTGCGTGCTGCTCACCCGCGCCGGGGTCGAGCAGGTGCCCAACAGTGAGTTGCGCGCCGCGCTGGATTTCGCCTGGCAGAGACTGCTCGACCGATGCGCCGAGTGTTGATTGCCCTGGTCAAGGCCTATCGCCTGCTGCTGAGCCCTTTTCTCGGGCGCCACTGCCGGTTCGAGCCGACCTGTTCCTGTTATGCTATCGACGCGCTCCAGCATCACGGTGCCCTGCGTGGCAGTTGGCTGACCGTGAAACGCCTGCTGCGTTGTCATCCCTTCAGTCCCGGCGGGTATGATCCCGTCCCCGAGTCCAAAGACAAGCCCAATCATGGACAGCCAACGCCTCATTCTGATCATCGCGTTTAGCTTCGTCATGCTGCTGATGTGGCAGGCCTGGAACGAGGATCAGGCCGCCCTTGTCGCCCAGCAGCAGGCGGCCGTGAGCCCCGCCAACCAGGCGGATGTACCCGCTGCCGCGACTGAGACTCCCTCGGCAGTGCGCGATGATGTGCCCGCCACCCAGGCTCAGCCGGCGGCCCGGCCCAATGCGACGGGAGAGCAGCAGGTCCGAGTGGTGACCGATGTGCTCGATGTGGTGATCAGTACGCGCGGCGGGGTGATCCAGCGTGCTGACCTGCTGGCCTATCCGGTCAGCCTCGAGCAGCCGGACCAGCCGGTGCGCCTGCTCAATGATGCTTCGGGCCTCATCAATGTCGCCCAGTCCGGTCTGCGTTCCACGGACGGCCCGGCGCCCGACCACTATGCCTCCTATGTGGCGGCCGCCGGCGAATACCGTCTGGGCCAGGGCGACGAGCGTGTCGTCGTGCCGCTGACCTGGGAGCAGGACGGGGTGAAGGTCACCAAGACCTTCACCTTCACCCGCGGCAGCTACAAGGTGGATGTCGGTCACGAGGTGCACAACGGTGCATCCAGGCCGTGGAACGGCAGCCAGTACCGCCAGCTGCAGCGCAACGCCGATGCGGGTGGCATGGCGCTGGTCTACACCTACACCGGCGGGGTGTATGCCGGTACCCAGGCCGACGGCGAGCGTCGTCCCTACGAGAAGGTCAAGTTCGAGGACATGGCCAAGGTGCCGCTGGATGCCCAGTTGAGCAACGGCTGGGTCGCCATGATCCAGCACTATTTCGTCAGTGCCTGGGTGCCGGGCGACAAGGGCGAATTCAACCGCTTCTACACCCTCACCAGCCAGAACGGCCATGCGCTCTACACCCTGGGCATGATGTCGCCCTCCCGCACGGTCGAGCCGGGTGCCAGCACCACCTTCGCATCCAGCCTGTACATCGGGCCGAAGATCCAGGACAACCTCGAGGCCCTGGCCGAAGGGCTGGATCTGACCGTCGACTACGGCATGCTGCACTTCATCGCCAAGCCGATCTTCTGGCTGCTCAGCCTGTTCCACGACTGGGTGGGCAACTGGGGCTGGGCGATCGTGCTGGTCACCGTGCTGATCAAGCTGGTGTTCTACAAGCTTTCCGAGAGCAGCTACCGCTCCATGGCCAACATGCGCAAGCTGCAGCCCAAGCTGCAGGCGCTGAAGGAGCGCTATGGCGACAACAAGCAGAAGTTCTCGGAAGAGATGATGAAGCTCTACCGCACGGAGAAGATCAACCCGCTCGGCGGCTGCCTGCCGATCCTGGTGCAGATCCCCGTGTTCATCGCCCTCTACTGGGTGCTGGTCGAGTCGGTGGAGCTGCGCCAGGCGCCCTTCATCCTGTGGATCAATGATCTGACCGCGATGGATCCCTACTTCGTCTTGCCGGTCCTGATGGGCATCAGCATGTGGTTGCAGCACAAGCTCAATCCGCAGCCGATGGACGAGATGCAGCGCAAGGTGTTCATGATCCTGCCGCCGGTGTTCACCGTATTCTTCGCCTTCTTCCCGGCGGGCCTGGTGCTGTACTGGGTGGTCAACAACGTGCTGTCGATTGCGCAGCAGTGGGTCATCAACAAGCGCATGGGGGCCATGGACGTCTGACGTCCTTGGCCTGGGGCATGAACGGCGGTCAGCAGGACACCATCGTCGCTGTCGCCACCGCGCCCGGGCGCGGCGGGGTGGGGGTGGTGCGGGTCTCGGGGCCTCTCGCCCCGGCCATTGCGGATTCCATGCTCGGTGGCCTGCCGAAGCCACGTCTGGCGACCCACCGCGTGTTCCGCGATGCGGCCGGCGAGGCGCTGGACGATGGCATTGCCCTCTGGTTCCCTGCCCCGCATTCCTTCACCGGCGAAGACGTGCTCGAGTTGCAGGGTCATGGCGGCCCGGTGGTGCTCGATGGCCTTGTGCGCGCTTGCCTTGCGCTCGGCGCCCGCCTCGCCCGTCCAGGGGAGTTTTCCGAGCGTGCCTTCCTCAACGACAAGCTGGACCTCGCCCAGGCCGAGGCCATTGCTGATCTGATCGACGCCGGTTCCCAGGCGGCGGCCAAGGCTGCGCTGGCCTCCTTGCAGGGGGCCTTCTCGCGCGAGATTCATGCCCTTACCGAGCAGCTGATCCAGCTGCGCATGTACATCGAGGCGGCGCTCGACTTCCCGGAGGAAGAGATCGACTTCCTCGCCGACCAGACCCTCGTGATGCGGCTGGACAGCCTGCTGGCCCAGGCGGCGCGTGTGCGCTCCGCCGCTCACCAGGGCGCCCTGCTGCGCGAGGGGCTGCACGTGGTCATCCTCGGCCAGCCGAATGCGGGCAAGTCCAGCCTGCTCAATGCCTTGTGCGGAATGGAGGCGGCGATCGTCACCGACATCCCCGGCACCACGCGCGATGTTTTGCGCCAGCACCTGTCCATCGACGGCCTGCCGCTGCATCTTGTCGACACCGCCGGGCTGCGCGAGAGTGCGGATGTGGTCGAGCAGGAGGGTATCCGGCGCGCCTGGCTCGAGGTTGAGCGCGCCGACCGGGTGCTGCTGGTGGTGGACGACCGGCAGGGCGGCATTGCCGCCGAGGATGCGGCCATCCTGCAGCGGTTGCCTGTTGGCAAGCCGTTCACCGTGGTGCGCAACAAGATCGACCTGTCCGGCCGAGCGGCGGGGGAACGCCTGCTTGACGAGTTGCCCGAGGCCCCCGGCCACCAGGTGACCGAGGTCTCCCTTTCCGCTCGGCGTGGCGATGGCATTGCGCTCCTGCGCGAACACCTCAAGACCTGCCTCGGTTATCAGCCGGGCGAGGGAGGGGTATTCCTCGCCCGCCGCCGCCACCTCGATGCGCTTGAGCGTGCGGAGGCCCACATCCATGCGGCGCGGGTTAATCTGCTGCACGCCCGTGCCGGAGAGCTGGCGGCGGAGGAGTTGCGGCTGGCGCAGGAGGATCTCGGCGAGATCAGCGGTCGCTTCAGCTCGGACGACCTGCTCGGGCGGATCTTCGCCAGCTTCTGCATCGGCAAGTGAGCAGGCAGTCTGGTCGGCCGCTGAGGCGGGCAAGAGGCTGGGTTCACTGTCCGGTCGTTTCGGGCAGGTGACGGGTAAACCAGTCGGCCGCCGCATCGGCGACCTGCTCCAGGGTGCCGGGCTCCTCGAACAGGTGGGTCGCGCCGGGGATGATACGCAGTTCCTTCGGTCCCCCGAGGCGGCGGAAGGCGGCCTCGTTCATCTCGATCACCGGGAAGTCCAATCCGCCGACGATCAGCAGGGTGGGCGCGGTGACATCGGCCAGGACCGGCATGGCGAGGTCGGGTCGGCCGCCGCGCGAGACGACCGCCCGGATCGTATCACCGAGGGTCGCGGCGGCGATCAGGGCGGCCGCGGCCCCCGTGCTTGCGCCGAAATAACCGAGAGGCAGCCCCCGGGTTTCCTTCTGCTCCTGCGCCCAGCGTGTGGCGCCGAGGAGGCGATGGCTGAGCAGGGCGATGTCGAAGCGGGTCGCGTAGACGCGGTCCTCTTCCGCGGTGAGGAGGTCGAACAGCAGGGTCGCGACGCCGTGCTCGTGCAGGACCGAGGCGACTTGGGTGTTGCGGGGACTCAGGCGGCTGCTGCCGCTGCCGTGGGCGAACAGGACGAGGCCGATCGCATGTTCGGGTAGGCCGAGCAGCCCTTCGTGGGGTTCGTCGTCCAGCAAAAGGGTAACGGCTTGTGAAGCTTGGCGAGTCATGGATGGTTCTCCGCAGTGGTGGAGGACATCCCAGTCTTATAATCCGTTTGCAAGAATTTTGTTGAAGGAACTTGTCCGATGCGCCCGTTTCTTGTTGCCTTGGGGATGGTTCTTGGTTCCCCTTCTGTATTCGCGGTGGATGTCGGTCTGTCCGCCGGAATGAATTTCTTTGGCGAGAATAAAAATGCCTCCATGCAGGAATTGCGACTGCGGGGTGGAAGCTTCTGGAGCCCGACTCCTGCCCTCCAGTTTCGCCTGGAGGGCGGGGTCGGCCGCATGGAAAGCCATGGGGATGACCTTTGGCGGCTCTCCGCAGGGCCCGTGGCCAGCCTTCGCCCTGCGGGCGCGGGTTGGGCGCTGGATGCCGGCTGGCGTCCGACCTGGCTGAGCCAGCGCCGTTTCGGCGAGGTTGATCTGGGCGGCAAGGTGCAGTTCGACTCCCACGTCGGGTTGCGCTTTGACCTTGGGCGTTCGCTGACCCTGGGCTACCGTATCCACCACATCTCCAACGGCGATCTGTACGAGCACAACCCAGGCATCAACATGCAGAGTCTCGAACTGGGTGGGCGGTTCTGAAGTCCTGGGCTCATCCTTGCGAGGGATTCCACATGAAAGACCTGATCTGTCTGACCGAATACAGCCACGGTGCCGGCTGCGGCTGCAAGATCGCACCGAACGTGCTGGATGGCCTGCTGCACTCGCAGCTCGAGGCCTTCCACGACCCGCGCCTTTTGGTCGGCAACGCCTCGCGCGACGACGCGGCGGTGTACGACCTGGGTGATGGGCGCGGAGTGATCTCCACCACCGACTTCTTCATGCCGATCGTCGACGATCCGTTCGACTTCGGCCGCATCGCCGCCACCAACGCCATCTCCGACGTGTATGCCATGGGCGGCCGGCCGCTGATGGCGATCGCGATCTTTGGCTGGCCGATTGACAAGCTGCCGGCCGAGGTCGGCCGCCAGGTGATCGAGGGCGGGCGCGCGGCCTGCCACGCCGCAGGCATCCCGCTCGCTGGCGGGCACAGCATCGACGCCCCCGAGCCGATCTTCGGCCTGGCGGTGACCGGCGAGGTGGCCCTGCACAACCTCAAGCGCAACGACACGGCCCGCGCGGGCGCCAAGCTCTATCTCTCCAAACCGATCGGCATCGGCCTTTTGACCACCGCGCAGAAGGGCAAGAAACTCGCGCCCGAGCACGCCCACATCGCGCGCGACTGGATGGTGACCCTGAATACCTTCGGCGCGGCGATCAGCGACATGGACAAGCTGGTGGCGATGACCGACGTGACCGGTTTCGGCCTGCTCGGCCACCTGCTGGAGATGTGCGAGGGCAGCGGGGTGAATGCGCGCATCCTTCTTGATGCCGTGCCGGTCATCCCCGAGGCGCGCGAATATGCCGCCATGGGCTGCTCGCCCGGCGGCACGCACCGCAATTTCGCGAGCTACGGCCACAAGGTCGCGCCGATCACGGACGAGGCGAAACTGATCCTGTGTGACCCGCAGACCTCCGGCGGCCTGCTGATGGCGGTCATGCCCGAGGGCGAGCCGGAGTTCCTGCGCCGCGCCGAGGCCGCCGGCCTGGATCTCGAGCCGTTCGGCGAGTTGCTGCCGCGCCTGGGTGACGGCCCGTTCGTGGAGGTGGTGTGACCGCCCTGCCCGTCACGGCGGACTACGCCCGCCTGTTCCTGGAGGATGTGCCGCTGCTCGACCTGCGCGCGCCGGTCGAATTCGCCGAGGGCGCCTTCCCGCAGGCGGAGAACCTCCCGCTTTTGACCGACGAGGAGCGCCACCGGGTCGGCATCCGCTACAAGGAGGAGGGGCAGGACGCCGCGATCGAACTCGGCTACCGGCTCGTTTCCGGCGAGGAGAAGTCCCGGCGCATTGCCTTGTGGGCCGACTGGGCGCGGCGCCATCCCGACGGGGTGCTCTACTGCTTCCGGGGGGGCTTGCGCTCGCGCCTGACCCAACAGATGCTGGCGGAGGAGGCGGGCATCGTCGTGCCGCGCGTGACCGGCGGCTACAAGGCCCTGCGCCGCTTCCTGCTGAACACCCTGGCCGAGCGCTCGGCCAGCCAGCCGCTGGTCGTCCTGGGCGGACGGACCGGCTCAGGAAAGACCGATCTGCTGCAAATGATCGATAACAGCATCGATCTTGAGGGTATTGCGCATCATCGCGGCTCGGCCTTCGGGCGCCATGCCACCCCGCAGCCGAGCCAGATCAATATCGACA
>FWPV01003264.1_pt1 | contig 37245 bp, 40 predicted proteins | sample 2228371 | NCBI WGS metagenome assembly FWPV01 (sample SAMEA103939776, study PRJEB20133) | metagenome | reverse complement strand
TAGGCCCTCTTGCCCTTGTCGTGCGTGAAGCGCTTGCCCTTCGCGTCAGCCATGTGCGGCCCCCCTCGTGAGCGCTCCCGAATGGTGACGGACCGGTCCTCGGGGAATGTACCCCTCCGCGTCGACGGCCCGCCCAGTGGCGACCACGTCCACCCTGGTGCCGAGCGACTACGAGCTGCGCCAGATCGTCGAGAACCTCGTGGGCAACGCGATCCGCTACACCCATTCCGACGGCCGCATCGATGTGACGCTGCGCAGCGAGCCCGGCGACGACGGCCGGACGTGGGCGGTATTCGAGGTCTGCGACAACGGCATCGGCATCCCGCGCGGGACCTCGACCGCATCTTCGAGCGCTTCTACCGGGTCGACAAGGCACGATCGCGCGCGACCGGAGGCACGGGCCTCGGCCTGAGCATCGTGCGCAGTGCCGCACGCGCTGCGGGCGGTGACGTCAGTGTCGCGAGCATCCAAGGCGCCGGGGCGACGTTCACGGTTCGGATACCGGTCGCAGGACCGGCTCAGACCCGCTCAGCCGACTGACCTTCGGGCGCGTCGCTCGCGAACACCTTCACATCCGCGACGCCGACCGCCTCAGCCGCCATCTCACGAAGCTTGTACTTCTGGACCTTGCCGGAAGCGGTCAACGGGTACTCGTCGACGAAGAAGACGTACTTCGGGCACTTGTAGCGCGCAAGCCGGGCGCGCGTGAACTCCTGCACGTCGGACTCGGTGATCGTCGAGCCGTCGAACCGCTTGATGAATGCGCCGACGACCTCGCCGTACTTCGGGTCAGGCACGCCAACGACCTGGACGTCTTTGACGCCCGGCATCGTGTAGAGGAACTCCTCGATCTCTCGCGGGTAGATGTTCTCGCCGCCGCGGATGATCATGTCCTTGATGCGACCGGTGATGCGGTAGTAGCCGTCCTCGTCAACGGTGCCGAGGTCGCCCGAGTGAAGCCACCCATCAGCATCGATCGCAGCCGCGGTGGCTTCGGGATTGTTGTAGTAGCCCTTCATCACGTTGTAGCCGCGGCAGAGCAGCTCGCCGGGAAAGCCGGGCGGACAGTCCTCGCCCGTCTCGGGGTCGACGACCCGCACCTCCACTTCGGGATGCTTGGTCCCCACCGTCTCGCACTTGTGCTCGAGGTCGTCGTCGACCGTCGTCTGCGTGAACACCGGCGAAGCCTCGGTCAGGCCGTACGCGATGGTCATCTCGCTCGCGTGCATGCGGTCGATGACCTGCCTCATCGTCTCGATCGGGCACGGCGAGCCCGCCATGATGCCGGTTCGCAGACTCTTGAGGTCGAACAGGTCGAACATCGGGTGGTCGAGCTCGGCGATGAACATCGTGGGCACGCCGTAGAGCGCGGTGCAGCGCTCCTTCTGGACCGCCGCGAGCACCATGAGCGGGTCGAAGCTCTCGACCATCACGAGCGTGCCGCCGTGCGTGAGCGTGGCGAGCACTCCGAGCACGCAGCCGAAGCAGTGGAACAGCGGCACCGGCAGGCAGAGCCGGTCGTCGGCGGTGAACTTCTGCCGCTCGCCTATGTAGAAGCCGTTGTTCAAGATGTTTCGGCTCGTGAGCATGACGCCCTTCGGGAAGCCGGTCGTCCCGGATGTGTACTGCATGTTGATCGTCGAGTTCTGGTCGAACTTCGTACGCGCCTCCACAAGACCGTCGTCCGGCATGTGGTCACCCAGCAACAGCAGCTCCGGCACGGTGTAGAACCCGCGGTGCTTCTCAGGACCCATGTAGATGAGCGACTTGAGCCGCGGGTACTCCTTGGAGTCCAGCCGCCCGCGCTCCTGGGTCGACGCCTCGGGCACGAGGTCGCGCACGATCTGGATGTAGTCGACGTCGCGGAAGGCGTCGATGATGCAGAGCGCCTTCATGTCGGACTGCTTGATGACGTAGGCGAGCTCGTGGCTCTTGTAGACCGGGTTCACGGTCACGAGCACGACGCCGATCTTCGCCGTCGCGAACATGAACGTGAGCCAGTCCGGCACGTTGCGCGCCCACACGCCCAGGTGGTCGCCCGGCTCAAGCCCGATGGCGAGAAGCCCCTTCGCGAGCCGGTCCGTGCGCTCGTGGAACTCGCCGTACGTCCAGCGCAGGTCGCGGTCCGGATAGACGATGAACTCGTGGTCGGGCTGTTCGGTGGCCTTCGCGACGAAGTAGTCGCCGATGGTCAGCTCGGTGTGCAGCATGGCGCGCCCCCTAGTACGGCGCGTAGACGACGGCGAGGATGCGAGCAGGTGACGGCGAGGCAGCGCGCACCTGGTGGGGCACTATGGAGTCGTAGTAGATCGAGTCGCCCGCCGACAGGGTGTGGACGTCCTTCCCGTACTCGATCTCGACGGAGCCGTCGAGCACATAGATGAACTCCTCGCCCTCGTGAGCGGACAGCTCGCGGTCGGCGGCCGGGTTCACCATGATCATGAACGGCTCCATGTGGCGCGAGGTCTTTCCCTCGGCGAGCGAGAAGAAGTCGAGCGTGCCGCCTCCGCTGCTGGTCTCGAGGTCCTTCACACGCTCGGTCGACGCAGCTTCGTCCTTGCGTGTGACGACCGGCCCGACGTGGGCGTCATCGTCCAAGAGCGTCCCGAGACGGACGCCGAGCGCCCGGGTGATCTTGATGAGGGGAGCGAGCGACGCCGCAACCTCACCCGCCTCGAGCTTCTCGATCACGCTCCGGTCACACTCACAACGCTCAGCCAGTTCTGCCACCGTGAGCCCGAGCGATTCCCGGAGCGTCGCGATCTTCGCGCCGACGCGGCTGCCCTCTCCCATGCGCTTTCCCCTTTCTCGGTACGTACACGCGCAGGTGTTCACGCGGAGAAGGACCGCTCCGCGCGCAACAGGTCGATGATACGGCAATCGTCGCCTCCTGCGAGTTCCCGCTCGCGCCGCCGGATGATACGGTAGATCGAGCCGGCCAGAGACCAGTGTGGAGGTGCGCCGTGTCCCGAAGAATGTGCTCGGCCGTCCGGATGACCGTGCCCGTCATCTTGGCGGTGATCGTGTTCGCGCTCGCGGCGCCCGCCTCCGCAGCCCCCTTGGAACCGACGCTCGGACTCGCCGACCTGCGCGCCGAGCTCGCCGCAGCGCCGGGCGGCGTGCTCCCCGGTTACTTCAAGACCGTGCTTCGCGGATCGGCCATCGAGAACATCCCGTGCGACATCCTCGCCGTCACAGGCGGGCCCACCGACGAGTTGGACCCGACGAGAGCCCTCATCCTCTTCGAAGCGCGCGGGCCTGTAATAGAACGCCTCGGGGGGGTCGCATCGGGCATGAGCGGGAGCCCCGTCTACGTGACGGTGCGCGGACAGGACCGGCTCGTAGGGGCCCTCGCCTACGGCGACGTGTTCACGCGCAACGGGGCCGCGCTCGCAACGCCGATCGAAGCCATGGCCGCGATCGAATCCCTCAGCGCCGGCGCATCGGTATCCCTCGCTTCACCGGTCGTGTGCGACAGCCGCTCCATCGACCGCATCGTGGTGACCGACGATGCGCCCGTCGCACGCCTCGTGGCCGCCACTGGCGGTCTGCCGGTCAAGCGGCTCGCCGCACTCTACATCGGCGGCGTCAGCCCGGCTTGCGCGCCGTACCGCGCATTCGCAGCGACGGCCACCCGACACGGCCTCGACGTGGTGCCCCTCGCGAGCGCCCTGGGAACCGGCAACGAGCGCTTCACAGCCGCTCTGACCCCCGGCGCGAGTGTCGCAGCACTGGCGGCTCGCGGCGACCTGTGGGTAGGCGGCGTGGGGACGGTGACGTACGTCAACGGCGGCCGGCTCGTCGCCTTCGGCCACCCGCTCGTCGGAGAGGGCGAGACCGGTCTTTTCTTGCACAATGCCTGGGTCGACGGAGTATGGCCGAGCCTCGCCGCGCCCTACAAGCTCGCGACGCCTGGCGCGCTGCGGGGGACGTTCGTCCAAGACCGCTGGGCGGGGATCATGGGCGTGACCCCCTCGACTCCTGATGAGGTCGTCGTCCGGAGCTCCGCTCGCCGAAGCGACACCGGCGCGGCGAGCACCTCTCATGTCGCGCTGAGCTCGTTCGTCGTGAACTCCTGGTCCCCGATCTGGCAAGGCATCGTCCCGTTCTCGGCGACGGTCGCGCCTGTGAAGGTCTACGACAGCGTCCTCGCCCCCGGCAGCGCGATGACGACCACGACGGTGACCGTGACCAACGGACGAGACGTGTTCAACATCACGCGCTCGAACGTGTTCGACAGCAAGTACTCCGTGCCGAACGAATGCGCGATGGACCTGTCCACGATCACCGGCAGGCTCGCCGAGTTCGCCGCGGAGGGACGTGAGCCGGTCCGTATCACGAGCGTCGAGCTCACATCGACGATCAGCGCCACCCGCACCTCGGCCCGGGTCGCTGACGTCTCGGTGCCCGGTGGGCTCACGGCCGGCGACAACACCGTGCGCATCGCGTTGCGCCAGACGGGCGTCGCGGCGACACGCACGGTCGAGGTCACCCTGAGCATCCCTGCCGGCACCCCTCTTGATGGTGCGCTCACTGTTGCAGGGTCGGGCGGCGTGCCCGGCTCCGGGGAGACACCTGAAGGCGACGGGCAGAGCACAGCGCCGGAATCGCTGGCGGAGCTGGTCGCCTTGCTCAACGCCGCAGCGCCGAACGACCTCATCACCGTGAGCTACGCTCCGCAGCCCGGCGGGTCCTCGGAGGAACGCGACGGCGGCTCCGATGAATCCCCTAGGATCGAGGCGAGGCTCCGCACCGGGTTCGTCGTCACAGGGCAGGTCACCAAGCAGGCGACGGCCATACGCGCGACGGTACAACCTGCCCGTCCCACAGCCGGTCAGGCCCCCGTGCTTGCCGGGTCGGTCGCAGGAGCCGCGCGAGGCGTCGTGGAGGTGTGGCTACGTCAGTATGGCGAAGTCGACGAGTCGCTCGTCGCGACCAGCCCGCTTGACGGCGCAGGCGCTCTCGGGACGTTCGAGGCCGCCCTGCCCGCGCTGACGAAGACCTCGCGCGTCCGGATCGAGTACCTCGGCGGCCCTGACTCGCTCGGCACATCACGCTCCCTCACCGTGCCGGTGCGCGCAAAGGTGTCCCTCTCGGCGAACATGTCTCCTCGCGCGGGGGCGCCTCTGACGCTGAGCGCGCGCGTCATCCCAGGCGACTTCGGCGGCTCGATCGTCTTCGAACGCCGTGCCGGCCGCGCGTGGCGCGCCATCGCAACGGTTCCGGCGCCTGCAGGCGTCGCACGGTTCCGCTTCACACCCACGACCCCTACGACCGTCCGCGCGCGCGCCATCGGTTCGCCATCCAACGCACCTGGCGTCTCACCCGCGCTGACGATCAGACCACGGAGCTGAATGGACGAAGCGGCCGAGCGGAGTACTATCGGAACGCCGACGCTCTGCGTCGGCCGCCCGCACCCATAGTGCTCGATGACCGGGAGATCACGATGAGCAAGCGCGACCAGAACAGCGAAGGGCCCGCCCCAAAGAAACCGAGACTCGACCGGAGGTTCTACGAGAAGGAGCTTCTCAGGCTGCAAAACGAACTCGTCAAGCTCCAGAACTGGGTCAAGGCCAAAGGGCTGAAGGTCGTCATCGTCTTCGAAGGCCGTGACGCCGCCGGCAAGGGGGGCGTGATCAAACGGATCACCGAGCCGCTCAACCCGCGCATCGCCCGCGTCGTCGCGCTGCCAGCGCCAAGCTCCCGGGAGCAGACGCAGTGGTACTTCCAGCGCTACGTGGAGCAGTTGCCCGCCGCCGGCGAGATCGTGATCTTCGACCGCTCGTGGTACAACCGCGCCGGCGTCGAACGTGTCATGGGGTTCTGCACCGAAGAGCAGGTCATGGAGTTCTTCCGCGACGCGCCGGAGTTCGAACGCATGCTCATCCGCAGCGGGATCATCCTCGTGAAGTACTGGTTCAGCGTCTCCGACGAGGAGCAGGACCGGCGCTTCCAGGACCGCATCAACGACCCGATGAAGTCGTGGAAACTCTCGGAGATGGACATAGAGGGCCGCGACCGGTGGGAGGACTACTCGCGAGCCAAGGACGAGATGTTCAAGTACACCGACACCAAGGACTCGCCGTGGTGGGTGGTGAACGGCGACGACAAGAAGCGCGCCCGCCTCAACTGCATCCACCACCTGCTGTCGATGATCCCGTATGAGGAGATCGAGCACACGCCATTCAAGCTGCCGCCGCGCAAGCCGGCGAGCAAAGGCTACGTGCGCCCGCCGATCGACTCACAGACGTTCGTTCCCGAGGTGTACTGACAGCCCAGCCAGGACCGCGCCGCCGCCGGTCACGCACGCTCACCTGACGATGAACACGGGCGTGCCTATCGGCACGAGCGGGTACAGTTCCTCGATGTTCTCGCGCAACATGCGCATACAGCCATGGCTTGCGGCCGTCCCGATCGAGGAACGCTTCGACGTGCCGTGGATGCGTATGCCCGATATGTTCAGGTACAGCGCTCGGGTGCCGAGCGGGTTCGACGGTCCTGGCCCGATGTAGGCGGGCATGCCGGCCCCCCATCCGCTGGGTGCGGGGTTCGTCCACGACGGGTTCATCACCTTGCGGATGATCTTGAACGTGCCCTTCGGTGTGGGGTACTGGGACGTCCCGACCGCCACACGGTAGGTCCGCTCGACCCTGCCGTCGTCGTAGAGCCACAGCCGGCGGTCGGACTCGTCCACGAGGATCGCCTTGCCGACATTCGCTCTCGTCCGGCTGGGCCTGATCGCGTCCACCCTCAGCTGCACAGGAGCGAACGTGGCCTCCGTCGACGCTGCAAGCGACGAGGCCACCGCGCTGCGCACCGCCGCGTACGCTCTGGCGCGGTCGAGCCTGCGGCCGATCACGTACGGCGACACCGCGATGCGCGAGCCTTTCAACACGTAGCGCGCACTCACCGGAGCACGGTCAACAGCCTTCGCCACCTTGGTATCGACCCAGACACGGATACGCGATGCGCTCACGATGTAACGTGGAGCGATCTCGAAGCCCGCCGTGCCCGTCGCGGCGTACGCCTCAGCGAGCATGCCGTCGACATCCACCTTGATCGCCGCGGCGGGGTCGAGCACGAACGTCTTGCCTGCGGCTACGAAAGTCCGCTGCGTGCGAGCCGGGACCGGTGTCGAACTCACGATGAGCGCACGGGCCTCCGCGGGCGTCAGGCCCTTGAGCGGACGCCCGGCCACCGTGCACTCGTTGAGAACCGGGGTCACGTACTCCAAGGCGGCGGCGGGCAGCACGCCTGACGCGAGCACCGCGGCGACCGCGATCGAAGCGATACGGACGTACGTGCGTCTCATCTGGTTCCTCACGCTCGTGTTCTGACATGTGCTCCGGACGGAGTATACGGACCTCGACGACGCCCACGCCAGCGCCTTACGCGTCCCACCCCTCGGCGCGCGCCTCTGAGCGGTACGCTTTGACGGCCGCATGCACCGTCGGGTAGAAGCTCTCAGGCGGTATCTCTCTTTCGAGGTCGTAGGCCCGCACACGAGCGCGGACGGGGTCTTTCATGCCCGCGAAGACGAAGTGTATGCCTCTTGCGTTGAGCTCGAGGTCGAGGTCGAGAAGCATCTCGGCGGCGGTGGCTTCGATGTCGGTTATAGGTTCGGCCGCCACGATCACCCAGCGCACCTCGTCTTCAGATGATTCGACGAGCTCGAGAACACGATCGTGGAACGCCCGGGCGTTCGCGAAGAACAGCGGGGCGTCGAACCGGTAGATGATCAGGCCGGGGTCGATCTTGGCGTCAGGGTGGAACGCTACGTCGTGGAAGCCGGGGATCCCTGGCGTGTCCCCGAGCACCGCGTCGTGAGGCCACCACGCGCGCCTGAAGAAGTTCAGCACGCTCACGATGACCGCGAGCGCAAGCCCGTTGAGCACCCCGAAGGCGACGACCCCTGACGCAGCGACCGCCGCTTGGACGAACTCGCTGCGCCGTACCCGGGCCAACGTGACGAACTCGCGCACGTCGATCAGCGAGAACGCGGCGACCACGACGATCCCCGCGAGTGCCGGCTGCGGAAGAAAGCTCGTGACCCCTGGAGCGAATGCGAGGAGCGCCACCACCGCGGCCGCCGCCACCAGACCAGTGACCTGTGTCGCGGCACCCGCTCGCTCCGCGACCGCGGTGCGAGAGCCGCTCGCGCTGACCGGGAAGCCGTGCACGAGGCCGGCGAAGATGTCGGCGATGCCGACCGCGATGAGCTCACGGTCCGCCTGCACGGTCTCTCCGCGCTTGGCCCCGAACGCGGTCGCAGTCGACACGGAATCAGCGAGCGAGACGAGCGCGATACCGCCTGCGGCGACGGCGAGCGTCGCGACCTCGCTCAAGCTGACGAGCGGCCACCTGAGCGCGGGCACCCCCTGCGGCAGGACTCCCACGACCGCGATGCCGCGCCCAGACAGTCCGAGCGCCCAAGTGCATGCCGTAGCCCCGAGCGCCGCGATGAGCACCGCGGGCGATTTCGGCCAGAGGCGCCCGAGCGCGATGATCGTGACGATCACACCGAGGCCCAAGACGACGGACGCCGGCTCGATCCGCGCCGGCCTTCCCGCCATGGCGACAAGCACGTCGAGCGTCTCACTACCCGTGACTGCGACACCTGTCAGGCGCGGCAGTTGGCTCACGAGGATCGTCACAGCCAGTCCGGCCAAGTACCCCACGCGCACCGGCTTGGACAGCAGATCGGCTATGAAGCCGAGGCGCAACGTGCCGAGCGCCACCGCTATGACACCGACCAGGACCGACAGCATGGAAGCGAGGACGACGGCCCTTTCCTCGACCCCGAACGCGAGCGGCACCACGGCGAGCGCGATGATCGGGCCGAGTGACGAGTCCGGCCCGAGCACAAGGATCCGCGATGGTCCGAACAGGAAGTATGCGACGAGGACCGCGACGGTCGTGTACAGACCCGTGATCGGCGGCAAGCCGGCGAGCGTCGCGTACGCCATGCCTTGCGGCACGAGCAGACCGCCCAGGACGACCCCGGCGCCAAGGTCACGAATCGCATCACTTCGCCGGTACCTCAGAATGACGCCGACGCCGGGAATCCACTCCTGCAACCGGCGGACGACATTCCCCGCTTGGGGACCTGCTCCTCCGCCAGCCCCGCTCACGACGAGACCGCCACGAGTCGTTCAAGCTGTTTGATGAAGCGCTCCCGGTCCTCTTCGGTGAAGGCGGCAGGGCCCTTGTGGCGTCCTCCCGCACGGCGAAGCCTGGCCTGTTCGTGCCTGACCCGCAGCTCGGCATCGATGGTCGCGAGGTGGTAGATGCGCCCTCGGACACCGATCGCCCTCGCACCCCGCCCCAAGACCATCGCGGCGAGCCCGATGTCCTGTGTCACGACGACGTCATCGGGCTCGAGCAGCTCGACGATGGCGAAGTCCGCGGCGTCACTCCCTCCGCTGACCTGCACCGCATCGACTCCCGCACGTGAAGCGAGGCGCTCCAGGTTCTGCGTGGCGTTGGCCACGAGGACCACACCCAGACCCCGCGAACGCGCCACCGCGATGGCCTCTCGCGTCACTGGGCAGGCGTCGGCATCCACGATCACTCGCATACGCACGCCGTCATTCCGCGCACAGCTCGTACATGAGCGTCTGCGTGGCGAGCGCTCCGTCCCAGTGGACACGCGAGGTGGCCGCCGTCGTGCTCACGCGCCCGCCATCGCGCTGAACGAGGGTCAAGAGGCTTGCCGGAGACGGCCGCCCTGTCATGAGGACCTCACGCCTCTCCTCACGGACCGCCTTGCGCTCAGACGGCTCGATGAAGTCGTACAGCGAGCTTCCGATGAGTTCGCCCGGGTCGTCGAGACCCAACCCGCACGCCAACGCCCGGTTCGCGTAAGCCACCGCATCATCGACCACGACGACCACTCCCGAGGGCATCGTCTCGAGGAGCTGACGGTACCGCTCTTCGCTTTCCGCCAACCCGCGCAGCAGGTCTTCTCGCTCCGATACGTCGGTGACGACCGACAGCATCGCGGGCTGCCCCTCGAACACCATCGGTATGCTGGCGACCTGTGCAGCCGCATGCTCGCCACTCTTCTTGCGGAGCTGGTAGGTCACAGGCGGCGGGCTTTGCCCCAACGCCACCTTGGCGAGGTCTGCAAGCGCCGTCGACGCCTGCGGCAACTGCACGTAGTCGAGGATGCTGCCGCCGACGATCTCGTCGGCGCCACCCACCCCCGCCATGCGCAGGATCCGTGAGTTCACCCAAAGGATCTTCGCCGTGACGGGGTTGGCGATGAGCACGGGCACGGGCAGCCGCTCCAGGATCTTGACGATCGCTCGTTCAGCGTCACGCGCAGACACGGTCGCGTCCTTCACGCTTGGCTCGATACAGCGCTTCGTCGGCGCGCAGCAGCACGTTCTCAGCACTATCGCCTTCCCGCAGCAGCGCCACACCCGCGCTCACCGTGACCCGGACCTCGCGCTCTCCGCACGTGACGGGCGTCTGGCGTACCGCGGCGTGGATCCTGTCTGCCACGCCCCTCACGACGTCATCGTCCGCGTCCGGTACGACGGCGAGGAACTCCTCTCCGCCGGTCCGGCCTACGAAGTCGTAGCTGCGCAGGCTGTCGCGCAACAGGTCGGCCACTCGAGAAAGCACCGCATCGCCGCACGCATGCCCGTACGTGTCGTTGACGGACTTGAAGTGGTCGATGTCGATGGCGATGACACCGTACCCGCTGCCGGTGCGGAGCGCACGCTCGTGCTCGTCAGCGAGTCGCTCCAATGTGGTGCGGCGATTCGCGAGTCCTGTTAGGGCGTCCGTACTCGCGAGACGGTGGAGGTCCGCTTGCGCGAGCTCGAGTTGCCGGGTGGTCCGTCTCGTGGTAACGAACACCAGTCCGAGGTAGGTCCCGCCTCCGCTCACGACCAGCAGCCCCAGCCAGAACGCGTCACGGACACGCCTCCGGTCGAGAGGGCCCAGCGGCACATCCACACTGATGCCGCCGCGGACGTCTCCTGCGCGCGTTCCGCGCGCGGCATGACAGGCAAGGCACTCCTCGTCCGCATACAGCGGCGTGATGTACCTGTAGACCCGCTCGCCATCCACCTCGACGACCGTCTCTTTGGGGGTGTCGTCGGTCCGGAATGTCTCGAGCTGCCCGGCCTCCCAATCGTCAGGGGTGTTCGCCGGATCGACCGGGTCGAGACTCGTCAACCGGAACGACACGCCGTCGCTTCGCTGCAACAGCTCCGAGAGCTCTCGCGTCATGAGGGCCGGGTTGCGCAGCGTCATCACAGCGCCGTCCTCGGTCCGCACGTCCGGCTCGACTCCGAGCTCCCGAAGCCACGGGTTGGAGACGGCGCCCCGCGACTTTGAAACCCACACCCCGCCGTAGCCGGCGTTCCAGCGGCGCGCCGTGACGACGAGGTCCGTGATGGACTTCGCCTGCTGACGGACGCCCTCCATCACCCCGGCCTCTGAGCTCGCGTAGACCCCGGCGAAGACCAGGAGGCTGAAGAGCACTCCTGCGATGGCGAGCCACACGCTGAGCCCCCGGCGCACGATGCTCCGGGCGGATGTGGCCGGGCCCGTCAGGTGTGACGCGTCGCGGGCGTCCAACGCGGTGCCTCCCGATCCTCGCAGCGCGGTCGACGACACATTCGGCGCTCACAATGATATGGGCAGCAATTCAGATGCGCGAGCGCCGCGGCTGCGGTACGGTGGCTCTGGAACCAGCCTCAAGACGTCCAGGGAGGTTTCAGCACGGTGCTGCGCAAACCACTTCGTATCTTCGCACTTGCAGCGCTGTCAGTCGCCGCGGTGTTCAACTTCCTCGGTGGTGCCGGCACGAGTTGCGTCGCGATGGATCCGGGGCGCTTCGAGTCGATGGCGGCGCTCGCGCCGTACGCGTGGCTCTACTGGGTCTTCACTGTCGCAGGGATCGGGACCGGGGCCTGGGGCTGATGGCGCTCGTCGGACTCGTGCGCCGCGTTCCGGCAGCGCGACGCCACGCGCTGCTCTCGCTTCTGGCTCAACTGGCTGCCTCGGGCGTCCACACTTACGCTTCTCTGTCGCTTCGCGGCTCGGGAGCGCCCGCCAACATGCGCGCGCTGGTCACGGCAGTCGCCCTGCTCGCATTCGTCGGCGCTCGCTCAATCGGCTCGTTCGATTCCGTCGAAGATGATACGGAGGAAGACGCCGGCGGCATCGCAGAGACCTTGGTCGACATCGCCGGCTGCGCGCTTTCCGCCGGCGTCTTGTGCCTTGGCATGGAGCGCCTGATGGCGTTCACGCACACGCTCGGTGGTCGCAATCGGGCCGCCGAATGGGGTGTCGGTCTCGCCGTCGCCGGCCTGATCGGGGCCGGGGTCGGCGTGGTGGCCCTCTCGATCGTGGCGGCGCTGCGTCTGCATTCCCGGGCACGCACTACCGACAACGCGTGAAAGAGCCGCCCCGAAGGGCGGCTCTTCAGACTGTGTGGCGGGAGTGACGGGGCTCGAACCCGCGACCTCTGGCTTGACAGGCCAGCGCTCTAACCGGCTGAGCTACACCCCCGCGAAGGGCGTGCCGTCCAGGTGGACAGCGAACGGGATTCTACCGGCCGATGCTGGGGTTGTCTAGCACCGCCTCGAGATCGAAACCGCCGCTGAACGGATTCGAGAAGCACACCGGGCCGAGCACGAGTCCGTCGGCGAAGTCCTCGGAGAGCACCACGGGGATCCCGGCGAGCGCCGCAGCCGCTCAGATCCGGGCGTCATGGAAGGCGAGCCGCTCGATCATCGCCTCCCGCTCCGCGTCGATGATGATCTGCTCCCGAGTCCTGCGGGCCATCGTGACATCTCCGTGTCGCCCAGGCTCTATCACGATCCTGCACCCGAGGATGTGCATGTGCGCGTATCCGTCCAGGCGGCGACACCGCCTCACGCCGCGGTCTGCCTCTTTCATCCTGACGCCACGCTTCACGGGCCGCGCTTCACCGGCCCCCTTCGGGTACCTACTATCTGGGAATCGCCCGAGAACATCCGAGAAGAGCCGCCCGTGCCACAACCCCAGCTTGATGCCGTCAGAGCCGCACTGCACGCAGCGATCGCCGCGCATGACCGCGCGGGTGCAGTCCGCGCCGTCACGCGCGCCGTGCGAGAGAGCCGCATCGCGCTCGACGACGTCTACCCCCGCCTCCTCGTGCCTCTGCTCGTCGCCGTCGGCACAGCGTGGGAGGCAGGCGAGGAGCGCGTCTGGGAAGAGCACCTCACCTCGAGCATCGTGCGCACCGTGATCGAGTCGCTCGCGGTCGACGTGGCCGACGCCGCTGCGAGCGTGCCCCCGAACGGCCGCACGGCGCTGCTGGCATGCCCGGCAGGCGAGCTGCACGAACTCGGGCTCCGTATGCTCGCCGACCGGCTGGCGCTGCGCGGCTGGACGGTGCACTTCCTCGGCGCCGACACGCCAGCAGCCGAAGTGGTCGCGAGCGCGCAGGCCCTCGGCGCCGACCTCGTCGCCCTCTCGGCGGCCACGCACTACAACCTCGTGCTGTTGCGCTCATTCGTGGATGAGGTGAAGTCCGGTTTGCCCGGTGTTCAGGTCGGTGTGGGCGGACCGGCGCTCTCCTGCAACCATCAGTTGGCCGCCGAAGACCTGCTCCTCACCCACGAACTCGGCATCGATGATGACCCGGCCGGCGTGTGCGACCTGCCGGATACGGGAGCGTGACGTCCGTGCTCTCCTTCAGGATCGCGTGGCGTTTCCTGCGCTCCAGCCCGGTCCAGTCAGGGCTTATCGTGGGCGGCATCGCCGTCGGCATCGCCGTCCAGGTGTTCGTGGGGTCGCTCATCACGAGCCTGCAGGCCTCGCTCGTCGACCAGACCATCGGCTCGGCCCCGCAGATCACGATCCGCGCCGAGAAGGACGGCGACCCGGTGGTGCTGTCTCAGCGTGTCGAAGACGTCATAGCCGCACAGCCTGGTATCGTGAAGCGCACCGTCGCCCCCGTCCGTACCGCCACTGCGCTGTTCACCGACGGCTCGGACTCGGCGCCGCTGAACCTGATAGGAGGCGACCTTCGACAGCTCGATGGCATCTATCGCCTCACGCAGCGCACGAAGTCCGGTGAGGCATCGCTGCGCAGCACCGAGATCATGGTCGGGCGCGACTTCGCCGAGAAGTTCCGCATCGAAGCAGGCGACACGATCGCGCTCACCCTGCAGGGGGGCACCCGGGCGACCTTCACCGTATCGGGCATCTTCGACTTGGGATCGTCGACGTTCAATGAACGGCAAGCGTTTGTGAACGGTTCGGTGCCTCAGGGAGTGCTCGGGTGGTCCTCGAACCAGTTCACCGCCATCCAGATGCAGCTCGATGAGCCGTTCGCTTCGGCCCAGGTCGCTGCTGCTATGCGCGCCCAGCTGCCCGGCGTGAAGGTGTCGGAGTGGCAGGCGGAGAACGCTGACCTGCTCGTCGCACTCCAGAGCCAAGGGTCCTCGAGCTACATCATCCAGACGTTCGTGCTCGTGGCGATAGCGCTCGGCATCGCCTCGACGCTTGCCATCGCTGCCGTCCAGAAGACGCGCCAGATCGGGATTCTCAAGGCGATGGGGCTTTCTGACAGCCGCGCCGGCCGGATCTTCCTCTGGCAAGCGCTATTGATGGGCGGCGCCGGATCGGCAGCCGGTGTGGGCCTCGCGTACTTCCTGCTCTTCGGCTTCTCGTTTTCCGGCGCGACGTTCCAGATCGAACCGCGGCTGCCGTTCGTGCTGGGATCCGCTGCGATCGGCATCGGGGTGGCGCTTGCAAGCGCAGTCATCCCGACGCGACGCACGAGCAAGCTCGACCCGATCGAGGTGATCCAGAGTGGCTGAGACGCTGCTCGTCGCCGAGGCCCTCGACAAGGTCTACGGAACAGGCGAGGTCGCCACACACGCGGTCAAGGATGTGAGCTTCGAGTTCGCCGAAGGAGAGTTCGCCGCGATCATCGGACAGTCGGGCTCAGGCAAGTCCACGCTGCTCAACATGCTCGGACTTCTCGACACCCCCACCTCTGGCCGCGTGCTGTACCGTGGCGTGGACGCCGCAGCGCTCGACAAGGCCGCACGAGCCAGACTGCGCAACGAGCTCATCGGTTTCGTGTTCCAGTTCCACTACCTGCTGCCCGAGTTCAGCGTGTTCGAGAACGTCGCGATGCCCGCGCTCATCGCCGGCGCGATGGAGCCGGCCGTGATCAGATCTCGAGCACTCGAAGCCCTCGAGATGCTCGGGCTCAGCGGTATCGAGGACAAGAATGCGAACCAGCTCTCCGGCGGACAGAAACAGCGGGTGGCGATTGCGCGGGCGCTCATGAACAGGCCCGCCCTGGTGCTCGCTGACGAGCCCACCGGCAACCTCGACACGGTGAACACGAACCTCGTCTACGAGCTGTTCCGCAAGATCGGCGCCGAGACCGGGACCGCATTCATCATCGTCACACACGACCGGGCGGTCGCCCAGCGCACCGACCGCATCCTCGAGATCAGCGACGGGGAGCTCGTGCAAGACGTGAGGGCATGACGGAGCCCTCGGGCGATGCGGCGTCTCGTCCGCCTGTCACCCCTTGACGACGCCGTGCGGCACGAGACGAATCCTCGGGATGACGAGGTCGGCCTGGTGGCGCATCACACTCTCGATATCCTTGTACGCTTCCGGCGCCTCTTCGGCGATGGCCGCCCTGTCAGCGCTCACGAGGCGTACGCCGCGGGCCTCGAGCGCCGAGATGACTCCGGCGCGGTCGAGTGAGCGCTTGGCTTGCCGGCGTCCCATGGCACGTCCGGCCCCATGGCTGCACGATTCGAAGGCATCCGGGTTGGCCGACCCTTCTGCGATGTAGGACGCTGTCCCCATCGACCCGGGCACGACGACGACACCCTGTGCGCGCACGGCCCCCTTACGGTGCACGACGACCTGGCGTCCCCCGTGCGTCTCGATCGCCGCATAGTTGTGGTGCACGTCGATGGGGTCGCTGGGCTTCGGCGCATCGGGTATGTGCCGCTCGATGACGCGCTGGACGTCTTCTGCGATCAGGCGGCGGTTCTCTTCCGCGAACCGCAGGCACCATCGCATGACCTCGAGGTACTCGGAGCCGGCCTCGCTGCCGATGTCGAGGTGCGCAAGACCCCACTCGAGCGGCACACTCGACCCGCGCAGGCGGTTCTCAGCACGCGCGAGAGCATCGTAGTGCTCCGCCATCTGCTTGCCGACGTTCCGCGACCCGGTGTGGATGAGCACCCAGATCATGCCGTCGGGATCCGAACCGAACTCGATGAAGTGGTTGCCGCCGCCGAGGGTCCCGAGCTGCCGTGCGGCACGTTCGGCCTGGGCCCTGAGCACGTCCACGTCCGGAAGCTCGTCGAACACATCCGTGCGCCCCGCCTGACTGCGGTCGTGCCAGTGGAAGCCTTGCGGCACCGTGCGCTGAGTGTCGGCGAGCACTGCGTCCCGCACCGTGGCGAAATCCGAGACGGGGACCGACGTGTTCCATGCACGCACGCCGCACCCGATATCGAGCCCCACAGCATGCGGCACGACCTGCGCCTCCGCCGCGAGCACCCCGCCGATCGGCATCCCGAAGCCCACGTGTGCGTCGGGCATGAGCGCTACATGGTCGGAAACGAACGGCAGCCGCGCAAGGTTGCGCGCTTGCGCGAGCGCCTCTTCGTCGGGGTCATCGCCCCACACATAGATCGGAACGCCTTCTGTCTGCACGACACGCATCAGGTTCCGCCGGCTCCAGGCGGGGTGCCGTCCCCGTCGTCGACGACCACACCGTCGCGCATGCGGACCGTACGGTCACAGGCGTCGGCCACCTCGGGGTTGTGGGTCACGATGAGGAACGTCGTCCCACGTTCGCGGTTGACCGTGCGCATCATGCTCACGATCTCCGCGCTCGTGGCCGTGTCGAGGTCACCGGTCGGCTCGTCGCCCATCACGATGCCCGGGTCGTTGACGAGGGCGCGAGCGATGGCGACGCGCTGCTGCTGACCGCCGGAAAGCTCGCTCGGGACGTGACGCATCCGGTCTTCCAGCCCCACGCTGGCCAGAAGGTCCCGGGCCCGACGCAGCGCCGCGCCGCGTCCCATCCCCGCGTACTCACCGGCAAGAGCGACATTCTCCTCAGCGGTGAGCGTCGGTATGAGGTTGAACCCCTGGAAGATGAAGCCGATCTCGCGGCGCCTGACGCTCACGAGCTCGCGGGCGGGCAGACCATCGACTCGGCGCCCGTTCAACCACACCTCGCCGCTGTCGGCCACATCGAGACATCCGGCGATGTGCATGAACGTCGACTTGCCCGAACCCGAGGGTCCCATGATGGCGGCCATCTCACCGCGCCGTATGTCGAGCGTGGCCCCGCGCAACGCGTCGACGAAGTTCTCGCGCCCCAGGCGGTAGCGCTTCTTGAGTTCGCGCGCCTGGACGATGTAGTGGCCGTGGGCGCCGGGTCGAGGCGCGTCCCCGGACAGGCCCTCGACGACGCTGCCGGAGCGCTCACTCATAGCGCAACGCCTCGACCGGGTTGAGGCTGGCCGCGTGCCACGCTGGGTACAGGCCGCTCATCGTGCCCAGACCCACAGCGAAGAGCACAGTGCCTATGACGAGCCGGTCGGTCACGAGGAAGAGTGCGTTTCCGGTCGCCTCGCCCGCAGCGTTGCCTGCTGCGGTCACAAGCAGACCGAACACGAGACCTGCGACCCCTCCGATCAACCCGATCACGGCCGACTCGGCCACGAACTGACCCATGATCTGGCTGCTCGAAGCACCGATCGCCTTGCGGACGCCGATCTCGCGCGTGCGCTCAGCCACCGACATCGTCATCGTGTTCACCACCGACAGCCCACCTACCAAGAGCGATATGAGTGCGACTGCGTAGATGATCGAGGTGAAGATGGCGAGCGGCTGCTTGACCTGCCGCTCGAAGTCGAGCGGTGTCATCGCTTCGACGTTGTCGATCTGCCGTTCGATCCTTCGCGCGACGACCTCGGGGCGCTCGCCCGGCTCCAGGTACACCGCGAAGCTCGATACGATCGTGTTGGGGTCCACCGCGTCACGGATGGCATCGGGCAGGTCGCTGTGAACGATCTTGCGAGCATCCTCCATCGTCATCACGACGGCGTTGTCCGGAGCGGTCAGCGTCTTCTCGATGATTCCGATGACCTCGTAGCGCTTCCCTCGGACCTCGACGTGGCCGCCCACTGCGCCGTTGAGCTTCTTCACGAGGTCCGCCCCGAGTACCACTTTGCCGACATCGGAGTTGCGCAGCTCTCGTCCTGCCGAATAGTCGAACACGAACGTCTCATAACCGCGTCCGCGACCATCATCGGCTTGGATCGTCGGGATGTTTCCCATGCTGACCGCCGGAATCTCTGTGTCCAGCAGGGCAGACACGCTCGCCGAGACGCGCGCCACACCCTCGACCCGCTCTATGTCACGCAGCAGGCTCGCCTTGAGCGGCGACGAGATCAGTCCGGGGAACTGCGAAGGGGCCGTGACGACGATCTTACCCTCGTAGTACCTCATGCCGCCGTCCACGAGCAGCGTGAGCTTCTCAGCGAGCGCGCCCATCACGACGAGCGCGAAGACACCGATCGAGATTCCGAAGATGGTGAGGAACGCGCGCAGCTTACGGCGGAAGATGTTGCGTAGCATCCTCACGCGCAGCGCCCCCAAGAGTCGTGGTCCCATCGTTGAAGATGATACCGTGAGCAGGCTGCGAACAGACATGATGTGACAGACACGTATCGATCGGATCGGGCGCTCCAGTGACGCGAACCCCACGAGGCATGACCCGCCAGCGATCCCAACGCCTGGGAGCTGTCGCCACGACCGCCGTCGTGCTCACGCTCATGATGGCACTCTGGGCGTACGTCGAGCCGTACCTCCTCGCCGTCTCGCGCGCGACTGTGACAAGTCCGGACCTGCCCACCGCCTTCTCAGGCACAAGAGTCGTGTTCGTCTCCGACGTGCACGCGGGACCCTTCTACGGACGCGAACGGGTGGCCCGGCTCGTCGACACGATCAACGGCCAGCGGCCCGATCTCGTCATCCTCGGCGGCGACTACGTGGGCGGCGACCGGGATGGCGCGCACGCGTTCTACCCGGAGGCGGCGCGCATCTCGGCGCCGATGGGCCTCATCGCCGTGCTCGGCAACCACGACGGCTGGGAGGGTGCTGACGTCGCCCGTTCAGAGCTCGCGAGCATCGGAGCCGTGCTGCTCGAGAACCAGAACGCGCGCGTCAGGGTACAGGGCGCGTGGATCCGGGTCGGCGGTGTGGCGGACAGCTCCGCGGGCCGCCCGGACATCGCAGATGCCGCACGCGACATCGCAAGAGACGAGTACGCGATCCTCGTCTCACACACACCCGACACCTTCGCGGAGGGCCTCGGCGCGGTGCGGGGAGCGTTCGACCTCGCTCTGGCCGGGCACACCCACGCTGGCCAGGTGACCTTCTTCGGACGTGCGGCACCGTGGACGCCTTCCGCGTATGGCGAGCGGTACCGTCAGGGCTGGCTCGAGGAACAGGGCGTGCCGATCCTCGTCTCGCGAGGCGTGGGCACGGTGTACGTGCCGGTACGGTTCTTCGCCGTGCCCGAGATCCACGTCATCGAGCTTCGGACCGGCCCCGCAAGCGTCGCTGAGGAGCGCACCGAGCTGTCCGTCAGCTGGTGGCCGTTCGCCGAGTGAGCGTGGACATGCAACGAGCTGTCCGGCTGGACCGGCATCACGTGTTCGCAGGATCCCGGTCGTGGAATCTCTGCGCGTCCATCAGATGCCCAGCCCGAGCTGTTCGCCAGGCGGTCCGTCAGGAGGGCGTCCATGCGCCCCGCGGCCACTCGCGGCGACGCCGTTCGCGCAGTTCGAGCCACCGTCCCCCGGTCCGCCAGTGGACTCGTCAGCGATCGGCTCGCCGGTGGGCACTCCCCCCGCGCGTGGCGCGACGAGTCCGCCGAGGATCGTCGCCATCTCTCGCGCGTTGCGCGGCGCGTAGTCGTACTTACAGTTGTTGAACATCACCCATGTTCGCTCGGTCTGAGCAGCCATCTCAGCGATCGGCGTCTTCCATTCGGCAAGTTCAGCAGGCTCGTAGAGGTAGTCGAACCGGTCGGCGGCCGTGAGGGTGCGGGCGTTCCACATCTCGCGGTTGCGCCCATGGAAGCGCACGTAGCCCCATGGCCCCGTCACCGCCGTGACAGGAGGCATCGATGCCGCCCCGGGCATCTGTGGAGCATCCACAGCAACGAAGTTCAATCCCCGCTCGGCGAGGAAGCGCTTGACGCGCTCGAAGCTACGCGGCTCGGCCCAGCTGCCGTGGCGCAGCTCGACGAACAGTCGCAACGGCTCGAGCAGCCCAGCAGCGTAGTCGATGGACGCGAACGTGCGCTCGCGGTGCTCGCGGTCGACCGCGGTCATCCACGGCGGGTACTGAAGCAGGACACCGCCCAGCTTGCCGGCCGCAGCGAGAGGTTCGAGGGCTTCGAGGAAGAGCTCGGCGGCGTGCTCGACCATGCGCGGCTCGGGATCGCGGACGCGGCCGCGCCGGGTGAGCGAGAAGTCGTGGCCGGCATCGCGCAATTCGGGGTGGAGCGCAGCGGCTTCCACTTCGTGTCCTGTCAGCATGCCGTACGCCTTGACGTGGAACGTGAACCCCGGTGGAGTGCGGTGCGCCCACGCCTCGGCCCACTCACGCTTGGGAATGGCGTAGAACGCCGAGTCGAGCTCGACGGTGTCGAAGCGGGCGGCGTAGTAGCGCAGACGCGCCTCGGCAGACGAGACACCACGCGGGTACCATCGCTCGACCATCGTCTTGTCGGTCCAACTGCAGGTGCCCACGATGACGTCGCCCACGTCGTCACCTCCCGTCGAGACGAAGATACCCGGGGCTCGCAACACCTCTCCCGCGACACGAAGGAGCCGTCCTGACGGACGGCTCCTTCCACCACGTTCGAATCGCAGGACGGGATCTCTCGAAGATGGCGGATCAGTTCGGGCAGCTGCCGCCTTCGCATGCGCCGGAGCCGCCCGTCGAAGCGCCCGCGCCGCCCCCGCCAGGGCACCCTCCGGCCGCGGAATCGCACTCAGGCGCAGCGGTACCGGTCGCACAGTCCCCGCAGTCGGAACCAGCGCCGCCGCTCTCTGCCTGACATGAGCCACACTGATCGACGAGCGCTGCAGGAGCCGGAGCCATCGCGCCAGGAAGCCTCTGACCGTCGGAACCCGCCCCCGCTATACCCATGCTCCCCAGCACGACACCGGCGACGAGTGACGCGACGATGATCGCGGCAACGGTTTTGAGACTCATAGTCGACCCTTCGACGAAGAACAGGGCGGCGACGCTGTGCCACCCTCCATTAGTGAACATGGTAACGAATCAAGGGTGGTCCGTCCAGACCCATCCGTGAGCCGACCGGCGCCACAACCTATCGGAGTCTCGGGTAGTATCCATGAAGGCGCTTGGTCTCGACCGTGACGGAGGACGACATGAAGCCAAAGGTCGATCACGACCTGTGTATCGGATGCGGCAACTGCGAGGATGTGTGCCCTGAGTTGTTCAGGATCATGGACGACGGCCTGGCTCACGTCACCGTAGAAGAGGCCGACGAGCGTGACTACGGGTGCGCACGAGAAGCCGCAGACGCCTGCCCGGTCTCGGCCATCTCGTTCGAGGAATGACCGCACGACCGCTCCCGAAGGGGTACCGGATTCCCGACGACGACGAGGCGTTGCTCGCCGAATGCCGCGTCGACGTGTTTCGCGCAACCGGCCCCGGCGGCCAAGGCGTGAACACGACCGACTCCGCGGTGCGCCTCACCCACGAGCCAAGCGGCCTTGTCGTCGTGTGCCGCCGCGAGCGCAGCCAGCACCGCAACAAGGCCGAGTGCATCTCGCGGCTGCGTGGCAAACTCGAGGCGCTGCTCGCCCCTCCCCCGCCCGCCCGCGTGGCGTCCCGGCCCACTCGCGCGGCGCGCGAGCGCAGATCGGCGAGCAAGACGCTGCGCTCCCGCGTCAAGGCGCGCCGGAGACGTCCCCGCGCTGACGAGGAGTGAAGCCGCGATGCTGTGGGTGAAAGCGATCGTGATGTCGGTGATTCTGTCGGTCCTGCTCACAGGTATCGTGCGCGGCTGGCGGGATCGCGATGGCGAGTGAGCGGCGAGGGCGGCGCACAGGCGAGACGCCGCGCGGTCACCAGGAGCGGCTGACAGGCGCGGCCCGATCATTCGACCGGCAAAAGCACAGGCCCTCCGCATGTCGCGAAGGGCCTGTCGATCCCTTTGGTGGGCGATGCAGGATTTGAACCTGCGACCTTCACCTTGTAAGGGTGCTGCGCTCCCGCTGCGCCAATCGCCCGTGGTGCCCCCAGGAGAATTCGAATCTCCGTTCCCGGCTTGAGGAGCCGGCGTCCTTGGCCGCTAGACGATGGGGGCACCGCACAGGATAACAGGTCGTCAGCGGCTCTCGCCTCCGTGCGCCATCGCAGGCTCTGTGCGCCCCGCATGCGTGCGGTGGACACCAGGACGATGGACAAGCGCCACCGGCAGGATCAGCCAGCGGCTGAGGCCGCTCTCAGGTGCTCGGCCAACGCGCGGTCACGCTGCCGGATGTGGCGCGTCAGCCACTCCTGCAGAAGTGTGGCGAGCGGCAGAATCGTCGCGAACCCGCCGTTGTGGAAGTCGACGATGAGGTCGCGCACCTTCTGGGTGAGCGCGACATGCTCCTCGACGTGCGCGAGCATGTCTTCGGCCGGATATCGCGAACCCGTCATGAGTCTCTGCTCAGCGGAGAAGTGCTCGATGGTGTAGTCGTGCAGCCTCTCGAGTAGCGGTCCCACCACCTCGGGCCCGCGCCCTTCGGTCGAGGCGGCGTGCAGCTCGTTGAACATGGCGATGAGCTTCTCGTGTTGGCTGTCGACCGTCAGGTCGCCGGTGCGCAGGGAATCGTCGAACTCGATCCGGATCATTGCGAGCACTCCTGTGTGTCGGGAACCTGCCTTGGAGAGAAAGGTACCGCACGGGGGCCGGAGTGTAACGTGGTGAAACGCCGGCAGAAGGATCGGGGGCTTGCGGGCCACAGCGGCGTACCCATCAACTGCTCGCACGCGGGGAGTCTCTGCCCGGCGACCTCGCGGACGAATGGCGAGAGGCCATGAACCGCTACGTCGGCCGCATCACGGGCGGCATCGGTGCGGCCTACGCGAGAGAAGATCGCCAGCCACCGCGGGCCTTCCGGAGCAGCGCGTATTTCTGGAGCCACGATCCCAGCGGAGTGCGCTACGTGGTGTTCCGCAAGGAGCCCTGAGCTAACCGAGCACGTACAGTGACTACGGCGCTCTCAGCCCGACCCGCCCAACCCATTGGCCGCCCCGCAAGCGGCGCCCGACTCCAGTGCCCACTCCCAGAACGGCACCACGCGCACGACGCCGGCAGGCGTCTGCAGTTCGCCTGACTCGAGGTGCGTCACGATCGTCCCTGTCGCACCTGGGGCCGAAGCGAGCGCCTCGGCCATCGCCTTCGTCTCGCGCTCGACTGCTTGCTGGCCTGAGAGTGAGACGCAGACCTGCACGAACTCGCGCGGGCTCCCAGCCAGCGGCGAATCGACGACGAAATCGATCTCGGCCCCGCTCGCCGTGCGGTGGAACGCGATCGCGTTCTCGCCCATCGGCCCCAGACGACGGCGCAGCTCAAGGTAGACAGCGTTCTCTAGCACCGCGCCCCTGTTGCTGGCGCCGCCAAGATGCATCGCTGCGGCAAGCCCCGGATCGATGGCGTACACCTTGCGCGGATTGACCGCCCGCGCCTTCGCGGAGCGCGAATCGATGGGCACGAGGAAACACAGGTAGGCGTCCGCCAGATACTCCAGGTAGTTCGCCACAGTGATCGGCGTGGTGCGAAGTCCCTGCGATCGCAGCACTCCCGTGAACGACTTCACGCTGAACTGGCTGGCGTTCGCGGCGAAGAGCCCTCCTATGAGCAGCCGCAGCGCCACCATATTCTCTGCCCCGTGGCGCTCGACGACGTCCTTGAGAACGACCATGTCGACGTAGCTCTGGAGCGTCTGCGTACGAACAGGATCCGGAACGCTCACGAGCTCCGGGAACCCGCCATGCTTCAGGTACTCGTCAGCCAGGGCCATCAGACGTGACCGCTGCACGCTCGTGAGCGGAGCGCCGGGGTCCTCGCCACGTGCACGCGCATACTCACGCAGACTGTAGGGCAGCACCTCGACCGTGAACCCTCGCCCGCGAAACGTCGTCGCTACCTCCTTGCTCAGCAGTCGAGACGACGAGCCACTCAGGAAGAGGCGGACACGTTCGGTGTCGAGCAGCCTTCGGCAGAAGCGCTCCCACTCGGGGACCACTTGGATCTCGTCGAGGAAGACGTAGCCGCCCTCAGTTCGGGCATCGGGGCAAATGCGGTAGAAGGTCTCGAGCGCCGCGTCCAGCGTGGCGAGGGTCGGCAGGCCAAGCCGATCGTCCTCCAGGTTCAGGTACATCATCCGATCGCGAGCGACACCTTGGTCGAGCAGCTTGGTCATGACGTCGAACATGGCGTAGGTCTTGCCGGAGCGCCGCATTCCCACGAAGACGTCCGCCTTGCGCTCCAGCATCGCGGGCGCGGCGTCGCGAGCCACCACCGCCGGTAGTGGGGTGGCAAGGAAATCGCGATGGAGCCTCTCAAGCGTGTCGCGCACGATACCTCCGAACTCAGATATATTCGACTATACCACTTTATTGCCACAGCGATATTCTCGAATATATCTTTTCACGCGATTCAGTACCGCACGCGGTCCGGCTTCTCGCACCACTCGCGGAACACCTCGATCGCTTCCTCGCCGAGGATCCGCTCGGATGGCAGCGAGCGATGCGCCTCGTCGAGCACGATCTCGCGGTACAGGAAGGCGTCGTCGAAGTCGATGTCAGCCGCGTCCTCGCTCGTATTCGCGTAGTAGAGCTTCGAGATGCGCGCCCAGTAGATGGCGGCAAGGCACATCGGGCACGGCTCGCAGCTGCAGTAGATGGTCGCGCCCTCGAGCGAGAAGGTGCCAAGGTGCTCGCATGCGCGGCGGATAGCGACGCCCTTAGCATGCGTGAGCATGTCGTCGCCTTCCGGGCCGGCTATCCAGTTCGGTGCGGGTGGCCTGGGGCTCCCGTTCCTTCTCCCACGGCTTCATGGTCGTCAGGGCGGGCGTCGTCTCGCCGCATGATCGCCAGACCCCGCATAAGCGTCTTCCATGAACCCCACGCCCACGCACCCGCGAATCTGGAAAGCGCGATGACGGTTCCCGCCTCCACAGAGGCAGTCCCGTGCTGTCCGGGACCTCTCCCGTTCGCGCACCCTCACGCACCCGCTCGCATACACTCCCGCACGAGGATCACGGGCGAACGCGTCGAGTGCGTCCACGCGACGAGGCCCGGGCTGTGCACCCGGGCCTCGATCGAAGCGGCCGAGAAGAACCGCGCAGGAATCCTGGCACTGCACAACGCGAGCCGAGTCTCCCCGAGCTATGCCTCCTCGCCGCCCTCTGTCGCCGCACCCTCCATCGCGGGCGCCTCGCTCGCGCCGGCGATCGCCACCTTCGTGGTCTTCGGACGAGCGGCCTCGAGAGCCTTCGGGATGTGGACCTCGAGCATGCCATCCTTGAACTCCGCCTTGATGCTCTCCGGGTCGACACCCTCAGGCAGCACCATCGAGCGCTCGAACGCGCCGAAGCTCGACTCACGCACGAGCCAGCCCTCGTCCTCCTTCTCCGTCTCGGACTTGCGCTCGCCCTTGATGGTGAGCACGCCGTCCGTGACCTCGATGTCGACGTCTTCAGGCTTGATGCCGGCAAGCTCGACGTGCACCGCGATGTCGTCTCCCGACTGCTTGACGTTGATGCGCGGCATCCACGCGGTCGCCGCCGTCGATGACTGCACCTCGCTGCCTATCCGGGAGAAGATGCGGTCCATGTCGCGCTGCATCTTGAGCAGCTCGCCGAACGGGTCCCACCTCATGATCGCCATGACTACATCACCTCCATCATCTCTCGACGCGTCTGCGCTCATGGCGTGACGCAGAAGCGTCTTGCCACCTCTCTCGCCCGCGACAGGGACATGTCGCGGGACGTTCGTCACCTCAGAACGTACCCACCTTCGTCCACGTCGATCCGAACCGTGTCGCCGTCACCGGCCTCGCCACGGATGATCGCCGTCGCGACCCGGTCGACGATCTCACGCTGGATGAGTCGCTTGAGCGGACGGGCGCCGAAGACCGGGTCGAAGCCATCGATGGCGAGCCGCTCGACCGCGGCGTCGGTCAGCTCGAGCGTGATCTTGCGCTCGGCGAGCCGTTCACGCACGCCAGCAAGCTGCAGCCGCACGATCTGCTCGAGCTCAGCCGTCGTCAGCGCGTGGAAGATGACGACGTCGTCGATACGGTTCAGGAACTCGGGCCGGAAGGTCGCGCGCAGCGCTTCTTGGAGCATCCGGTTCATCGTCTCCTCGTCAGCACCGCCTTCCGCGAACGCCTGGATGTGCTGGCTTCCGACGTTGCTCGTCATGATGATGATGGCGTTCTTGAAGCTCACGACACGCCCTTGGCCATCGGTGAGCCGCCCGTCATCGAGCACCTGTAGAAGCACGTTGAAGACGTCCGGGTGCGCCTTCTCGATCTCGTCGAGCAGCACGACCGAGTACGGGCGCCGCCTGACCGCCTCGGTCAGCTGTCCGCCCTCCTCGTAGCCCACGTAGCCCGGAGGCGCGCCGATCAAGCGCTGCACGCTGAACTTCTCCATGTACTCGCTCATGTCGATGCGCACCATCGCGCGCTCGTCGTCGAACAGGAACGCCGCGAGTGTCTTGGCGAGCTCGGTCTTGCCCACGCCTGTCGGCCCGAGGAACAGGAAGCTCCCGATCGGGCGATTCGGATCCGACAGCCCCGCGCGCGACCGGCGAATCGCACCCGCAACCGCCGAGACCGCCTCGTCCTGGCCGATGACGCGCTCGTGCAAGTGCTCCTCGAGCGTGGCGAGCTTGGCCATCTCGCCCTGCATGAGCCGTGCGACCGGTATGCCCGTCCACGCCGCGACGACCTCGGCGACCTCTTCTTCGGTGACCTCCTCTTTGAGCATCGCTCCCCCGGTCTGCAGCTCGGCGAGGCGCTCCTGCGCCTGCGCCAGTTCACGCTCGAGTTGCGGGATGCGCCCGTAGCGGATCTCGGCAGCGCGCTGCAGGTCGCCTTCGCGCGTGGCCCGCTCTTCATCGGTGCGGGCTTCATCGAGCTCGGCCTTGAGCCGCTGCGCGGCTTCGATGACCTCCTTCTCGGAGTGCCACGTGGCCTTGAGGCCGGAGAGCTGTTCGGTCAGGGCGGCCATCTCCGCCCGCAACGCTTCGAGGCGCTCGGCGCTTGCGGGATCGTCTTCCCGCATGAGCGCCTGCTCTTCGATCTGCATCTGTGTGAGCCTGCGCTCGAGTTGGTCGATCTCGGTCGGCATCGAGTCGATCTCGATGCGCAGCCGGCTCGCCGCCTCGTCCACGAGGTCGATCGCCTTGTCGGGCAGGAAGCGGTCGGAGATGTAGCGGTTCGAGAGCTCCGCCGCTGCGACGATGGCGCCGTCGGTGATCCTGACTCCGTGATGCACCTCGTACTTCTCTTTGAGACCTCGAAGGATTGCGATGGTGTCCTCGACGCTGGGCTCACCGACGAAGATCGGCTGGAAGCGGCGCTCGAGGGCCGGGTCCTTCTCGACGTGCTCGCGGTACTCATCGAGTGTCGTGGCACCGATGGCATGCAGCTCGCCGCGCGCGAGGGCCGGCTTGAGCATGTTGCCCGCGTCCATTGCGCCCTCGGCCGCGCCCGCGCCGACGATCGTATGCATCTCGTCGATGAACAGGATGATGCGCCCCTCGGCCTGCTCGACCTCGCGCAGTACGGCCTTCAAGCGGTCCTCGAACTCGCCGCGGTACTTCGCACCCGCAACCATCGCGCCGAGGTCGAGCGCCACGACGTCCTTGTCCGCGAGAGACGAGGGCACATCGCCTGCGACGATGCGTTGCGCGAGCCCCTCGACGATCGCCGTCTTGCCGGTACCCGGCTCTCCGATGAGCACGGGATTGTTCTTCGTGCGCCGCGACAGCACCTGGATTGCCCGGCGTATCTCCTCGTTGCGACCGATCACAGGGTCGAGCTTGCCGTCGCGCGCCATCTCGGTGAGGTTGCGCCCGTAGCGCTCGAGCGCTTGCATCTGGCCTTCCGGGTTCTGGTCTGTGACTTTGGCACCGGCACGAAGCTCTTCGATGGCGGCCGACAGCCGCCCTGCGGAGACACCCTGCATGTCGAGTACGCGCCCCGCCTCTCCCTTGTCGGCCGCCAGCGCCAGCAGCATGTGCTCGGTCGAGACGTACGCGTCCTTCATCTTCTCCGCGTGCTTGAACGCGTCGGCAAGCACGGTGTTCAGGCGCGGCGACACCTGCATCGAAGCCGCCGCACCGCTCACGCGTGGCAACGCCGTCACCGCCTGCGTGATGGCGGCGTCGAGGGCGCCCGCGTCCGCGCCCACCTTGGCGAGTATCGGACGCACTATGCCGTCCGCTCGGTCCACGAGCGCCTTGAGCAGATGCTCCGGTTCGACCTGCGGAGCGTCGTTCTCGCTCGCGATGCCGCCGGCGGCCTCGAGAGCCTCCTGCGCCTTGATGGTCAACTTGTCCAGTCTCATCCCGCATCACTCTCCATGAGTGTTCTATACCCAGAAAATCTAAGTGTGTTGATGATATACCCATGCGCAAGAGGAATTCCACCCGCCTGTGCGAAGTTCTTCCCCCCACAGCGATAAGCAGGCGTTCGCCCCGGACGCCTACGGAGAAATGACGTGCCGGGACCGAGCCCGCGTGTGCCGCCCGGAGGGAGTCTCAGTCCCGGACCACGGCAGGCGCCTGCGCTGCCTCGTGAAGAAGGCGGCGGCCTTCAAACGTCATCGTCGTGAGAGTGAGGTTGGCGAGCTTGTGGCTCATCGCCTCTCTCCACGTCTCGCCTCGCAGCAGGCCGTGCAGCTGCAGCAGGAACACCTCGTGTGAGACGACGAGGACTGTGCGTCCGGCGAACTCCGACATGACCCACGATGCGAACGCCGCCGCCCGCTTTCTCAGCGCCGGAAGCGTCTCGCCGCCGGGCGGGTTCAGCGAGTGGAAGTCGTCACCGGCTCTGAAGTAGGTGATCACCGGCCTGAGCGCCTCGGTCTCTCGAGCGGTCAAGCCCTGCATGGCCCCGAAGTCCCTCTCCCTGCACAGATCACTCGCAATGATCCTCGATGGGTCCTCGGACAGGATGCGTGCTGTCTCGAGCGCGCGGACGAGCGTCGAGCTGATCACGATGTCGGCAGACACGTCCAGCTGCTGCGCGGCCCGCACGGCGTCCGCTCGCCCCTTCTCGCTGAGCGGGACGTCCAATGAGCCCGCGTAGCGCCCCTGCACGTTGAACGCCGTCTCGCCATGCCTGATGGTCTTGATGACCGTGACCTCACCCACGGCCGACCCCGGTGAGTCGCAGGATCGCGTTTAGCCTGATGACCGATGAGTAGTCCGTGAACAGCGGGCCGATCTTGATGAAGGGCACGCCGTACTCGCAGGTCACATCGCACACGTAGGTGGATTCGGTGCTGATCGAGCGGTGCGACGTGATCACCACGAACCCCGCCGCCTGCGCCGCTTCGATCGCGCGGACCGTGTCTGACACCGTTCCGGCCTGGTTGGGTTTGACGATGGCTGCCGTGCTGTGCCCGGCCGCCGCCCCGGTGAGGATCCGATCGGCGTCCGATGAGTAGAAGTTGTCACCGACGACGTGGCAGCGACCCCGGCACCCGGCCGTGAGTGCCGCCCACGCGTCGAAGTCCTGTTCGTGGAACGGGTCCTCGAGGAAACCGACCGAGAAATCCTCCACTACCTCGAGCCAGTACTCGCACATCTCGTCCGAGGTGAACACCGCCCCGTCAGTCAGCGGGAAGCTGTAACCGTCCGAGGTCCACAGATCGCCTGCAGAGGCGTCGATCATCAGGTCGTAGTCGTCTCGCAGGCCAAGGTCCTCAAGCACTTCTACAAGAAGCCTCAGCGGTGCCAGATTGTCCCTTCGGGGGAAGACGTTGACCCTGTTGCCGTTCACCACCGTCTGGCTCTGCGTCAAGAGCCGGTCGGCCAGCGCATGCTGGATGCGCTCGTGGTCCCCGAGCGAGCGAAGCAGGTCGTCGTGGGCCGGCACTACCAGGAACTCCGCGAAGTCGCTCAGCACGGGATTGGTGTAGGCGTGCAGTCCACCGTTCAAGACGTTGAAGCAGATGCGTGGCGGTTTCATCCCAGCCCGCGCGTCGATTCCCGCTGATTTCGACACAGCGTCGTGGAGCGCAAGCGAAAGCGCGAAGCACGTGTTGCGCCCGAAGTCCGCGATCTTTCCGCTCAGGTACCGGTCGAAAGCCGCTTGGTCCGCCGGCACGCCGAGAACCGCGTCGCGAGTGACCTCTTCGACGACCCTGCTCGGGTCGACCGCCGCCCCACGGTCCTCATAGATGCTGATCGTTTCCCCGTGCGAGGACGAGCCTGCGCCTACAGTCCCGTCATCCAACTCGACCAGGTACTCCGTCGTAGGGCCCCCGTGCGAGTCGAAGATGAGTCTGTGCTCGATTGCTCGAATCCGCCGCTCACCCACCGAGATCCGCCCCTTCGAGTACGGCCCCAGGGCGACATCATCGCGCCCGGTCCAGCCCCCTTCGACTCATTCGCCGCGCGAACACGTCAAAGCATCACCCGCCGTGCCGCATTTCGCAAGTGAGGGCTTGGCCGGAACCCGTGGGGTTGTGGCATGCTCCTCGTATGCACGACACGCCCTTCGCGGCGAAGTGTGGCCTGTGACCAGCCTGCCCCGGAACGCCCAGACGCCCCGACGCCTGGAGGAACCGCCGTGAGACTCGATGAGGCCGCCGCGAGCCTATACCTCCCTATCCTCTACCGGCTTGGCCGCAGGCCGTATCCCACGCTGGTTCGGGCGCTGCTCGCGTCCGAGCGCCTCGATTCTGAGCAGCTGCGCGCGCTGCAGCTCGAGCGGTTGCAGGCGCTCGTCACCCACTGCTACGACAACGTCCCCTACTACCGCAGACTGTTCGACGAACTCGGCATGCACCCCGCGGACATCCACTCGCTCGAGGACTACGCCCGACTCCCCGTGCTCGACAAGGAGACCCTGAGGGCAGAACTCCCCTCTTTCACCTCCACCGACGAATACGGCCGGCATCTGCTCCGTTCCGTGGCGACAAGCGGATCGACCGGGACGCCTCTTGTATACCGCTACGACCCCCGGTACTTCCTCTACGGCTGGGCGGTACTGATGCGTAATATGGCTTGGACCGGCTTCCGGCTCGGCGAACGGCAGGCGTGGTTCGCCTACAGCGCTCCAGGGGGCACGAGACGAGCCGTCCGCCTCGCGCTCGAACGCAAGTGGCTCGCGAAGGAGCTTTCGTTCACCGAGGAGACCGTAGCGGAGTGGGCGCACCGCCTCGTGACGTGGCGCCCGAGGTTCGTCTATGGCGCCCCATCGTCCCGCCTCGCGCCGATCGCGGCCCACATGCTGTCGCACGACCTGCGGCCTGAGGGCATCCGCTCCGTCATGACCTCCTCCGAGATGCTCACCGACGACCAGCGCCGCCTGCTGGAGGAGGCGTTCGGTGCCAGGGTCTACAACCAGTACGGAGCCACGGAATGCCTCAGCATCGCATCGGAGTGCGAAGCAGGGTCGATGCACGTGAACGCGGAAGTCAACCTCGTGGAGTTCGAGCGGTTCGATTGGACAGGTGACGCACACGCGATCGTCGTCACCCCCTTGCTCAACTACGGGATACCTCTGCTCCGGTACGTGTTGCGGGACCTCGGCGGGGCGCTACCGGGAGAGTGCGCCTGCGGACGTTCGCTGCCACGCATGCGGCCCGTCATCGGCCGCGCCGACTTCAGCGTGACCGTTCCCGATGGCATCACCGTCACACCGTTCGCCCTCGAAGGTCTCGTCGCCCGCGTCCCCGGCATCGTGCGGTACCAATACAGGCAAGTCGCGCCGGATGCATTCGACCTGCTGATCGTGAGCCTGCCGGGGTCCAGGGATGCCATCCGAGACGCTCTCAGAGACCTGGACGAGCGATTCGCGCGTAGCACGGGCGGAACGGCCCACTTCAACGTGCGCTTTGTCGACGCGATCGCGCCGGCGGCGGGTGGGAAGCACCTGCTGGTCGTACCTCTGTCGGAAGGGCCGTAGTATGAGACCCGACGAAGCCGCCGCCGCTGTGCTGTGTATCTTCCAGCGCTCTACACGCTGGGTCGCAGGCCATATCACCGAGTCCTGAGCGCGCTGCTCGCCTCCGAGCGCCTCGACCCGGAACAGCTTCACGAGATCCAGCTCGAGCGCCTTCGTTCGCTGGTGGCCCACTGCTACGAGAACGTACCGTACTACCGCCGCCTTTTCGACGGGCTCGGTGTCCACCCCGAGGACATCCGGTCGATCGCCGACTACGCCAGACTGCCCGTCCTCGAGAAGGACACGCTGAGGGCCGATTTCCCGTCGTTCGTCGCCACCAACGAGCATGCAGACCGGCTCACCACGGCCATGACCAGCGGTTCCACCGGCTCGCCGCTGCAGTACAAGTACGACTCACGCTACTTCCTGCACGGCTGGGCGGCGCTGATGCGCAACATGGCATGGACAGGCTTCCGGCCGGGCGAACGGCAGGCGTGGTTCACGTTCAGCGCACCAGGCGGCATGAAGAGGGCCGCCCGCCTCGCGCTCGAGCGCAAGTAGCTGGCGAGAGAACTCGCGTACTCCGACGAAACGCTGTCTCACTGGGCACGCCGCTTGGCGGCATGGCAGCCCCGGTTCGTCTACGGAACGCCCTCTTCGCGGCTCGCGCCGCTCTCGGCACACATGGTCACGAACAACATCCGCCCCGCCGGGATCCGGGCTGTCATGTCGTCCTCTGAGACGCTCGTCGCAGAACAGAGACTTCTGATCGAGCAGGCGTTCGGGGCGAAGGTCTACAACCAGTACGGCTCGACGGAGTGTTTGAGCATCGCCTCGGAGTGCGAAGCGGGGTCGATGCACATCAACGCCGGACTGAACCTCGTGGAGTTCGAGGAGCGCGATTGGACCGGATCCGCCGGCGCGGTGGTCGTCACGCCGCTGATGAACTACGGCGTGCCGCTCCTTCGCTACGTGCTGAGAGACGTCGGAAGCGCACTGCCCGGCACCTGCCCCTGCGGACGCACGCTGCCCCTCATGCGAAGCCTCATCGGCCGAACAGCGTGCAACGTGACCCTGTCCAATGGCACCGTGCTGACGCCGTTCGCCTTCGAGGAACTCGTGGAGTCCACCCCCGGAATCGTTCGCTTCCAGTTCAGGCAGGTGGCGCCGGACTCATTCGACCTGATGGTCATCGCGCTGCCGGAGTCGGCCGACGCGGTTCGTCGCGCCCTCAGCGACCTCGACACTCGGCTTGAGCACAACACCGGCCAGAAGGCCCACTTCACCGTGCGCTTCGTCGATGACATCCCCGTAGCCCCGGGCGGCAAGCACCTCTACGTGATCCCGCTGGACGAAGCGACGCCCACCTCGGGCTGACGCCCCATCGAGAGCGGCGCAGACCGGGACCGTCAGCACTTCTCGCCACGCGTGATGTGCAGCGCGCAGCGTAGCGGCTCATAGACCCTTGAGACGCGCAAGCGAAACGGCACCAAGGTCCGCGAGGGCTTCACGATCCGGCGGAAGAGCTCGTAGCGCGTCGGCGCCGCCGGGGACACGCCGAACGCGGCAAGGTAGCCGGCATCCTCCACAGCGCGTCGCGCCGCCGCCGGGGCGCCGCCATAGGGGTAGGAGAAGAGAGCGACCTCCTCGCCCAAGCGCTCTTCGAGCTTCTTCTTCGACCCGGTTATCTCCGCCGTCAGCGTCTCAGGATCCACCTTCCCGAGCTCCGGATGCGAGAGCGTGTGCGAACCGAAGTGGACGCCCTTGCCTTGCATCTCACGCACCTCGGGCCAACCCAGCAGCGGCGGCATCACGGGGTAGGTCGGACCGCTCCACGCCTCGATTCCGCCGTCGAGCCCGTCGTGGACAAGGAAGACCGTCGCTGCCATCCCGAGTTCCTTAAGGATCGGCCACGCGACCGCATGGAAATCCAGGTAGCCATCGTCGAAGGTGATGAATACCGAACGGCGCGGCCAGTCGCCCGATTCCAGACCGGCGAGGAACTCCACAGGCGTGAGCGACCGGTAGCCGGCGCGCGCGAGGTAGCCCATCTGGCCGCGGAAGGCACGGGCGCTCTGCGCCGGCGTCGCTGCCAACTCCGAGATGCTGTGATAGAGAAGCACCGGCGGGTACTTGGGCCGTTCTGTCACGCGCTGCCACCCTCTCGGTCCAGTGATCGGCGGACGCGACCCATCATAGACCTATACTGGATGAATGAAGCGGCTACTGCTCGTCAGCTACGGCTTCCCTCCTGTGAGTCGCGTCCAATCGCAGGGCGCAGCCAAACTCGCGAAGGGTCTGGCGTCACGTGGATGGGAGGTCCATGCACTCACCGTCGCCGACCCGCCGACCCACCTGTTCGACGAGACCCTCGTCGCCGAACTCCCGGGGAACGTGATCACCCACACCGCGTACTCGCTCGAGCCCACACGCGCGCTCCAGTGGCTGCGTCGCCGACGTGGAAGCTTTCTGACAGGCGGCACCGAAGTGCTGCGTGCCGCTCCAGAGCGCAGCTACACGTCCCTGCCACCGGGACTCGTGCGCCTGATGCGCGCGCTGTTCTTCCCGGAGGAGAAGGTCGGCTGGGCGCCCTTCGCTCTTCGTGAGGCACGACGCCTGAATCAGCGACAGCCATTCGATGCCGTCGTGTCGACAGGGCCGCCCTATACGGCTCACCTCATCGCCCATGCGTTCGCACGCCGCACCGGCACGCCGTGGGCCGCCGTGCTCATGGACCCTATCGTCGGCTGCTACGCCTTCCCCCCTGTCACGCCACTGCACGCTTGGCTGTTCCGTCGTCTAGAAGCCGAAGTCGCACGCGATGCGGCCATCATCACCGCGGCGACGCAGCCGTGGCTTGAGGCGCTCCTTCGCCGGAATCCCGGCGCGACCGATCGAGTGATGTTGCTGCCCAACGGCTTCGACCCCGCCGACTTCGAAGACGAGGCTCCTGCGAAGTGCGACGGCTTCACCATCTCGTACGTGGGGACGTTCCAACTGTCTATCCGGCCTGACACGTTCCTCGCAGCCGTCGAACGCCTCCTCGCCGACGATGCGTTCGCCCGCGACCTGCGTATCAGGTTCGTGGGGCCCAGGGATCCACGCACCGACGCACAGGTCGCCGCGAGAGGCCTGGAGGACCGTGTCGAGCGCACGGGCCTGCTGCCGCATCGCGAGGCTATCCGCGAGATGCGCAGTGCAGACGCGCTCCTGTTCGTCTTGGGCCCTGAGCCTGAGAGTGCGGGGATACTCACGGGGAAACTCCCTGAGTACCTGGCCTCAGGGTCGACGGTCCTTGCCGAAACGCCAGCCGGCGTTGCTTCAGAACTCATCAAGCGCGCAGGGGCGGGGCCAGTGGTTGCGCCCGGTGACGTCGAGGGCATGACGCAGGCGCTTGCCGAGGTGTACCGTCTGTGGCGCACGGGGGCGCTGCCGAGGGCGGATGCGCAGGTCGTCGCGGCCTTGGACCGCACCCGCGCGATCGAGCGATTCGACGAGGCCCTGTCGGCAGCCGCAAGTATGCGGAGCGGTTCGTGACACCAAGACTCGATGAGCGGCTCTCGGCGCTGATGCTGCCGCCCGCGCTCAGACTGATTGGGCGGCCATTCGGCCGCATGCTCAGTGAGCTGATGGCGACCGAACAGCTGTCCGCCGACGAGCTGGCCGAGCTGCAGTGGAACCGCTTGAAGGTCCTCATCCGGCATGCCGGCGAACACGACTGAGCGGGTGCCGCCGATACGCACGATCCCGGCGACCTCAAGATCGTCTACACCGGAGGTTCGACGGGTGTTGCCGCCAAGGTCTACCAGAGCCTCGACTACTACTACTGGGGATGGAGCACGTTCCAGCGCAACCTGCGCTGGATCAGGTTCGAGACCGGCGAGCGCCAGGCATGGTTCACCCGGCCGGCCGTCCCCGACTTCAGACGCCGGGCGCGGCTCGCGCTCGAACGCAAGTGGATCGTCGGCATCGCCCTCAGGTCGGAGCACGCGCTCGAGGAGTGGACCCGGGGAATGCTCCGTCGTCAGCCACGATTCGTCTACGGTTACGCAGCCGCCATTGCCGCGCTTGCTGACTACGCGCTCGAGCACGACATCCGGTTCGAGAGCGTCCGCCACGTCATGACGACTTCGGAGACGCTGACCGGGCGGATGCGAGCGAGCATCGCCGATGCCTTCCGGTCACCGGTCTACGATTAGTACGGCTACACGGAGGTCTACGCCATCGCCTCTGAGTGCGAGCACGGCTCCATCGCGCTGATGGCGTGAGAGGCCGATCTAGCGAACCCTGACGGCGACCACGTTGCTCGTGGTTCCCAGGTAGGTATCGCTTCCCACGACGACGACCCGGTACCGGACCGTGCCGCGGCTCGTCATCTTGACCCGGGCGCTGAACTTGCCGGTGCTCGAGGTCTTGAGCGTGCGCACGCCGACCCACTCGGTTCCACGCTTGCGCTGCAGGATGACGCGCGCGGCGCCCGTCGACGCTGCGGAGGCGCTTACGCCACCGCTCGTGGCGGTGACCACGCTACCGCTCACGGTGACCGAGCTGCTCTTGCGAACCGTCTTGGCGGAGGTCTTCACCGTGGCCCGAGCGCGGACACTCACCTTGACGATGTCCGAGACGCTGCGGCCGTCAGCCGTTACCGCACGGTACTCGGTGGTGACCAGCGGGTCGTTGGCCCAGATCACACGGCCGGTCTCATCGGTTGCGAGCTCGGCAGCGGTCACCCACGTGGCGGTGCCGGCACGACGGGACTCGATGCGGAGGGCGGCCGCGGCAGCCGGGTCGATCCTGGCGATCAACGTCACGGTCTGGCCGATGTAGATCGTCTTGGCTGAGCCCGCGAGCGTCACGACCGCGGCTGGAGTGGCCTCGACGGTGGGGGCTGGGGCGGGCTCAGGCGCGGGCGCTGGAGCCGGTGCAGGGGCAGGTGCCGGGGCGGGCTCAGGCGCGGGCGCTGGAGCCGGTGCAGGGGCAGGTGCCGGGGCAGCGTCAGGCGCGGGCGCTGG
>FWPV01003259.1_pt1 | contig 37249 bp, 26 predicted proteins | sample 2228371 | NCBI WGS metagenome assembly FWPV01 (sample SAMEA103939776, study PRJEB20133) | metagenome | reverse complement strand
CCGGCTAAAGATGGCTCTATTCATACGCCAGGTCGTTCTTTTTGTAAAGTGCAGACCTTGTGATCGTTACATCATGCTAGGCATGAGCGTAGAAGGAGAAGGAACGATGGGTCGAGGACGAGGTGGAGGACAGGGCAGCGGGCGCGGCGGCGGGCGTGGTCAGGGCCGGGGGCCGGGCCGCATGGGCGGCTCGAAAGCGGCCGGGCCGGGCGGCTATTGCGTCTGTCCCAGTTGCGGGCACAAGGAGCCGCACCAAGTTGGGCAGCCTTGTTACGATGTCAAGTGTCCCAAGTGCGGCGCGACCATGACGCGCGAGTAGTGACACGCCAGCAGGAGGCCAGGGTTGACTGAGCAGAAAAAAGCGAGTGACTTTGAGCAGTGGGTGGAGCTTCTGCAAGCCGAGATCGTCAGGCAAGAGCAAGCGCTGTTCTCCGCCCGGGTCCTGGCCGAGGCGCGCCAGCCCCAGAACATGGGCGTCCTGGATGAGTTTGACGGCTACGGGCTTGTGTTCGGCCCGTGCGGCGACACCATGGAGATCTTTTTGCGGTTGAACGGGGAGCGGATCGAACAAGCATCCTTCATGACCGACGGCTGCGGACCGACGGTGGCCTGCGGCAGCATACTGACCAGGATGCTTCAGGGCAAGAGCCTGGCAGAAGCCGCCGCCATCGAAGCGGCGGACCTGATTATGGCCCTCGACGGCCTGCCGCCGGAGCACATCCACTGCGCCACGCTGGCGGTGAACACCTTGCAGCAGGCGCTCGCCAATTGCCGCCCAAAAGGGGAACACAGCCGATGATCATCGCCGTCGCCAGCGGTAAGGGTGGTACAGGCAAGACGACCGTGGCCACCAGCCTGGCGCTGAGCCTGGCCGAAGATAGCGCCGGGCTCCTGTTCCTGGACTGCGACGTCGAAGAGCCCAACGCCGCGCTCTTTTTAAAGCCGGCGATCGAGCCGGGCGAGGAGGTCGGCATCCAGATCCCCAAGGTGGACTATGACCGCTGCACCTTTTGTGGGCGATGCGCCGAGGTGTGCGTCTGGCATGCCATCGCCGTGGTGGGCAAAAAAGAGCTCATCTTCCCCGAGCTGTGCCACGGCTGCGGCAGTTGCACCCTCAACTGCCCGGAGGGGGCCATCCACGAGGTGCTCCACGGGGTGGGCAGTTTGCAGGCCGGCCAGGCCGGGCCGATTGCCTTTGGCCACGGCATCCTGAACGTAGGGCAGGCAATGGCCGTGCCGATCATCCGCCAGTTGAAGGCGAAGCATCTTGTGGGCGGAAGGAACGGCGTGACGATCCTCGATGCGTCGCCCGGAACCTCCTGCCCGGTGGTGGAGACGATGCGCGGCGCCGACTTTGTACTCCTTGTGACCGAGCCGACGCCCTTTGGCCTCCACGACCTGCGCCTGACGGTGCAGGTGGCCCGCGACGAGCTGGGCCTGCCGGTGGGCGTCGTCGTCAATCGCGACGGCGTGGGCGACGCGGGGGTGGATGAGTAGTGCGCGGCAGAGGGCCTCCCCATCCTGATGCGTTTGCCGCTGGACCGGCGCATCGCCGAGGCCACCTCGGGGGGCGAGGCGCTGGTGGAGGCGCTGCCCGAATACCGGCCCCGCTTTCTCCAACTTTACGAGCGGATTGTCCAGGAGATAGCCTCCCGAAGGGAGGAGCGATGAAACAACTGGTGATCTTGAGCGGCAAGGGGGGCACCGGCAAAACCTCGGTGGCGGCGGCGCTGGCCCACCTGGCCTCGCAGGAGATGCCCATCGTCCTGGCCGACGCCGACGTGGACGCCGCCAACCTGGAGCTGGTCCTGGCGCCGACCAGACTGGAGGAGCATGTGTTCATGGGCGGCCAGGTGGCCATCATCGACCCGGACCGCTGCCAGCTCTGCGGCCGTTGTTACGAGGTGTGCCGCTTTGACGCGATTCTCCCCGGCGACGACACCTACCGGGTGGACGCCCTGGCCTGCGAGGGCTGCGCTTCTTGCTTTTACCAGTGCCCGGAGCAGGCGATCCGCATGGAAGAGCAGCAAGCCGGCCTCTGGTTCCGCTCCGATACCCGCTTTGGGCCGCTGTTCCACGCCCACCTCTTTGCAGCGCAGGAGAACTCGGGCAAGCTGGTGACGCTGGTCAAGCAACACGGCCGCCTGCTGGCTCTGGACGAAGGCCGGGAGCTGCTCATCGTCGACGGGCCGCCGGGCATCGGTTGCCCGGTCATCTCGGCCAACGCCGGGGCCGACCTGGCGCTGCTGGTGACCGAGCCGACCGTCTCGGGCGTGCACGACCTGGAGCGTATCCTGGGCACGGTGAACCACTTTCGGGTGCCGGCGCTGGTGCTGGTCAACAAGGCCGACGTGAACCCGGCGCAAACCGCCGCCATCGAGGCCTACTGCCGGGCGCAGGGCATCGCGCTGGTGGGCAAACTGCCCTACAACACGGTCGTCACCGAGGCGATGGTCCAGGGCCAGCCGGTGACGGCCTACCAGCCGGAGGGGGCGATGGCCTCGGCGCTGCGGGAAGCCTGGAGGCGAGTGCGGGCCTGGCTGGAGGAATAGGATGGACATTCGATCGATAGAACTCGAGCATCGCGTGACCGAGCGATTGCAGCAGGTCATCGACCCCGAGACCGGCGTGGACGTGATGCGTATGCGCCTCATCGAGGACCTGGAGGTGGAGGCCGAAACCGGCCAGGTGCGCTACAAGTTCCGGCCTTCGTCGCCGCTCTGCCCGCTGGCCGTTACTCTGGCGCTGGACATCCGCCAGGCTGTGGCCGGGGTGCCGGGCGTGACAGGGCAAGAGATCGAGGTGGTGGGCTACGTGGGCGCGAACGGGCTGAATGCCCTGTTGAAAGAAGAGGTATGAAATGTGCCAGGCTGTGGTCTATCTGACTCAAAATGGCCAGGACAAGGAGATCATGCGCGACGTGGTTTTGCTGGAGCCGGTGCAAGAGGGTGTACGCTTGCAGGCGTTTTTTGAAGAGCCCCTGACCCTGCGAGCCCAAATCGGCCGCATCGACTTTTTGAAACACACCGTCACGCTGGTGCCAACCGAGGGAGGGTAGAATGATGGCGACGGACCTGGAGAAACTGCGGGCGCTGCTGCCCCACTGGATCGAACACAACGCCGAGCACACGGCTGAGTTCTGCAACTGGGTGGAGAAGGCGCGGGCTGCCGGCCAGGAGGAGGCAGCCGAGGAGATCGACCTGGCTGCCAAACAGATGAGCTGGGTCAATGAGGCTCTGAATGCCGCGCTGGATAAGCTGGGTAGGCTGGCTTGAGCAAGGGGAGGTAAGTGGCTGTGATCACCATCGACGTAGAGTGGTGCACCGGCTGCGGCGCGTGCGTGGAGGTCTGCCCGACCGGCGCCCTATACTTGGTGGACGGCAAGGCAACGGTGGACAGATCACTCTGCCGCGATTGTGAGGCATGCATTGCCGCCTGCCCCAGCGGGGCCATCACCCTCACAGAGCAGGAAGAACCCGTAGCAGAAGCTGTCCATCTGCCCGCTCTTCGGCCAGAACCGGAGGTCGTCCACGTCAGGACGCAGTCTGCGCAAGCACCTTTCCGGTCCAGGGTGCTGCCCCTGATTGGCTCGGCTTTGATCTGGGCAGAACGCGAGATCTTGCCCTGGCTGGCAGACTGGCTGGACCGCCGGGCTACCCAACCACAGAGGAGCGATGGGGCGCGCCAGCGTGAGACTCCGCCTTCCGGCGCCAAGGGCAGCGGCCGCCAACACCGGCATCGCCGGCGAGGCGGCGGGAGAACAAAATAGGGAGGTTCCATGCCGATCTATGAGTATCGCTGCACCGCGTGCGGGGAGCGGGTCGAGGTCCTGATCCGTTCCACCACAGCCACACCCGTCTGCCCTGAATGTGGCAGCCCGTTGACCGACAAGCTCTTCTCGACGCCTCATGTGTTGAGCAACGAGGCGCGCCGCCAGCCAGGGCACACCTGTTGCGGGCGGGAAGAGCGGTGCGGCATACCCCCCTGTTCTGATGGGGGCACCTGCCGCCGCGACTGACCTCTGGGCAAGGCAGAACGAGGCAAGGGTCTTGACAGATGCTGTGTCCGGGTAGATGCCTGGCGATCCTGGTCGCGCTCGTGATCGTGGGCGGGTTGAACGCCGGCTGCAAAACGCCGACGACCCTGTCCCCGACGGCGACGCCTACACAGACGGCTCCGCAAGCCATTGCCCAACCGGCAAGCACGACCAACACCCCCGGCCCGACGCGCACGCCCACTCAGGATATGCCGCCCAGTCGCACTCCAACGCCGGAGCCAACCCAGACCGCAACGTCTACACCCATCCCCCCTACGACGGCGCCGACCTGTACTGCTACCCCCTCACCAACGCCGCCGACGCCCACGACAACCCTGGTTCCGTCCAAAACACCACTACTACCCACCGCCACGCTCACCCGCCCGCCGCCCACCAACACGCCCTCCCCTTATCGCTTTATGCCGGCCGGCCCCGCTCAGCCCGATCCGTCACACCCCTGCCCCGGCTGCCCCAAAGCCCCGGCCTACATCGTCGGCCATGTCCACGACGCGGCCGGCAACCCCCTGGCCGGCGTGCGGTTGGTCTGCTACAACGAGTGGCATCGCTATCCCGTCGTAGCCAGTAAGGCCGGCGGCGAGTACGACTTTGCCATCATTCAAGCCGAAACCACCTGGTACGTCGTTGTGCTCGACCAGGCCGACCAGCCGATCAGTCCTGAAGTGGCCGTCCGCTTTGATCCCCGCGAGACCTGTCGCTACATCCTCGATTGGCGGCGGGCGGATTGAGGAGGCCGGGCAGATGGTAGGGAGTCAGCCCCCCACCCGCATCCTACTAGGGTTGGTGTTGCTTGGCGTGGTGGTGACAGGGTGCAGGTCGACCCCGACCGAGTCGCCGCCCATGCCAACCAGGGCTGCTACTGCCGCTCTCCCTTTCCTTCCCCCAACCGAACAACCGGAAGACAGCCACGTAGCTCCTGGCGTGGTCACGCCGGCATCGCCCTGGGAGGATGAGATCGTGATCCTGACCGTCGTGTTCGACAACAATCCCTACGATCCCCGCTTGCAGACCGGCTGGGGTTTCGCCGCCTGGCTGGAGTACGGCGGCCAGACGGTGCTCTTTGATACTGGCGCCGACGGGGCGGTGTTGCTCAACAACATGGCCGCCTTGGGGCTGGATGCCCAAGCCATCGACATCGTCGTCCTGTCCCACAGCCACGGCGATCACACTGGCGGATTGGCCAGCCTGCTGGCCGTGACCCCCCGGCTGACCGTCTATCTTCCCGAAGCATTCTCTGCCCGATTCAAAGAGCAGGTGCGCGCCGCTGGCGCAACGGTTGTCGAGGTCAACGGCCCGCTAGAGATCCTGCCCGGCCTATGGAGCACCGGCCAGATGGGGACCGGCCTCGTCGAGCAAGCCCTGGTCGCCCGGACGGGAAAGGGGCTGGTGGTCGTCACAGGCTGCGCCCACCCAGGCGTAGATGACATGGTCGCCCGCGCGCAGCAAATCGGTCACGGCGAGATCGCCCTGGTGGTAGGTGGCTTTCACCTGGGCGGCGCCAGCCGGGGGCGTATCAACGAGATCATGGCCGAATTTCGGCATCTGGGTGTGCAGCAGGTAGCGCCCTGTCACTGCACCGGAGATGAGGCCCGCGAGTTCTTTCGCCAGGCCTACGGTGAGGACTATTATGCCTGCGGTATAGGCTGGCAATGGCAAGATTGGGCGTTACCGTGGAGATCTGCTGGCGAGGGAATTCCTGCCCAGATCGGGATCGCAGCCATGGCCATTGCGCCGAGCGCTCGCCGCGTGATGTACCTGGCAGCCTACGAGCCGGGCGGCCTCTACCGGTCCGCCGATGGCGGCGAGTCGTGGCAGGCGGCGAACCAGGGGCTAGAGGGGCTGGCTCCCCTGGCTATCGCCGTGCACCCCGACGACCCGGACCTGGCTTGGCTGGGGACGATGGTCGGCGGCTATCGCACCGCCGACGGTGGTCAAAGCTGGCAGCCGATGGCCGGCCTGCCCGCCGTACCCATCTATACCCTGGCCGTCACGCCGGACGGCCGCACCCTCTACGCCGGGGGAGAAGCGACGGGGATATGGCGTAGCGACGACGGTGGGCAGATGTGGGGCGAGAGCCAGCCGGCCGAAGGGCTGGATGCTGTCCTCAGTCTGACCCTCACGCCGGACGGCGGCATACTGGCCGGGACCGCGGGGCAAGGGGTGTGGTACAGCCAGGACGGCGGGGTGAACTGGCAAAAAGGGGGCGGTGAACTGGCCCAATCTCACGTCCCACTGTTGGCGGCGAGGGACAACCACCAGTGGTACGCCCTGGCCGATGGTCAACTCTACCTCGGCGGCGACGGTGGGCAAAGCTGGCAGAAGATCGGCCCGCCCGATTTTGAGGCTTTGTCGTTCACAGCAGAGGCCGGCCCGGCCGGCCGCCTGTACCTGGGCAGCAAAGGCCATGGGCTCGCAGTCAGCGCAGACGGCGGTCAGTCCTGGGATCTGGCGGGGGGCGAGTTCCGCCACGCCGACATCACCTGCCTGGTGGCCGATCCGGCCACCCTGGGCCGTGTTTTTCTGGGCACGCGCCACAATGGCCTGCACCGGACGGACGACGGCGGTGTTAGCTGGACGTTGGTCAGTGCCGAGGTCGGGCAGCCGGTGATCGCCGCGCTGGCTCAAGACCCGCTCGATCCCCAGGTCTTTTTCGCCGGGGCGCTCGACGGGGTCTATCGCAGCGACGACAGCGGCGAGCAGTGGCGATTGGTGAGTAGTGCCATGGGCAAGCTGTTCGTCCAGAGCCTGGCGGTCAGCCCGAGCGGGGATCGCCTCTATGCTGGCACACGCAGTGGCATCTATATGAGCCAGGACGCCGGAGCGACCTGGCGTTGGGCCGAGGACGATACGGGCGACATCGCCATTTTTGATGTCGTGGTCAACCCCCACGACGCCAACCAGATCTATGCCGGTAGTTGGGGCCACAACGTCTTGCGGAGCACCAACGGTGGGGCGACCTGGGCGCCTATCCATCACGGCCTCGAAACCCTGTCCGTGCATGCCATTGCTGTGGACCCGTCCGATCCGCAGGTGCTCTACGCCGGCACGGTGGAGGCGGTCTATCATAGCAGCGATGGTGGGGAGAGTTGGCAGGTTAGCCCCCTGTCCAGCCGTCCGCTGACCATTTTTGCTTTGGCCGTCGATCCCGAAGGGCCGGCGCGGGTCTACGCCGGGACGACCGAGGGTGTCTACCTGAGCGCCAATGGCGGCCAGACATGGCAGCCGGCTGGTCACGCAAGCCTGGACGTCACGGTAACGGCTCTGGCATTGCGTCCCGACGGTGCAAACACAATCCTGGCCGGCACCGAACACCATGGCCTGTACCGCAGCACCGACGGCGGCGAGTCTTGGCAGCCGTGGGGCCTGGAGGCGACAAGTGTGTATGCCATCCTCGTGGATCGCGCCGGCGCGGTCTGGCTAGGAACGGATCGGGGTCTCTTCAGAAGCCGGTAGTCAGGCGGAGATGGCGGAACTGCAGGCTTTCATAGTGCGCACGGCCATCCTGGTAAACCGGAAGACGTGGACTGGACTCGATTTCCAGGGTATTTACGCCTTGCTGTAGCAGATTCGCCGGCACCGGCATTTCCACCGCCGTCCAGACCGAGGCGAAATCGGGCCAGCCGCGCAAGGGAATCGCCGCCGGTTCGAGGAGATGGCCGTTGATCCACACCCGATTGCCCGGCTCATCAACCTGCATGATCTCCATCCGCAGCAGCCACGATCCGGCCCCCGGCTCTGCGATGTAGAACTGGCCTTTCCAGAAACGGCAAGGAACAAAGCCGCAGTGAGGACGTACCCAATGAGGGTAGAAGGTGTCCACGTCGCTCAGCCGCACCACCACGTCGGGCGCCAGGATCTCTACTGGCCCTCCGCTATTCTGTTTTGCTGTTTCCTTGCCCTCTTCTCTGAGCATCTCGGCCAACGCCTCGTAGGCGGGCTTGGGCCTGCCATCGTCGGCCAGGATGCTGTACCCCCGCTTCTCGTCGTCGGCCGCAAGCCCCTGGCTCAGGTTCCAGACGGCGATCCGTTCCAGCCAGGGCCATTCCTGGCCGGCTCGCTCGAAAGCGCCCACCAGGTAGCGGCTTTGCTCCTCCTCACTGACCTGCAACCACTGCTGCCCCGCTCCCACGGGATCGGTGGTCCAGCCCAGCTCGGTGGCCCACACCGGCTTGCCCCCATCCCCACTTTCGACCATGATGGCCCGCAAGTCGGCCAGCCGGGCCAGGTTCAAGCCATCGTGGGCGCCATGGGGGTCGTCGGGGGGATAGGCAAAGCCGTAGGGATGGGCCCCCAGCACCTCAAAGCAGGCACTGGCCCCAGCAGCATACATCGCCTGTAGGTAGCGCCGCTCGTCCAGGGCCGAGGCATCTGTGTGGTTGGTCGGCGCCAGGCCAGCACTGACCACGAGGGCGTGCGGGTCGGCGGTCCGGATGGCGGCCTGGGCGGCGCACAGCAATTCCACGTAACCGGCCGGATTGGGCGGTCGCCCTGCCCACTCGGCGGCGAGGTTGGGTTCGTTCCAGACAGCGTAGGCGGTGACCCGCCCTTGATAGCGGGCCGCCACGCGACCAACAAAGGCGGCGTAGGCCGCTACATCCACCGGCACAGCATTGTCAGCCAGGACGGCCCACTCCGGGGGGTGATCCAGCCGCAGGACCAGATCCAGGCCATAGTATTCGGCAGCCCGGACCAGCCAATCGGTGTACTCCCAGAAAAACTCGCCAGGCGCCGGTTCGACCTCGCGCCACTCGACAAGCTGGACAATCCAGGAAAAGCCGCCCTTGTCGGCCAATTGCAGCAGGCCGTCGTCGGCCCGGATGGTGTGGACGCCGGCGGCTGGACCAAGGTCCCTGTCGGCTGCCTGATGCTGGGGTGTCACCGTTAAGCCCAGTAGCAGCACAATGGCCAAAACAGGTATACGATGCATCTCGGCCTCCCTGGTCACACAAACACTATCGCCGACCGAAGGAAGCCGGTGCCAGCGTAATGACGATCTCTCCTCCCATCCATCCAGCTCCCCTTACAGAAGCCAGTCCCTCCCTGGGGCTGGTTTCTTTTTACGCCATGTGCAACATTTTCGGGTTTGAGGTATACTTCCTGTAGTTCGGTCTGAACATTATCCACTCCAGGAGGTGTACCCATGTTCGATGAAGAGTTGTTCATTATTGCCGTTTACTGTCTGATTGACGAATACTACCACCGACTGTTTCCCAACGGTGTTCGTCAACGTGGCTTTGTCCCGCAATTGACCGATGTGGAAGCCCTGACGATCGCGATTGTGGGCGAATTCTTGGGTCTGGAGCGCGACAAAGCCATTTTCGAATACTTCTACAAACACTACCGAGCTTGGTTTCCCGACCTGCACGACCGTAGCCTACTCGTGCGCCAGTGGGCTAACCTATGGCAAGTGGAGCAATTGATCTGGCAACAGTTGGTCAGTGACAGTGGAGCCCATCGGGCCGAGTTTCAGGTCATTGACACTTTGCCCATCCCGTTATGCGGACTGAAACGGTATAAAAGCCGCCATATTCTCGTCGATGATCTGCTCATCGAACCCGATGTTGGCTACTGCGCCAGTAAGGACCTGTACTACTTTGGCGTCAAGGGGGGTCTGCGGATTGCGGCCAATGGGATGATTGTCCACGCCCCTCTACTGCCTGCCCGTCCGCACGATAGTCAGTTCAGGGATGCCTTGCTCGCAGGTCTGCCGGCCGGCGTCATTGCTTTGGCGGACAAAGAGGAACAAAGCCGCTTGAAAGACCAGCAGGGACTGTTGTTGCTCACCCCATTGCGGTCGAACATGAAACCGACCGAATTCGTGTTACCTGCTATGGCTAAAGGCATCCGGCAATTGATAGAAACCGTCAATGGGCAGTTAGTTAACCGTTTTAAGGTATAGAACTTGCGAATACGCAAGGGGTGGACTTTGCTGGCTAAGTGGTTTCGGAAGATCCTGGCTCATACCGTGTGTGTCTTTCTCAACCTGAAACTCGGACGCAACCCGCTTGGTTTCGCGGGCTTGGTGTCCGTCAAATAAAGTTGCACATGGCGTCAACATGAGTTCATCTTCCTACTTGGTTGCAGGTGTACTCCTGTCAAATGTCCCAGGTACTCCCCCTGTTATTTGTCACAGGTATGCCCCCAAGGGAATTCGAATCCCTGTCGCCGCCTTGAAAGGGCGGTGTCCTAGGCCTCTAGACGATGGGGGCCTCCACATCCCCATTGTAACAGAAATGGGGACGCGGGTCAAATCTACTGCTGTCTTTTACCCTGGGCGGGTGCCAGACCCCTGCTGTCAGAGAGAGCCTGGCACCCCAACCCATCACTCTTCGCGCAGGATCAGTGGCAGATAGATGTAGAGGTGCTCCACCGGCTCACACTCCACCGCAACCGTCCCGCTAACCGTGTCAGCATAGAGCCCACCACAGTTCCAGACGGTCAGGGTGTAGGGATAGCTGCCCGACACGCCAAAATCCACCACCGGCGCCGGTTCGGCGCTGCTACCGAACGCGCCGAAATCCCAGGCGAAGGTGAACGGCAGTGTGCCGGTCAAGTTGACACCAAAGGCCACTGCACAACCCGAGATCTCGTGCGTCACGGTCAGGATGCCAACCGGCTTGCATTCGGCCTCGCACGCCACCGTGACCGTCCCGGTGAGGGCGTCGGTGTACGTGCCACCGCAGTTGGAGACGGTCAGGGTGTAGGGATAGCTGCCCGACACGCCAAAATCCACCACCGGCGCCGGCTCGGCGGAAGAGCCAAAGGCCCCCCAGCTCCACTCATAGCTGTAAGGCTGTGTGCCGCTCAGCTCGGCAGCAAAGGCCACAATACAGCCGGAAACATCGGCCGTTACGGTGACGATCTCTACCGGCTGGCAGGGGGGCAGCACCGTCAGCGTCACCGGGATGCCGATGTGGGGCGTGGCCGGATCGTCGCTTGCCACATCCAGCAGGCCCAGGTAGACGCCGGGTTCCAGCCCGCTGGTGTCGAACGTCACGGCGATGGCCATGCCCGCGCCCGGGTCCAGCGTGCCGCTCGTTGGCGTCTCCGAGAGCCAGGGGAGGTCGTACTCCAGCCCGCCAAGGGTGAGGGACACAGCCTCGAAGGCGTCAATCCGCCCCCAGCCATACACGTTGTTGGCCCCATCGGGGCAGGGTGTCCCACCGCACGACAGATCCTCGATGCACAGAGCCGTTTCCTCGACGATCGTCTCCAGGTCGCCGGTGCTCAGGGTGGGGTCGGCCGACAGGACCAGGGCCGCTATGCCCGCCAGGTGCGCCGCCGACATCGAGGTGCCGCTCCACACCTGGTAGCCACCATCCCCATAGCTGGAGCGAATGTTCACCCCTGGTGCAGCAACTTCCGGCTTGATCTGCCCATCACAAGGCGAGGGGCCGCGGCTGCTGAACGGAGCGATCACGTCGTTGCTATCGGTTGCCCCGGCGGAAACCGCCTCGGGCAGGGCCGCCGGCGACCCGACCGTCATGCACCCGGGGCCGCTGCCGCCCGGCGGAAAGACCGGCAGGATGCCGGCCGCCTGCCAGGCCAGCAGGTCGGGTTGAAATTCGGTGTTGCAGCCCCCGATCCCCCACATGTTCAAGCCGATGTGAGGGCGCCTAGCCGGGTCGGGATTGTTTCCACTCAGGTCGGTGGGAGCCAGCATCCACTGGAAACCGGCATGGAGGTCTGACAGGGAACAAGACCCGCCGTCACCACAGGCTTTGACCGCGATCCACTGCGCCCCCGGGGCCACGCCAATCTGGTTGACCCCGCCGTCGTCGCCGACCACGATCCCGATGCCGAACGTGCTGTGGCCGTTGTCGTCGTAGGGCGTGGGCTGGCCGCCCACCAGGTCGAACCAGTTGTAGTTGTGGTCAAAGTTGCCACCGCCTAGGTTGCCCCGGTACTGCGCCACCAAAGCTGCGTGGTCGTACATCACCCCAGTGCCGATGTTGCCCACAGTGACCCCCTGGCCGGTAATGCCAAAGGTATCCCATGCCTCGTCGGCCCGGATCTTGGCGATGTTCCATTCCACGGTCTGCACAGCGGTTTCCTGCTCTCCTTGAGTGAGGGAAGGGACGAAAAGAACGGCGTCAGGTCCGACGTGGGCCACCTCAGGCCGGGCGGCTATTGCCTCCAGGAGCGGCGCATCCACCATGGCGGCGATGGCGTTGGTCGTCAGCAGGGGGCGCGGCTCTGCCCCGGCAGCCGCCAGCAAGGTGCGCAATTCCCCGCCGCTCCGCTCGGCCGTCGCCTGCAATTGCTCGTAGACAAAGCGCCCTCGCTCAGCCCGGTCGCGCATGGTATAAGCCGGGCGCAGGTCGGCCAGATCGCGCAGGTAGATGATGGCCCGCGCCTGCCCTTCCGCCCGCACCTGATCCCAAACCGCAGCGTCCACCACCGGCTCGGTTCGGGGCCGGCTACGAGGACCGGCATCCACGGCCAGTGTGCGGCTCATCTCGTGCAGCCAAAAGCTCAGGCTGGCGGCACCGGTGTTGGTGATCCACAGCGTCTGTGTTTCGACCTGGTCGGCATAGAGCGCTGCCTCCAGCGTCGGCGGCTCGACGACGATGCCCGGCACCGGCTCCAGGCTAAAGTCCTGGGTGGTGGTCACGCCCACCTGGACCTCGACCCCGGTGGCCGTCTGGGAGATGTAGCCCGTCATGGACGCCGTAACGTCATAGGTGTCGGCCGGCAGGGTCATGGTGTAGCGACCGTTCGGGTCGGTGAGGGCCTGAATGCTCCCCCGCGCCGATGGCTGCACCAGAACCTGAGCCCCGGCCAGGGGCGCGCCGCTGACCACGTCGGTCACCTGGCCCACCAGCCAGCCGTTCGGCGGCTGGCAATTGCCGAACCAGTTTATGATGCGCTGCAACACCGTTCGGCCGTTGGCCGCGTTGGCATTGGCGATGGGCACCCAGTCGGTGCCAAAGAAGACGGTCTTCCAGGCTCCACTGGCCTTGTCCACGTCCAGGTTGTTGCCCCCGGCCGCCGAACTCCGAAAGGCCACCGATGCCCCGGCCCCGGCGTTGACGATGTCGCCATAGTCGGAAAAGCCGCTCGGATAGCTCAGCGGGTAGGGGCCCAGGCCGTCGCCGATGGGGTCGCCGGCCACGCCATGCTTGGTGGTGGCGTCCCCGCTGTCGTTGGTGTAGGAGCCAATGCCCAGATAGGTCTGGCCAAAGCCCGTCAGGCCAAAGTCGTAGAGGTAGTCCTGGCTGGACAGGAACAGCCTGCCGCCGCCGTCCAGGTAGGCGGCCAGGTTCGTCTCGTCCGTGCCGCTGGGCCCGGCCGAGCCGCCGAACTTGTCGCCGGAGAACCAGATGACGATGGAGTAGCCCTGCAACCCGGCCAGGTCGGGGCCATTGCCGCTCCCACCGCCCACGTCAAAGACGTCGTAATCGTAGCCCAGGGCGTCCAGGGCGGCGGTGAAGTAGGGGCGCGTGTCGGGGGCGTTGTTGTCGTCGTCCACCAGCAGGATGCAGGGCAGCGGTTCCAGGGCAAAATCCTGGATCTGGTTGTGGTCCACGACAATGGGCCGCTCCTGGGAGCGATGGCCGTAGGCGCTGACGCGCATGGTGTAGCTTCCCTGGGGCAGGGTTGCCTGGTAGAGCCCGGTGGCGGGGTCGGTCCACACCACCAGCGGCGACCCCTGGAACTGGACCTGGGCGAAAAGCGGCGTTCCGGTGCCCTGCTCACTAACGGTACCAGAAACCAGAAAGGACGGCGCCGTCTGCAAAGCGAAATCCTGGGTGGTGACGGTGTCGGTGGTGACCACCACGCTGCCGACGGTAGCCGGCAGGTAGCCGTAGGCCTCGGCGGTGACGGTGTAGGTCCCGGCCAGCAGGGTGCGGGTGTAGTAGCCGCCGGGATCGGTGGTGGCCGGGAAGCTGTGGCCGGCTTCGTCCTCTGCTGTCACGGTGGCCCCGGCGATGGGCGCGCCGCTGCCGGCCGCCGTGACGTGGCCGTCCAGCGCACCAATCCCACTGGGGATCAGGCAGCCGCTCATGTGGGCATAGGTGCCGATGGCAGCCTTGACAAATTCGACGTAATAGGGCCAGTCCTGAAAGTTGTCCATGTCGTCATTGACGGTGTGGTAGTAGGGGTTAAAGTCGCTCATGTCCTCGATACCCAGGATGGCGGTGTAGCCGTAATCCCAAAACGAGGCGTGGTCGCTGGCCCCGGTGCCGTTGGGCTTGATCTCGGGGATCAGGTTCAGGTCGTAGGCGTCCACCACGTCGGCAAAGAGCTGGGCCAGAGCCAGTGTCGGCGGCAAGCTAGAGCTGGCGTGCAGGTCAATGTCGGGGCTGCTGCCGCCCGTGTTCCAGGCGATCATGTCCAGGTTGAGGTAGCCGACGATGTTCTCGCCGTCGTTGTAGGCGCGTTGGGCGTAGGCGTGGCTGCCCAGCAGGCCCTGCTCCTCGCCGGTCCAGAAGGCAAAGCGCAGGGTGCAGCCCCACTGATACTGGCTCAGGATGTCGGCGGCGATCAGGGTGGCCACCGAGCCGCTGGCGTTGTCGTCGGCGCCCGGTGCCAGGCCGCCGGAGGGCATGTCGTCCAGGTGGGCGCCGATGATAAAGATGTCATCGGGGTTGATCAGGCCCGTCAGCTCACCGATGACGTTGGGGTAGGTCGCGCCGCCCCATTGGTGGTATTCCACGTCCAGCCCCAACCCCGCCAGATGCTCGCCGACGAACTGGGTTGCCTTCTGGATGGGGGTGCCGCTGTAGGTATTGCGCGTGGTGATGGTGTAGGGCGAACCGCCGATGTTCACCGGCCATTCGCCGCTCAAGCCGCCGGTATAGTTGTAGACCGTGGCCTGGTCCACCTGGTTCATCATCTGCTGGATGAGGGGGTCAGGGGTGACGCTTGTGGGGATGACGCCTTCGACCGGGGCCGGGCGCAGCGGCTTGGGGTCAAAGGTGACGCGCACGATCTCGCTGCCGGCTTCGGCCAGCCGCTCCGCTTGCTGGGGCGTCGCCCGCAGCAGCACCTGCACCCCATCGTCGAGCAACAGGCGACCGTAGCTGCTCCAGTTAGGGGCAGGTCGGCCCGGCATGGGATAGGCCAGATAGTAGCTCGCCCCCTTCAGGTCGGGGTCGAGCACGGTCACCTCCAGGCCGGCAGTTTGCAACGCCTGGGCCTGTCGGGGATAGGCACCGGCCAGCAGGTACGATCCCTTGCCGGCCGTCAGCCGGGCATAGACCGGCACGCCGGCCGTTTCCACGTGCGCCAGGTCTGCGGGGTCGCGCACATCAATCTTGATCAGGGCTTGCACCTCCGGCTGAAGGGCAGCAGATGGAGCCAGGCCGACGGTCAACAGAATGACCACCAGAAGGATGGAAAAGATGGTGAGCCTGCGTTTCATGGACTTTTTTCCTTTCCGTTGTGAACTAGGCCGCTTTGGCTTAGGAAGCAGTGTAACACAATCTCTGCATCTTTTCAATATCCTGAGGGGGCATGGGGGTAACTTGCAATTTGTCCGCTATTCTCTCGATGTTGACATCCTCCCCCGGATATGATATGCTTGCCTTGACGCTTGCGGGGAGGGTGGCACGATGAAGAGAAACCTGGCCCTGGTGGGCATCGTGGGGTGTCTGGTGGGGGTGATCTGGCTGCTGGCCGGCAACGTGGGCAGTCGAGCGGCGATGCCGGTCGTGGTCATTAACGAGGTGGCCTGGGGAGGCACGGCAGCCAGCACCAGCCACGAGTGGATCGAGCTCTACAACAACAGCGACGCGCCCGTGGACCTGAACGGCTGGACGCTGCTCAGCACCGATGGTTCGCCGACCATCCTCCTGACCGGCATCATCCCCGCCCACGGCTACTACCTGCTGGAACGCAGCAACGACTGCGCCGTCTCTGACATCCCGGCCGACCAGCCCCCCTACAGCGGCGGCCTGAATAACAGCGGCGAGCGGCTGGAGCTGCGCGACGCCACTAACGCCCTGGTGGACAGCGCCGACGGCACGGGCGGCTGGCCCGGCGGCAGCGGTTCGCCCGGCTACTATAGCATGGAGCGCGTGGACCCAACCGCGCCCGACAGCCGGACCAACTGGGCCAGCAACGACGGGGTGACGCGCAACGGTCTGGATTGCAACGGCCAGCCGCTCAACGGCACGCCCAAGGCCCGCAATTCGGCCTTTGTCCCGCCCACCGCCAACCTGAGCGTGGACAAACGCGGCCCGACGACCGTCCGGGCCGGGGACCTGATCACCTACACTGTTGTCCTGAGCAACACCGGCCAACTGCCCGCTGCCTCGACCTGGTTGACCGATCTCCTGCCGGCACAGGTCGAGTTTGTGGCCCACACCGCGCCCTACCCCTTCAGCCAGCCGGCTGCCGGCCTCCTGGTGTGGGATCTGGGCACCGTGCCGACAACCACCGCCGCCGCGCCGATCAGCTTTACCATCACCGGCCTGGTGGATGTGGAGGCATGGGGCGAGCTGCGCAACGCCATCACCGCCACCTGTGCCACCACCGATGCCAACCCGGCGGATAACTACGACGTTGTGGTGACCGTGGTCGGCAGTGGGCCGGTGACACCGGTGGTTCTCATCGAGGCGCTGTACTACGACGGCTACGAAACCAACGAGCTGGATGAGGCGGTCCGGGTGATCAACATCTCGACCGTGACCGCCCACCTGGATGGTTGGGCCCTCAACGACGCCGGCAGCTCCCATGCCACCTTTCCGCCCGGCACCGCCCTGGCCCCCGGCCAGGCTATCTGGTGCGCGAAGCAGGCCACCTCCTTCGAGCGGCAGTTCGGCTTCCCGCCCGACTTTGAGACCGACGACAGCGACCCGACCGTGCCGGAGATGGCCGGCACCTGGCCCGGTTTTGCCAACGCCGGCGACGAGTGCCTGCTGAAAAACGACGCCGGCGAGATTGTGGATACCCTGGTCTACAAGGGGGGCGACACGGCGACCCCCGGCTGGAGCGGTCCGGCCGTCCAGCCCTGGACCTCGGGTAACAGTTTTGCCGCCGAAGGGCAGATCCTCTACCGCAAGCGCGACCAGGCAACCGGCCTGCCCGTGCCCGACACGAACACCGCCGCCGACTGGGCGCAGGACCCCGCCGACCACATAAATGGGCGTAAGGCCCTCTACCCCGGCTGGGACCTGGACGCCTTCTTCCTCACCTGGCGCGTCACCGAGACGGCCAGCCTGGTCGTGGCCGTAGCCCCCGACAACCTGTACCAATCCCTGGCCACGGTCCTATCCGGTGCGCAGGAAAGCATCCAGATCGAGACCTATACCTTCCGCAGCCTGGAGCTGGCTAACGTGCTGCTGGATCGGCTCGACCAGGGCGTGAGCGTGAGCTTGTTGCTGGAAGGCGCGCCAGCCTTTGAGGGGATCACCGCTCAGGAGCAGTGGATCGCCAGGGAGCTACACAATGCCGGGGCGCAGGTGCTGTTCATGGTCAACGATACGGCCAACCAGGTCCACGACCGCTACAGCAACCAGCACGCCAAGTTCATCGTCGTGGACGGGCAGATTGCCCTCATCGGCTCGGAGAACCTGAACGAGACCAGCCTGCCGGCCGACGACCAGACCGATGGCACTGCCGGACGGCGGGGCGTCTACCTGATCACCGACGCCCCTGGCGTAGTGGCCCGCGCCCAGGCGATCCTGGCCGCCGACGCCGACCCGGCCCACCACCTGGATGTGGTGGACTGCAACCAGATGCCCACTCTCTGCACCCCACCGGCCGGCTTTACACCTGCCCTCACCCCCAACTGGATAACCTACACCGTACAGTTTCCCACACCGTTCTATACCCAAGGCACCCTGGCCTTCGAGGTGATCCAATCGCCGGAAAACAGCCTGCGCGACCGGGACGGCCTGTTAGGCCTGCTGGGCCGCGCCGGGCCGGGCGATACGGTCCTGGTCGAGCAGTTCTACGAATACATCCACTGGGGACCGTCCAACGGCACGCCGGAAACCGACCCCAACCCCCGCCTGGAAGCCTACCTGAACGCCGCTCGCCGGGGCGCGATGGTGCGCATCCTGCTGGACAGCCACTTTGACAGCGGCGGCGATAACGCAGCGACCATGGCCTACCTGCTGGCGGCTGCCCGCGCCGAGGGACTGAACCTGCAGGTCCGCCTGGCCGATCCCACCTTCCTGGGGCTGCACAACAAGATGGTCCTGGCCCACATCGGCGGGCAGGGCTACGTCCACGTCGGCAGCATCAACGGCAGCGAGGCCTCTTCCAAGGTCAACCGCGAGCTGGCCTTGCAGGTGCAATCCGATGCGGCCTACGACTACCTCAGGGCGGTGTTCGACTTTGACTGGCGGTCGGCCACGCCGGCGATCTACCTGCCCATGGTGTTCAAGGAGCACCAGACTCCCCTGCCGGCCAACCACCTGCTCATCAGTGAGGTGTACTATAACACCATTCCCGAAAAGGAGTGGGTGGAGATCTATAACCCCACGCCCTACGCCGTGGACCTGTCGGGCTACAAGGTGGGCGATGCGGCCAACCCCGACAGCTACGAGGGCATGTATCAGTTCCCGGCAGAGACGGTCCTGGGCTCCAACGGCGTGGTGGTGGTGGCGGTGACGGCCAGCGGCTTCCGGCAGGATTTCCCCGGCAGGTCGCCCGACTTTGAGCTGCTGGAAACCGACCCGACGGTGCCCAACCTGGTCAAATACGCGGCCTGGGGCACGGGGGATTGGGGGCTGAGCAACACCGGCGACGAAATGCTGCTCCTGGACGGGAACGATCAGGCGGTGGATGTGGTGGTCTATGGTGCCGGCAGCTATCCGGGTGTGGTGCCCCATCCCGGCGGCATCGCCTACGGCCACTCGCTGGAACGCTATCCTGCCTGGCTCGATACCGACGACTGCAGCGCCGACTTTCGCGACTGGCCCTATCCCCATCCGGGCGAGTTGCCGTAAGCAGGCGACCTCACCGTGAGCAGGGGTTATAGTTCCGCCCCAGGATGATCTCGATGTCAGCCGGTGGGGCCGGATCGGTCCGCTCTTGCGGGCCGCTCGAGCTCTGCACGGCAGAGAGGGGCACGTCCAGCAGGCGGGCGATCTGTTCGCCGGCGGCCATATTGCCGCCAAAGACGCGGATGATCGTCTGGGCATAGTCCTGCCTGTCGGCCAGGCCGGTGTCAATCACCTTGAACCCCTCCCAGCGCAGGGCGGCGGCGGCCAGCTGTTCGGCCTGGCGGCGCTGTGAGCCGTTCAGCACCCGGACGCGCAGTTGGCTGCCGGCATCCAGACGGGATGTGTCCACCGGCGCGTAAAAGCTCTCCAACAGCTTCCGGATCTCATCGTTCCGGGGCAGGAGGACGGCCGCCCCATCGGCCGTGACCCACCCCTGCGTCTGGGCCGCGCCGATGGCCCGGCTCAGAATGCGCTGCGGTTTGATCTGGACGCCCACGTAGGCCAGGTTGATGACCTGGTCAAGGGGCATGTCGGTCTGAAAGGTATCGCCCATCGTCTGCCATAGCTCCGGCAGCTTGGGGATAATGTCCAACGTGAGAGCCTGATCCCAGAGGGCCATCAGCACCTTGCGCTGGCGGTGTCCCCGGTCAAAATCGTTGGTGCTCTTGCGCGAACGGGCGTAACGCAGCGCCTCTTGACCGTCCATGTGATGGATACCGGCCGACAGGTTGATGTCGGGCAGGGGGCATTCGACATCCACGTCTATGCCGCCGACGGCATCTATGATCTTGATGAACCCCTGGAAATCCACCCGGACGTAGTAGTGGATCGGGATGCCCAAGTTGTAGTGGATCGTTTGCTTGACCCAATCGGGGCCGCTGCCCTTCTTGGCCAGCTCCCCCCACAGGTCGGCGGTGTTGATCCGGTTGTAGCCATGCCCCGGGATGTAAACCCACAGGTCGCGGGGCAACGACAGCAGGCGGACAATGTTGTTATCAACGTCCACCGAGACGATAATCATGCTGTCGGTGCGCCACGCCCCGCTGTTGGGCCGCCTGTCAGAGCCCAGCAAGACGATGTTGAGATAGTTGTTCGGGATGTTGACCTGGAACGCCGACCTGGGCGTGGCGGTGGGAACCGGCATCGGCGTTGCCAAGATGGCCGTGACGGTGACGGTGGACAAAACAGGTGTAGGCGCGGCGGTGGAGGTGGGGGTAGCGGTGGGTACCGTCGCCTGCGCCGGGGTCGCAGGCACAGGCGGCGTGGGCAGCGGCCCGGGCACATACAGCCGTTGGCCGATAAAGATGGTGTGTGTGTTCAGGCAGTTGACCCGCATCAGGGTCTCTACATCGGTGCCGTAACGCCGGGCCAGCGAATAGAGTGTGTTGCCCTCAGCGACAATGTGGATGGCCCAATCGTCCGGCGGGACACAGGGCGGCGGCGTGACGGGCGTGGGGGTGACAATCTCGACGGCAACCGTTTCGGTCGGCATGGCCGCCGTGGGAGTAGCGGTAGGTAATTGAGAAGGGGTAGCAGTGGAAGAGGGCGTATGTTCCACCGCCTGAGCCACCGGCTCCCCAGAGGTCGGCCATAGCCACAGGTCGGCGGCCAGAGCCACCAGCGCAGCCGCGAGAAAGAACGCCGCCCAGATCAGCACCTGGGTCAGCCGGTCTGGACTTGAGCTGTGGCGCACCGCCCTGTCGTTCAATGGTCTGATTTCCGTTGGCTTCATCCTTTCTCCGAGCCGGATCGACGCGATAGACAAAAGAATTATAGCACGGATCGCCCGGCAGGGCAATCCAGGGGGCCCGATCTGAGCCGAAAGGAATGGGATAGGAAAAAAGTACTAATCAGGACCAGGTAAGTCCAAAATGTGATTGCCCTTACTGTTTTAGGGCCAGGTTGTTGTATACTACAGACACTCCTTTCTCCTCCTTGTGAGGAAGAAGAGCGGGAAACCCTGGCGGCCCCGCTCTTCTTTCTTTGTACGGAACTGCTCACCTATAGCGACCGAGGTCGCGCCTCAAGGGCCGTTGGCCGGGCGCCCTCATGCGAGGACGCCCCAACCGACGGCGCCGGCGGTCGGCCAGCGCGGTAAGGATACCCCTCGCGGGTACCCAAATGCCCTCTCAGGTTTTAACCGCCCGGCCGAGCGGTTACTTGCCGGGAAGCGAACCGAATCACATCTCTTCCTTCAGCCGGTAGCCAACCCCGAACACCGTCTCGACCAGGTCGGCAGCCCCTGCTTCGCCCAGCTTGCGGCGCAGGTTTTTGATGTGGCTGTCCACCGTCCGCTCCAGGCCCTCATAGCTGTAGCCCAGGCCGCGCTCGATCAGCTCCAGGCGGGTGAGGGCGTGGCCGGCGTGCTCGGCCAGCGCCCGCAACAGGCTGAACTCGGTGGGGGTCAGGTGCAGCGGCTGGCCCTTGACCTCTGCTCGATGGGCAGCCACGTCAACGGTCAGATCTCCGACCTGGATCAACCGCGAGGGGGTCGGTTCCCCCTGGGTGCGGCGCAGAACCGCCCGGACGCGAGCCACCACCTCGCGGGGGTTGAACGGCTTGGTCACATAGTCGTCGGCGCCCAACTCCAGGCCGACGATCTTGTCGCTGTCCTCAACGCGGGCGGTCAGCATGATGATGGGAATGGCGGCCAGGCTCTCGTCGTTGCGCACAATGCGGGTCACATCCCAGCCATCGCGATCGGGCAGCATCAGGTCCAGTACCACCAGATCGGGCTGCTCACGGCGCAAGGTATGCAGCGCTGTCTCACCATTGTAGGCGGTGAGCACCTCATAGCCGGCCTGCTCCAGATAAGCACGCAGCAGACGGACGATCTCCCGGTCGTCATCCACAACGAGAATCCGCTGAGCCATTGTTGATCCTCACCCCCTACCCTCGTCGCTGCCTGGCAGATTATTCCGTTCGGGCCATGCCTCAAAACGATAGCCCACGCCACGCACCGTGCGCAAGAAACGGGGCTTGTTGGGATCATCCTCGATCTTGAGGCGGAGCCATCGGATATGAACGCTCAACGTCCGGGTATCCCCTATGTAATCGGTCTCCCAAATCTGCTTGATGAGCTCCTGGCGGCTGATCACCCGGCCCGGATTATCCATAAAGAAGGCCAACAGACTGGCTTCCTTGGGCCGCAGGTAGAGGGCCTTATCCCCTTTGCGCAAAACCCGGGTGCTCGGGTCCAGGGCCAACGGTCCCACCCGGATTTCGTGACGGTTCAGATTCTCGGCGATCTTTTTCACCTGATACAGAAGACGGCGCGAGGTGAATGGCGGCAGCAAAAAGGCATCGGCGGTGCTGCTAAGGCCGGCACACTCTTTGTTGAGGAGGAGGAGCACCGGCACATTTTTCAGTTGGTCACGAAGAGCATCGTTCACCTTGTGGCCGTTGCTGCCAAACGAGGTCACGTCGAGGATCAACAGGTCTGGATGCAGGGAGCGAATGCGGCTTGTGGCCTGGCGTTGGGTATGCGCCACAGTCACTTGATAGCCCTTGCGCTCCAGGCTGGGAACCAGCAGGTCAACCGTGGTCACATCTTTTTCGACAAACAGGATTTTCAAAGCCATCTCTCCACCGTCCTGGTCGGCGACATACACCGCAACAGAGCTCCGGGTCAATGGGAACGGGCCAGCGGTCGGTTGCTAGCAGAGCGCCCTGGTGCTGTCTGGTCATTGGGAAGCGCTCACAATGTTAAAAGGTAGCCAGATTGTATCAGATTTTCGTCCGGCTGTCAACGACGCGAGGCTGCCTGGGTGTCCGTCAACTTTGAGAGTAACGCAACTCCGCAGGAGCTGCGCTACAAGCATTGCAGGATAAAAGTCCCCTTCCTTTTGGTTATAACCTGAGCTACAATTTGCGGATTTTGGCATCTCGCGTTATGATCAGGATAGATGGTTGACCGACCCAAGACCACGGTGTCACGGCCCAACAGAAAGCTGAAAGGCAGAGGATGGCGAGCTCCTTTCGGTCGAGGGCACAGGAGATCGGGCGTAAAACAGCATTGGAGGTGTGATAAGGTGGTAACGCGTACCGAAACCCGTTTTGCCGGCTATGACTGCATCCGGCTGGAGAATGAGGCGCTGAGCCTATGGGTGACCCGCTCTGTCGGACCGCGCATCATCGGCCTGGCGCTGTCAGGCGGCGACAACCTGTTCGCCCTGCTGCCCGGTGAAACCACCGAATGTCCCGGCAAAGGAACCTATTCCTTCCGGGGCGGGCATCGCCTGTGGTATGCCCCTGAAGACCTGCGGCGTACCTACCTGCCCGACGACGACCCGCTGACCATTCAGGAGGTCAAGGATGGATTGCGGGTCATCCAACCCCCCGAGGGACCGACCGGCATCCAAAAGTCGCTGACCATCACCCTGCCAGGTCCAGGGGCCCGAGTTGTCGTGGATCACAGCCTCTATAATTGGGGTGAGGAGGCGATCGAATTGGCCCCGTGGGCCATCACCCAACTGAGGCCCGGCGGAGTGGCGGTGCTACCTCAGGCGACGGCGCTCGCCGACGAGCATGGTCTGCTGCCTAACCGCCACATCGTGCTATGGCCCTATACCCGGATCAATTCGCCGCACATCACCTGGGGGGACCGCTATCTGTTTGTGGAAGCAACGATGCGCGATGGTGCCCTCAAAATCGGCTTCCCCAATCCCGCCGGTTGGCTGGGTTATGTTTTGGAAGGGACATTGTTTGTCAAACAGGCGGCATATCAGCCCCAGGCCACCTATTTCGATCGGGGCAGCTCCAGCGAGTGCTACTGCAACCCTCGTTTTCTCGAACTAGAGACGCTGGGGCCCCGCACAGTGCTGGGCCGTGGTGAGTCGGTCACGCACCGGGAAACCTGGACGGTGTATGCCGGTGTTTCTTTCCGCCGAGATGCGGCAGCAGTGGAGGAGCTCGTAGCAGCCCTTGGAATCAAAAACGGCGCCAGTGGTTCGCCGCGTTAAGGGAGGTATGAGCATGGGCAGCTCTCACGATAGCTACCTGCGGAAACCAAAACAGAGGGTCAAGAGCTATCTGTTCGATGCACTTTTGGAAAACACCCCAGACCATATCTACTTCAAAGACCTGGACAGCCGATTTATTGCGATCAGCCGCTCCTTGTCCAGATGGATGGGCTTGAAGGATCCGGCAGAAGCGATAGGTCGTACCGATTTTGACATTTTCACTCAGGAACATGCCCAGCAGGCATACGATGACGAGCAGCGGATTATCCGCACAGGCGAGCCGCTGCTAAACATTGAGGAAAAAGAAACCTGGCCGGATGGCCGTGTGACCTGGGTATCCACCTCCAAAATGCCCCTGCGCGATGAGAAGGGGGAGATCGTAGGCACGTTTGGCATCTCGCGGGACATCACCGAGCGCAAACGGATCGAGGAGGAGCGGGCCAGGCTGTGGCGTGACCTGGAATATCGCAACGCCCAACTTCAAGCCGTTGCCGAGATCTCGCTCATGACAAGTGGCACCCTCGATCCGGAAGAGCTAAGCCAACAAGCCGTGGATCTGATCAGAGAGCGGTTCGATCTCTACTACGTCGGCCTCTTTCTCGTCGAGGAGGCTGCGATGGCCGATGCACCACCGGGAAGTTGGGCCTATTTGCAGGCCGGCACCGGTGAGGCCGGCCGAGAAATGAAAAGACAACGCCAGAGGCTGGAGGTGGGTGGAAATTCGATGGTAGGGCAATGTATTGCCACCGGTGAAACCCGCTCCATGTCCGATCTGGACCAAGAAGCCGTGCGTTTTGCCAATCCTCTGCTCCCGGAAACCCGTTCCGAGCTGGCCCTGCCCCTCATCAGCCGGAGCAGGACCATCGGCGCTCTGACCATCCAGTCCACAAAGAAGGCGGCTTTTACCAAGGAAGACGTTGCCATTTTTCAGACGATGGGCAGGCTGTTGGCAAACGCCATCGAAAACGCCCGCCTCTTCAAACAAGCCCAGGAAACGCTGGAAGAGATCACGGCTATCCAACGGCGGTACGTCCGGGAGGGGTGGTCCAGGTACCTGGAACCGAAAAAATAGTCGGTGGGTGCGGGGAGGCAATCCCCTAGATGCGAACTTGGTCGCGCCTCGGTGCGACTTGAGCTAGCGCCTATGGGAGGCGATCCCCAGAATCTATGGCCTGGCGACGGCCACCACATCGCTGCCGATGCGCGTTGACAGCGGGATGGTGGCCGTCGCCTGGTTTGAGCTATTTGCCCCCCATGACCAGGGCCATAACCGCCTTTTGGGCGTGGAGACGGTTCTCTGCCTGATCAAAGACGACGCTGCGCCAGCCGTCGCCTGTTTCCTTGTCAATCACCTCGTCGGTCACCTCAAAGCCCCGGTCGCAGGGCAGGCAGTGCAGGTAGATGGCATACTTGTCGGCCAGCTCCATGTGCTCCCGGTCGCAGATCCAGCTCTTGTTGGCATCAAAGATGGCCTGCGTCGCCTTTGGGTCATCCTGGCCTACCGGCGGCTTGAAGATGGGGGTGGCGGCCCAGGCTTTGGGATAGACGACGTGAGCGCCTCTCAGCGACTCTTCAAAATCATTGGTCACGCGGAACGAGCCCCCGGTCTCGGCAGCATACTTGTCACAGGCCGCCAACACTTCCGGGTCCAGCTCCATTCCCTGAGGGTGAGCCAGGGTTACGTCCATGCCCATTTTGGTGGCGGCTATAATGGCGCTCTGGGGCACGGCGCGCGGCTTGTGGATGCTGGGGCTGTAGGCCCAGCTCATGGTGAACTTGATCCCCTTGAAGGTGCCAAACTTTTCCTTGACGGTCATGATGTCGGCCAGGGCCTGGCAGGGGTGGTACTTGTCGCACTCCATGTTGATGACCGGGATGTCGGCCCAATAGGCAAAGTTGCGCATCATCTCGTGCGCCCCGCCGTACACCCAATCCACCGGGTCGCCGTAGCAGCGGATGGCGATGGCATGGCCCATGCGGCTGAGCGTCCGGGCTACGTCCGAGACCCGCTCGGTGCTGTAGGCCACCTCCTTGCCGGGCAGGGCAGGGGTGTAGATCTTGCCCGGATCGAGAAAGTGGGCATGGCCGCCTAGCTGGGTCATGCCTGCCTCGAAGCTGTTGCGGGTGCGCAGGCTTTGGTTGTAAAAGATCATGAACAGCGTCTTGCCCCGCAGCAGGTGATCGTGGGCCTCGCCCAGCGCAAAGCGGCGCTTCAGGTCAAAAGCTACATCCAGGATGGTCTCGACCTCCTCGCGGGTATAGTCCAGCAGCGTAAGATAATCCCGTCCTCGAAAGCTATCTGTCTTCATTGTTCCTCTTCTCCTTTGATGATTCTAACCAGAAGGTGGGGCGAATTGTCGGCTTGCCCCACATCCCTTTTTGTTACCGCTTTCCCAGCAGCTCCACCGCCAGCCGGGCGTACACGCGCGCGGCATCCACCACATCGTTCAGGCGAACCTGCTCCTCCGGGGTATGGGCGTACCGTTCCTCCCCTGGCCCAAAACCGACTGTCGGGATGTTGGCCACGCCGGCGGTGTAGGCGCCATCGGTAGAGAACTCCCAGCGGCCCAGGCGAGGCCGGTAGCCGAGGGTCTCGCGCACGCTGCGCACCAAAGCCTGCACCAGCGGGTGGCCCTCCGGCACGGCCCAGGCAGGGAAGGAGGACCTGGCCCGGCAGTCATACCCGGTATAGCTTGTCGCCTGATACTCGGTGACTTCCACCTGGGCCTCCACCTCCTCGGTGCCGATAATGGCCTGCACCTCGGCCAGGGCCTTGCGTTCCGTTTCCCCCAGAGTCAGGCGGCGGTCAATGTAAAATGTACAGCAGTCGGGCAGGGCGTTGCGGCTGGCAGCCTGGCTAGAGATTTCGGTGACGGCCAGGGTGCCCTGCCCCAGGAATGGATCGTTGGCCAGGCGGGGGGCCAATAGCTCCAGGCCAAAGATGAGCCGGGCCGCGTTGTGTATGGCATTGTTCCCCAGGGCCGGCGACGAGGCATGGGCGGCCTTGCCCCGCACCTGAACCTGCATCTCCAGCCGGCCACGATGCCCGATCCGGACCTGCAGATCGCTTGGCTCACCCAACACCACATAGTCGGGGCGGATACCTTCCTCCTCTATCAGCACCCGCGCTGCCAACCCCTCGCACGGTTCTTCCTGCACCACGCCCACTATGTACAGATCGCCGGCCAAAACCACTCCGGCATCCAACAAGGCTTTAGCGGCATAGACCATAGCCGCCAGGCCGCCCTTCATGTCGCACGCTCCACGCCCGTAGAGCACTCCATTTTCGATCACGCCGTCGTAGGGTGGGTAGGGCCAACGCGCCAGATCGCCAACGTCCACCGTATCCATGTGGCCGTCAAAGAGCAACTTGGGCCCCTGGCCCGATCCGATCCGCCCGATGACATTGCCCATACGGTCGGTCCATACGTCGGCAAAGCCGACGCGCCGCATCTCTGCAGCCAGGCGGACGGCCACAGCCTCTTCCTGTGTAGAAAGGCTGGGGATGCGGACCAGATCTTGCAAAAACCTGGCCATTGCCTCGGCCAGGCTGGCCGGAAAGCGAATGTTCACCCTTGGCCCTCCCTATATGCCTCGACAGCCCCGGTTGGCCGCTGCCCACCAGGCCGCAATCTGACCGGGGTAGCCGACCAACGTACGGCCCCTATTGTACGCCAAGGGGCAGGCCCTGTCAAACGCTGTATGCCGCGTCGCATCCGCGCCTTGCCAGAAGTGGAGGGCAATGGTATACTTACGCCGTTTGTCCGATTAGGGAGGCAATGTGTCGGTTCTCAGCGTCCTATATCTCATCGCTGCTCTGGCGGTGGCCCTCTACGGGGGCAACGCCCTGCTGCTGGCAGCCCTTTATCTGCGCCATCGCTCCCCATGTCCGGCCTGCCCACCGAAACCGGAAGAGTGGCCAGTGGTCACCGTGCAATTGCCGGTTTACAACGAGATGTATGTGGTCCAGCGGCTGATTGACGCCGTTGCCCGCCTGGACTATCCCCGCGACCGGCTCCAGATCCAGGTCCTGGATGATTCCACCGACGAAACGACCCGGCTGGTCCGGGCGCGCGTGGCCTATCACCGGGCACGGGGGCTAGAGATCGATCTGATACACCGAGCAGAACGGCGCGGCTTCAAGGCCGGCGCCCTGGCCTACGGCCTGGAAATGGCCCGCGGCCAATTTATCGCCATTTTCGACGCCGACTTTGTCCCGCCGCCCGACTTTTTGAAACGCACAGTACCCTACCTGGTCGCCGATGAGGGCCTTGGCTTTGTGCAGACGCGGTGGGGCTACCTCAATCCAGACTATTCGCCCCTGACCCGTGCCCAGACCATCGCCCTTGACGGCCATTTTGTGGTAGAGCACCTGGGTCGTAACCGCAGCGGCCTGGTGATGAATTTCAACGGCACAGCCGGCGTCTGGCGACGAGAGGCCATCATTTCGGCGGGCGGTTGGCAACACGACACCCTGACCGAAGATGTAGACCTCAGTTTCCGCGCGCAGTTGACCGGCTGGCGGGCCCTCTACCTGCCCGAAGTCGAGTGCCCGGCCGAGCTGCCGCCGCAGATGGCTGCCTTTCAGCGGCAACAGGCGCGTTGGGCCACAGGCGCAGCCCAATGCCTGGTCAAACTGGCCGGGGCACTGCTGCGTGGGAAATATCTCCCCTCTCCCCAGGGGGCAGAGGGAGCAAGGCCGGAAAGTTCAGGGTATCCTCTCCCCTGGCCGGCCCGGCTGGAGGGCCTGCTGCACCTCGGCGTGTGGGTGGCCCATCCCATGTCGCTGCTGCTGTTGCTGTTGACCCTGCCTATGCTGCTCGGCGAGATCCGCATCACCTTGAACCTGACCATCTTTTGGCTGGTAGCCCTGGGACCGATCTTGGCCTACAGCCTTTCTCAGCGCCACCTGTACCCTGATTGGAAACAGCGCATGGCCTACATGCCGCTGCTGGCCCTGCTGGGTACCGGCCTGGCCCTGTCCAACACCCTGGCCATTGCCCGTGGGTTGCTGGGCCGGGAGCAGCCCTTCCACCGCACGCCCAAGTTTCACGTCATCCGCCGGGGTGACCGCTGGCTCGGCACCTGCTATGCTTTGCCCTTCGACTGGGTCTGCGTAGGCGAGCTGGCCCTGGCCGGCTACGCTGCCGCTACGGCGATCATGGCCCTGATGGTGGGGAACGCCCTGGCCGTGCCTTTCCTGCTGCTGTATACCGGCGGTTATGGCTACATCGGCCTGCACGGCCTGCGCGATGCCTGGGCTCGTCGCCGGCATCACCTGCCGCGCCGCACACCGACGGTCGCCAAGTCGGAGGTCAAGGGAAGCTGATGGCTGCGTCGGTAATAGCTCGACCTGAAGCGGATGCAGCGCCCTGGTAGATGAGCAAGAGCATCGTGCCGGATGGTCAAAGAGCTATGCCGGCAATACTAGAAAGGAGCGTTGTTACAGCATCAAAGTTTCAAAATGCCACATCAAAGCTAAAAATATTAAAAATGGAGAGGAAAAATGCCACACAAAAAACTGTTGAGCAGCCTGCTTATGATAGCCCTCCTCCTGGCAGGATGGGCAATGCCGGACGGCGGGGCATCTGTTGCGTCGGCCAGCAGCCCAGAAGAGGCCCTGGCCAAGATCGAGCCCTTGGTCCTGGAGGAGCTGGAAGCCAAAGGCCAGACCGAGTTTTTCGTATGGATGGTCGAAAAAGCGGACCTGAGCCCGGCTTACCAGCTCAAGACCAAGCTGGAAAAGGGTCGGTTCGTGTTCAACACCCTGGTCGAGACGGCCGAGCGCACCCAGAAAGACCTGCGCCGCTACCTCGACGCCCAGGGGGTAGACTATGAGCCGTTCTATATCGCCAATAAAATCCTGGTCCGGGGCGGCAACCGGACCCTGTTGCTAAATGTGGCTGCCCGCCCCGATGTGGAGCGGATTACCGCCAACCACCAGTATCAGCTCGAAGAGCCTGACGTCACCCTCAACCCACCGCCCAAAGTAACGGCGATAGAGCCCAACATCTCCTTTATCTTTGCCGACCAGGTGTGGGCGATGGGCATTACCGGCACCGGCATCGTGCTGGCCGGCAATGACACCGGCCTGGACGAGGCCCATCCGACCATCGCCCGCCACTACCGAGGTTGCCTGAACCCGCCCACCTGCTCCTCCTGGGATCACAACTACAACTGGTGGGATGCCACCAACACCTATCCCACCGATCCCTACGACGGCCACGGCCATGGCACCCACACCACCGGCACCATGGTCGGTGACGACGGCGGGGCCAACCAGATCGGCGTGGCCCCCGGCGCTCAGACAATCCACTGCAAGAACATGACCAACGGTGGCAGCGGCACTGATGACACCTTCACCACCTGTTTCCAGTGGGACCTGGCCCCCTGGGACCTGAACCACCAGAACCCCCGGCCCGACCTGGCCCCCGACGCCATCAACAACTCGTGGGGCTATTGGGGTGGCGGCCAGAACCAGTTCCGCGACGAGATCCTGGCCCTACACGCTGCGGGCATCCTGGTCGAGGTCTCGGCCGGCAACGAAGGCACGGCCTGCGCCACCCTGCGCTCGCCGGGCGACTACCAGGAAGTGCTGACCACCGGCTCGGTGGACCACCTCGGCCAGACCTTCCCCGGCATCATCACCGTTGCCGCCACCTGGTCCACCAGCCGTGGCCCCTCGGACCTGGACGGTAACTACTTCCCCGACATCATGGCCCCGGGCAATCAGATCCGTTCCGCGCTGCCGGGCAACCAGTACGCTTATTGGGGCGGCACCTCGATGGCCGGCCCGCACGCCACTGCCCTGGTCGGCCTGATGTGGTCAGCCTGCCCCAGCCTGCGGGGTCGGGTGGAGGATACCATCCAGATCATCCGCAACACCGCCGGCCCGTTGACCGGCCAGTACGGTTCCAACTGCGGCGGCAACTATACCGTCGGCCCCAATAACGATTGGGGGATGGGCACTATCCACGCCCTGGCTGCCGTGCAGGCCGCTATTGCCAATTGTGTCGGCGTCGGCTACCTCCACGGCCACGTCCGCGACGCGGTGACCACAAACCCTCTTGAAAGCGCGACCGTCACCGCCGAGTGGGAAAATGGCGGCCAGTGGCAGGATGACACCGATGCCACCGGCTACTACACCTTGACCCTGCCCAACGGTGCCTACACCGTCACGGCCACTCTCTTTGGCTACGCCCCCACCACGGTGACCGGCGTCCAAGTCATCACCGACCTGGTGACCACCCAGGACCTGTACCTGACGCCGTTGCCTCAATATGTCATCTCTGGCACGGTCACCGAGCAAGGCACGGGCATCCCACTGCTGGCCCGGGTGGAGGCGGTGGACACGCCGCTCGCGCCGGTATGGACCAACCCCGCCACCGGCTTTTACTCGATTTCAGTGCCGGAAGGGACCTATACCTTCCGCGTGACCGCTGCCCAGCACCAGCCGGCGGAGCGGGTAGTTGTAGCCGATCACGATCAGACGCAGAACTTTAGCCTGGCGACGCTGCCCTGCATCCTGCTGGTGGACGACGACAACAACGTCCCCGACACGCGCCCCTACTTCACCGCCGCCCTGGACGCCCTGGGCTACGACTATGACATCTTTGACGTGGGGGGTGGGGGCGGCAACGGCCCCGACCTGGCCGGGTTGCAGGGCTACTCCATCGTCATCTGGTTCTCCGGCGACAAGTATGGCGGCTCGGCCGGGCCCAGCGGCACGGACGAGACGAACCTGGCCGCCTACCTGGACGGCGGCGGCAGGCTGTTCCTGTCCAGCCAGGACTACCTCTACGACTTTGGCCTGACGGGCTTTGGCCAGACCTATCTGGGCATTGGCTCCTACACCAACGACAGCGGGGACGCCACCACCAAGCATGGCGTGGCCGGCGACCCCATCGGCGACGGCCTGGGCCCCTACCCGCTGAGCTATCCGAGCGGCTTTTCCGACTATGGCGACATCGTCAACGCCGGGGCCGGGGCGTCGGTGGCGTTTCGCAGCCAGGCGGCCGGGGGCAACAATCTGGACGTGGACAAGGACGGCGGGGCGTGGAAGACAGTCTTTTTCGGCACCGACTGGGTGCCGATCTATAACGCCAACGCGGCCAACGGCCGGGAGGTGTTGCAGCGCATCATCGAGTGGTTCGGCGGCTGCGAATGCACCCCGGCCCAGGATGCCGCCTTTGATTGGACGCCGCCTGTTCCCATCGCCGGCGAAGATGTGACCTTCACCGGCACCGCCACCGGCACCGCGCCGTTCCTGTTCCAGTGGGACTTTGGCGACGGCGGCACGGCTGTCGGCCCCCAGGTCATCCATGCCTTCGCCGAGCCGGGCTACTACACGGTGACGATGACCGCCACCAACGCCTGCGGCTCCGACTCTGCCAGCGACGTGGTCACCGTCCTGCCTGCGCCCTGCGATCCGGTGCAGATCATGGATGTGCTGTCGACAACGGCGGGCTGTGTTGTTACCTTTACCGCCGACCTGGCCGGCGACCCGCCCTTTGTCTACGCCTGGGACTTTGGCCCCTTTGGCAGCAGCAGCGAGCCGGAACCGGTCGTGGACCTGGGCCAGAGCGGCACCTATCCCTACACCCTGACGGTGACCAACTGCGACGGGGCCTCATCCGACACCTTCAGCGGTCAGGTCACGGTCGAGTGCGTGCCCTGTGAGCCGGTGGCCGACGCCGACTTTAGCTGGACGCCACCCACCCCCATCGCTGGCGAAGGGGTGACCTTTACCGGAACGGCCACGGGCACAGAGCCGATTACCTTCACCTGGGACTTGGGCGACGGGAACGGCGCGACAGGCCAGGTGGTTTCTCACACCTACGCCGCTGCCGACACCTATACCGTGGTCATGACCGCCACCAACTGCGGCGCGGCGTGGATGACGGCCACCCACAGCGTCGTCGTGGTTGCATCGCCGGTCTGCACCGCTGTGACGGGGGTGGACCTGACCCTGGTCACCACCGGCACCATCTACCCCACCGATAGGGAGCTGTTCCGTGCAGACATCACTCCGCTTGACCTGACGATGCCCTACAGCTATGGCCTGACGGTGAACGGTGTGCCGGGGGGCGTCGAAGTTGGCTCTACCAATCCGTTGACCTTTACCCTGGTCGCCGGTGAGCCGGGTACCTACACCGTCGAAATCGCCCTCTGGAACTGCGCCATGACCGTGCCGGTGACCGACTCGGTAGTGGTTGTGGTCAGCGAACCGGTGACGCCCAGATTCTACATCTACCTGCCGATCATCGTCAAGGAATAGTTTCTATAGGCCAGACCTGGCAGGCTGGCAACAACCTGTCAGGTCTGGCACCAAGGTCATAGCCATGAAACGGATCGGATTGTTACACCACCCCAAACTGCCCGCCACGCAGCCGCTGGCCGGGGAAATGGCCCGTCAGGCCAAGGATCTGGGCCTGGACGCCTGGATCGGATCCACCTGGGATGAGCAAACTGTAAAGGCAGAGGTTGCCGATCTAGACCTGCTGGTGACGTTGGGCGGGGATGGCTCGATCCTGCGGGCGGCGCGCATGGGCGCCCAGGCGGGCGTGCCGGTGTTGGGGGTGAACATGGGGCGGCTTGGCTTTCTGACCGAACTGGAGCCGGGGCAGTGGAGCGCAGCCCTGCCCCGGCTGTTGGCCGGCGACTATTGGATCGAGGAGCGGATGATGCTCTATGCCGAATACCATCGGGGGGAGGAGTGCCGTGGCCAGTACGAGGCCCTCAATGACGTAGTCGTCAGCCGTGGCAGCCTGGCCCGCATGGTCCGCCTGGAGACCCACATTGACGGCAGCTACCTGACCACCTACGCCGCCGATGGGCTGATCGTCTCGACCGCCACCGGTTCCACCGCCTATGCGTTGGCCGTTGGTGGGCCGATCCTGCCCCCCCAGCTCAAGAACATCCTGCTGTTGCCCATCGCCCCGCACCTGAGCATGGACCGGGCCATCGTCCTGTCGCAGGGGGCAGTGGTCAAGGTCCTGGTCCACACCGACCATCAAGCCATCCTCACCGTAGACGGCCAGTTCGAGTATGAGCTACGCGATAGCGACCGGGTGACAGTCCAGGCCAGCCCCCACCTCAGCCGTTTTGTACGGCTTCAGGACCAGGCCTACTTTTACCGAACGCTCATGGAGCGATTGCGCTGGCCCCTACCGGGGCAGCCGGGCTGAGCTGCTAAACTATCGGGTCAGCCGCCGCCAACTGTCTACCTGTACACCTCTGGGTTGACACAATGGGGCAGCCGCTCGCCCCGCAACCCGGCCAGCAGGTTTTCGGCGGCCATGATGGCCATGCGCGTGCGCGTGGCATAGCTGGCGCTGCCCAGGTGGGGCACCACCAGGCAGTTGGGCAACGTCAGCAGTTTGTGATCGGCCGGCAGCGGCTCCGGGTCGGTCACGTCCAAAGCGGCATAGGCGATCTGCCCGTTCTTCAGCGCCTCATACAGCGCCTCGCTATCCACCACCGGCCCGCGTGAGGTGTTGACCAGCACAGCCGTAGGCTTCATTTTGGCCAGCGCCTCGGCACCGATGAGGTGATATGTCTCGTCGGTGAGGGGCACGTGCAGGCTGACAAAGTCGGATTCGGCCAGCAGCTCGTCCAGGGTGCAGCGGGGTGCAGCGTTCACAAAAGGAACCCGGCCCGCGTTGCAATAGGGGTCAAAGTAGACGATCTGCATGCCGAACCCGGCTGCCCGGCGGGCCACAGCCTGGCCGATGCGCCCCATGCCGATGATGCCCAGCGTCGCGCCATGCACATCGTGGCCCAGGAGCAGCGTTGGGCTCCAGGTGCGCCACTTGCCGGCCCGCACATAGTCGGCTCCCTCGACAATGCGCCGGGCAGCGGCCATGAGCAGGGCGAAGGCCATGTCGGCTGTGGTTTCGGTCAGGACACCAGGGGTATTGCCCACCGGGATGCGCCGCACTGTGGCAGCAGCCACGTCCACATTGTCATAGCCCACGGCCATGTTGCTGACCACTTTTAATTGCAGCCCGGCGGCGTCCAGCAGCTCGGCGTCTACCCGGTCGGTAAGCAGGCTGATCAGGCCGGCCACACCGCGCACCTTGTCGAGCAATACCTCGCGCGGCGGCGGCAACTCGTCAGGCCACACCTCAACATCGCACACCTGACGGATCAGTGCCAGGCCACCTTCGGGGATGAGGCGCGTAACAAAGACCTTGGGTTTGTCCAACAGACACCTCCTCGTAGGCCGGGCCTCCTACCCGGCCTTGCGTTTTGCAAATCTCTTCCACAGCCAGGCGCCGGCTGCAGTTACCAACTTTTATCGTTCTGCCCTTTCGATCCAGATTTCCATGCCATCGGCTACCGAACTGAGGGAGGTCGGGTCGCCCTCCAGGCGGCCAAAGGGGTTAACCGGGCTGTAGGCACGGATTTCGTCGCCCTGGCTGGCAGGGGTCGGACCCCAAAAGATGCAAAAGGCGGTTCCCGGCGGCCAATAGCCCAACTCGCCGGCTTCCATGATCTGGCGGGCGTCGTTGGCCTGGGGCAAAGACACAGGGATGGCGAAATAGATCTCGTCGCCCCAGCGGTTGACCCGCCCGGCGAGGGGCAGGGCCGACCAGATAGCGTCGGCGGTGGCATTATCGGCCAGCGTGGCCGTGGCGGTCACTCCTCCAGCAGTCATCCTGATTCTGCGCATCGCTCTTCTCCCCAATACCGTCATTCCCAACCATCACGATTACCGCGGTTCAACATGCCCTTTCGGGCACCATAAAGCATGAAAATGTGGTGCGGCCGGTGTATGTTCAGACCAGTAGGACAACTGCTTAGCATTTGTCCTACAAGTGTATTTTCAGGCCAGACCCTTGGGTGGCTAACAAAGCCGCCCTACTGCTTCGATAAGAAATCCAAGCCCATCTGAACGCTTACAAGGCAAACAGAAATAGCAGGTCGTTGACATTTGTCCCCGTCGGCCCGGTGCGGATGAGGTCGTCCAGGGCGTCGAAGAAGGGGTAGGCGTCGTTGTCCTCCAGGTGGGCAGTTCCATCCAGGCCCTTGGCACGGGCCCGGGCAGCCGTCTCGCCGGTGGCCACCGCTCCGGCAGCATCGGTCGGACCATCGTTGCCGTCGGTGCCCAGGGCCACCAGGACAACGCCCGGCAACCCCTCCATCGCCAGGGCTGCTGCCAGGGCCAGTTCTTGGTTGCGCCCTCCCCGTCCCCTGCCGCGCACGGTGACGGTTGTCTCGCCGCCCCACACCAGGCAGGCGGGCTTGGGCACCGGCCGGTCGTGATAAACCAACTCTTTGGCCAGGGCAGCCGCCACCCGAGCCACCTGGCGGGCCTCCCCTTCGACAAAGGTGGAAAGCAGCAGCGCGTTGAGCTTCCAGGCGCGGGCCGCTTCGACGGCCGCCTCGGCCGCCAGGCGGTTGTTGCCGACAAGGAGGTTCTGCACGTGCTGAAACAGCACCGTGCCCGGTTTGGGCGTTTCTGGCAGATGGCCTTCCATCCCGGCCTGAAGATGCTGCCGCACGGCCGGCGGGACGCTCTCGGTCAGGTCGTGCCGTTGCAGCACAGCCCAGGCGTCGGCAAAGGTCGTCGGGTCGGGGGCCGTCGGGCCAGAGGCGATGGTATCCAACGGGTCACCCACCACATCCGACAGGATCAGGCTGATGACGGGAGCCTGGCCGGCCAGCCGCGCCAGCCCGCCACCGGCCAGCTGCGACAGGTGCTTGCGCACGGCGTTCAGCTCAACGATGGTCGCTCCACAGCGGAGCAGCAGGTCGGTCGTGCACTGCAGGTCGGTCAGAGTCAGACCCTGGGCCGGCAGGGTCAGCAGCGCCGATCCACCGCCAGACAGCACCACCAGCACCAGATCGTGGCCGGTAGCCTGGGTCAGGATATCGGCCATGCGGCGAGTAGCGTCCACCCCCGCCTTGTCGGGCAGGGGGTGGCCGGCCTCGACAACCTCGACCGGTCCGGCGTGGAGGTTGCGGTTGGCGTGGCCATATTTGGTGACCACCAGGCCACCGCTCAGCCGTTCCCCCAGGATGGTATACAGGGCCGCAGCCATGGCCGGGGCAGCTTTTCCCCCGCCAACAACCCAGACCCGCTCAACAGCCCTCAGGTCATAAATCTGCCCGGCGGCGATCAGCCGTTCACCCCGGCGCTGGATATGGCGACGCACTGCCGCGCCCGGTTCAACAGCAGCCAAAGCTGCCCGCTGCACGGTCAGGATCATCTCTCGGTGCGGTGAGTTGCGAATCGAGAAAGGTTCCATTTTTGGATTTACGATTTACGATTTACGATTTACGTTTGACGTTTGACGTTTGCCGTTTGACGTTTGACGCTTGACGCTTGA
>FWPV01003258.1_pt1 | contig 37272 bp, 31 predicted proteins | sample 2228371 | NCBI WGS metagenome assembly FWPV01 (sample SAMEA103939776, study PRJEB20133) | metagenome | reverse complement strand
TTTTTTCTATACATATATTATGTTTTGAATTGTATCGCTTGAAAAGAGTACAGAAAATTGTAATATCACGCCGGCAGGCACCAGCTGTATCAGGTTTCCCAAATGAAGCATAACTACAGGAGTAATCACAATATTGATGAAGTGGTTTTTTAGATATTCCTTTTTTCTTGTTCATACGGAAAATCCTGATAATAATGAAATGATGGTATATCCAAAAGAGGCTTTAGTTCAGGATAACGACGAGGTTGAGTGTAATATACGCGTTCGAGAAACAAACCCGAGGGTGGTGCTGTATACAAGGATGGAGTATCAGTTTTTTTATGAAGGAACGATTTTACATCGTTTATACTAAGGTTGCCACGACCCACTTCGACAAGCACCCCAATAACCTGCCGAACCATTTTCCACAGAAAGTGAGAACCTGCTATTCGAAATAAGATTAAATCATTGTAACATCGTAATTCGGTATGTTCGATCTTAACTTTTGTCGATTTATCATCGAGATTATCGGCAGTAAAAGATTCAAAGTTTTTCATTCCTTTGAAAAGTGCTAACGCATTAGACATTGCTTCTGTATCGAGTTTATCTTTAACCCACCAGACGTATCGTTTTCCAAAGGCAGTACGCCGTCGCGAAATCTGGTAAATATAGCTTCGAGCGACAGCATCGTGTCGTGCATGAAACGAAGGCACAACTTTTTCAACTTCAAGTATATTAATGTCGGACGGAAGCTGATCATTCAGTTTCATACGAATAATTTCAGGTGCCAGTACTGTTTGTACATCAAGATGAGCCACCTGACATAAAGCATGAACACCGGCATCGGTTCTGCCCGCACCATAAAGTTCAAAATCGGTAGTATTAAAAACAGACTTTGAAGCACCGATAAGTTCACCCTGCACAGTGCGTGCATTTTGCTGAATCTGCCATCCACTGTAGCGGGTTCCTTCGTATTCTATGTACAATTTAAATCTTGCCATAACATTTGCTAAGGTACGATTTATTTCATTGAGAAAAAATTGTTGAAAAATAACTTGACTATGAAGAAAAGAGGTTGTAGAATATACTAAAAATACTATAATAGTTTCCTGAGGATATACAATGGAATTAGATGAACGTACAAAAATTTTAGAATTAGCAACGAGAAAATTTTTTGAATCGGGTATTACAAAAGTAACAGTTGACGAAATTGCTACTGAGCTTGGGATGAGTAAGAAAACTCTTTACAAGTATTTCAAAAGCAAGGATGAATTACTCCAAAAGGCAGTGCAGTATAAAATCGATACGGTTGAGCAGCACTTAACAGCGGTAATGAAGGAGGAACACCCATTTGAACATAAAATTGGTATTGTGCTTACATTGTTAGGGCGCCAAGTTAGCTCAATCAGCAAACAGTTCCAATACGATTTGCAGCGTTTTGCACCGAGTTTATGGAAGGAAATAGAAACATATCGTCAGAAAAAAATATTACCTCAGTTTAAAATCCTTTTTGAGCAGGCACAACGCGAAGGTATTCTACGCCCGCAAATTAATCCCGATATTTTTTATCTCGTTTTTACAGCTGCAGTGCAAGGTGTATTGACACCGAAAGTGCTTATTGAAAATTCCTTTTCAATTACACAGGCGTTCAGAGGTGTACTGCTAATTCTGCTTAGTGGTGTTTGTACAGAAAGAGCTCATCAACGTATCGTCTCTTTTTTTGATAAGTTAGATCAACAGATAATGGAGAGTATTGTATGAAACAAATACTAATTATTGCAATGGTTGTATTTTTGTTCGGTTGTAATGCTGAGAATCAGAAAATTGTTGAAGCAACCGGTACACTCGAAGCAACGGAATCATTGCTTGGCTCGCAAGTAAGCGGTTCAGTTATAAAAATATACGTTGATGAAGGAACGGATGTTAAAACAGGCGATACTCTTTTACTTATTGACCAAACAGAGTATACGCTTCAGTTACGGCAGGCAGAAGCTAACGCGCAATCGATGTATGCGCAATATCTTCTGGCGCTTAAAGGTCCGAGAGTAGAAGATATTGTACAGGCAGAAGCAACACTGAAAAGCGCTGAGGATGACTACAAGAGAATGAAGGAGTTATACAATGCAAAGAGTATAACTCAAAAGCAGTTTGAAGACGCCGAAACACGCTATATTGTAACGAAGCAGATGTATGAAAAATTAAAGAGAGGAAGTCGTCAGGAGGAAATAATGGCAGCACGGGCTCGTTATGAGCAGGCTCGTGCTCAATGCGACATATTGACTAAGAAAATTAATGATTGTGTAATTGTCGCTCCATTTGATGGTACAATAACGAGAATTCATGTAGAGAAAGGTGAGCTAGTAGCGCCAGGAATGACGGTTGCAAGGCTTGTTAATTTAAATGAAATGTTTGTACGCATTTATGTTAGTGAAAAAAATCTGCCTCGTTTGTCTCTTCATCAACAAGCTTTGATAAAAGTTGATGCATTTCCGAATAAAACATTTACCGGGAAGGTTGTATTTATTTCACCCGAGGCGGAGTTTACACCGAAAAATATACAGACAAAAGAAGAACGTAGTAAGCTTGTATTTGCTGTAAAAGTAAAAGTTGATAATCAATCTCGGGTACTGAAAGCCGGTATTCCAGCCGATGTAACATTGCAGTAATAATTGTATGGAAACAGTTGTTCGGGTTACAGATATTTCTTTTGTGTATGGTAGTCATTCTGGCAGAACAGTTCAGGCATTACAGACTATTTCTTTTACTGTCCAGCGTGGTGAACTTTTTTGTATTGTTGGACCTGACGGAGCCGGAAAAACAACATTAATCAGGTTGTTGTGTGGCATTCTGACTCCGCAAAGAGGTACAATTTCGGTTGTTGGTTACGATGTTGCTTCTCAACGCAGCAGTATAAAGCCACATATTGGTTATCTTTCGCAACGCTTTAGTTTGTACCATGATTTAACTGTTGAAGAGAATATTAACTTCTTCGCAGAAATTCACAGAGTCAAGAATTACCAGGAAAAAAGAGAAGAACTTTTGGAATTTACTCGCTTGACAAAATTTCGTTCACGGCTTGCCGGTGCATTATCTGGTGGAATGAAACAAAAGCTTGCTCTCTGCTGTACACTCATACATTCACCCGATATTATTTTACTCGATGAACCGACAACCGGTGTTGATCCGGTATCACGACGTGATTTCTGGACAATTCTCCTTTCGTTAATGAAACTGGGAATTACAATTATTGTCAGTACGCCATATCTTGATGAGGCTGAACGTTGTAATAAAATTGCACTTCTCAATAAAGGGATGTTAATACGAATAGATACACCCCAAAATATTCGGAGGCAGTTTCCATATGCTATTGTCGAAGTGGTTTGTAAAGACGTCAGAAATAATGCGTTAAAGTTACGTAATGTTCAGGATATTCAGAACGTTCACATTTTTGGAGATCGACTTCATCTTTACATATATAAAAAAGATATTCTGATCCAAAAAGTGGCTCAGTTGCTTCAACGTGAATCAATTCAATATAGTGCACTGCGGTTTCTAGAACCGTCACTTGAAGATGTCTTCATTTCCGAAATTCAGTCATTAAACATGTGAGGTTGGTATGAAGTACCGGATTGTTGTTCTGTTGTTTGTAGTATCATCATTGTGTCAGGCTCAGCAAATACTTACGCTCGATGATTGTATTCAATTGGCAAAAGAGAGAAACCACAATATTGTTGCGAGTAAAGCAAAGGTATTGGCAGCAGAAGCCCGATACAAAGATGCATCGAGCACTTTATTTCCTCAGATCAAACTGACAGCCCGTGCTTTTGAAGTGAGTCCTGTGCCGGAATTAAAACTTCCTCCTCCGCTGAATCAAGCAATCTTCCCTTCAATTACAGAACAGTATGGAATACGTTTAACACTTCAACAACCGATTTTTATGGGATTAAAACTACAGAAAAACAAATCTGTTGCAGAGTATGCTCTGACAGCATCAAAGGCAGAGGCACAGAAAGAGGAATCGGATGTTGTTATTGAAGTTGTTAGTTCTTACTGGAACTACGTGCGTTTGCAGCAGACAGAAGATGTATTGTTGCAGATGATTCGTTCAGTTGAACAACATATGAATGATATAAAGAATTTTTTTGAGCAAGGACTTGCATCGGATATTGATGTGTTGAAGGTAAGAGTACAACTTGCAGATCTTCGTGTTCAGTTAATAGAAGTTAAAAATTCTAAAAAGGTTGCACAAATGTATATTCACGCTCTTATCGGATATCCATTGGAGCATGAAACAACAATTTATGTGGACACAACATTACTATACCGGTTGCATAGTGATATTGCAGATGAGCCAATTGAGAAACAAACAGCACTTGCGGTATCGGGAAGACCGGAAATAACATATTCTGCATTGCAATTGAAGATTAATAAAGAACTTGTTGGTATAGCAAATAGCAATTGGTATCCTCAAATTATGCTGCAAGCAAATTACGACTATGCCAAACCAAATCAGCGTATACTTCCATATAAAAACAGATGGGACGATACATGGGAAGTAGGTATTGCATTGCAGTGGACATTGTGGGATTGGTGTAGTACTCACTACCAATCTGTTCAAGCAGAACAAGCTGTTATAGTTGCGCAGGAACGTCTGAAACAAATAGAAGAGAAGGTGACGCTTGAAGTAGCACAGTACACCTATGCATTACGTGCAGCAGTGGAAAAACTTAAAGCAGTAGATGAAGAAGTTACTGCAGCTGAAGAGTCATACAGAACTGGAGTTATGAAATTCAAAGCGGGATATCTTAGCAGCACGGAATTAACAGATATAGAAACATCTTTAATCCGGGCAAAAGTGTCGAGAGCGAATGCCTGGGCTGACTACAACATTGCTCTAGCAAAATATAAAAAGTCATTAGGACAATTATGAATGAATCGTTGATAAATACCGATAGAGCAATAATTGTTGAAAGCCTTACAAAAAAGTTTGGCTCCTATGTCGCTGTCAACAATGTTACGTTTTCTGTAAGAAGAGGTGAAGTGTTTGGATTTTTAGGACCTAATGGTGCGGGAAAGTCAACAACAATCAGGATGTTGTGCGGATTGTTGGAACCTACGGAAGGTACTGCTTACGTTGGAGGAGTTGATGTTGCTAAACAACCCGATGAAGTAAAACAGCAAATTGGCTATATGTCTCAGCGTTTTTCGTTATATGAAGATCTTACGGTAGAGCAAAACATAGATTTTTATGGAGGTATCTACGGCTTAGAAGGAGAAAAATTACAGGAACAGAAACAATGGGTAATTGAAATGGCAGGACTAAAAGGTAGTGAACGTGTATTAACAAAAGAACTATCAGGTGGTTGGAAGCAAAGACTTGCACTGGGATGTGCAATTCTACATCGTCCTCCTATATTATTTCTGGATGAGCCTACTGGCGGTGTTGATCCTTTGTCCCGACGCGCATTCTGGGATTTGATTTATGAGCTATCGTCTCAGGGTATCACAATCTTTGTTACTACACATTATATGGACGAAGCGGAGCATTGCGCCACTGTGGGTTTAATGTATAATGGTAAACTAATTGCCCATGGAACACCAACAGAACTGAAACATACACTAGACAATTTTATTGTTTATGAAGTTGAATCGTCTAGTCCTCTTGAAGCTATGGAAATACTGCAGAATGAATCTTGGGTTGCTGAATCGTCGATGTTTGGTACAGCATTTCATGTAAGTGTATCAGATAAAAATGTAACTGAGCAAAGTATTCGTTATGTGTTGGAAGAAAAAGGATTTGAGGTAAGCAGAGTAGATCAGTGTATTCCTTCTCTTGAAGATGTGTTTATCCATACAATTTTACGTGAAGAAAAAGTAAAGTAGTATGAATATATTACCGATTATAAAAAAGGAGTTTTATCAAATTCAACGTGACAAACGAATGTTGGGCGTGCTTTTATTTATACCTGGCTTAATGCTTTTTATGTTTGGCTATGCACTGAATTTTGATGTAAAACATACACGACTGGCAATATATGATAATGATAGATCTCCTTTAAGCAGAGCTTTTATAGAAAAATTTTCAACGTCGGAATATTTCGACGTCGTGGAAACTCTTACTCATCCTTCTGAGATTGATGAACGACTGGATGCTGAAAAAGTACGTGCAGTGATTGTTATGCCGGCGAACTTTTCGGATTGCATTGCAAAGAATCGGGAAACAAGTGTACAGATTATCGTCGATGGCTCAAATTCTAATGCTGCTTCAATTGTGTTGGGATATATTAATGCTGTTATTCAACAGTATTCATTTTCTGTTATCTCGCAGACACTTCAACGTTCGGGCAAAAAAGGTGTGACTATTCCAATACAGTTCGAACCAAGAATATGGTTTAATCCTGAACTGAAAAGTGCAAAGTTTATGGTACCTGGTCTTATTGCTTTTATACTTATGGTTACTGCAGTAATATCGACGACTCTTTCAGTTGTACGCGAAAAAGAACATGGTACAATGGAGCAGCTGATGGTTGCTCCGCTTGCACCTACTGAATTAATACTTGGTAAAACAATTCCCTACATATTGATATCGATTGTTGCAACAACAATTATCTTATTGTTGGGTTATATACTTTTTGATGTTACTATTAAGGGAAATGTGTTTTTATTAGCTATCGTTTCTATCGTGTATCTTATTGGTGCTCTGGGTCTTGGGTTGTTCATATCAACGATTGCGAATACACAGCAGGTTGCTTTTATGATAGCAGCGTTAACAACACTGCTTCCGACCTTTATCTTGTCCGGCTTTGTTTTCCCGATACGGAATATGCCTCTGTTCATCCAGGCTGTGACATATATTGTGCCTGCCCGCTATTTTCTTGTAGCATTACGTTCGATTATTCTGAAAGGTGTTGGAATACAGGCTTTTTTACCGGAGTTACTTGCACTTATAGTGTTTATGACAATTACCGTTGGCTTAAGTATTCTGCGATTACGGAAAGCATTGCGTTAAACTATGAGGGTCATATTGCACATAATAAAGAAAGAGATATACCAGTTTTTACAAGATCGCAAAATGTTTGGCTTAAGTTTTATTGCTCCTGTTATCCAATTAATTCTTCTTGGATATGCTGCGACACTTGATGTAAAATTCATCCCTTTAGTTGTGTTAGACAGAGATCAATCGGCAGCGAGTCGTTTCCTTATAGAAAATTTTACTTCGTCGGGGTATTTTGAAATACAATCCTACATAACCAAGGAAGAAGATATTGACGATTGGTTGAACAATGGTCGTGCCTCGATGGCACTTGTAATACCGCAGGGATATGAGCGGAAGGTTGGAAGAAATGAATCTGTTGTTGTCCAATGTATTGCTGATGGTACGGAAACAACTTCGGCCAATATTGGATTATCCTATGCAATGCTTATAATTAACCGTGTAGCGCAAAATATATTGGTTGAATCAATAATGAAATATAATAATATGAAAATGCCCGCTCATATAGTTGCAGTGCCAAGAGTTTGGTTTAATCCAGAATTGAAGAGTCGAAACTTTATGGTCCCGGGCGTACTTGGGTTATTATTAATGGTCATGACAATGATTTTAACATCGTTAGCAATTGTAAAAGAAAAAGAAATGGGTACACTCGAGCAATTGATTGTAACACCAATAAAACCGGCACAACTTATTGCTGGTAAGCTTCTTCCTTTCTTTGCAATCGGAATGATTGATGTTGTATTGGTTATTGTGTTTACAACGTTTGTCTTTGATTTGCCAGTCAAAGGGGGATTTGTACTTATGATTGTATTCTGTTCTGTGTTTCTTCTCACAACACTTGGTCTTGGCTTATTTATTTCAACCATATCACGCACTCAACAGCAGGCTATGTTGACAGCTATTTTCTTTTTTATGATGCCAATGATATTCTTCTCTGGGTTTGTTTTTCCGATTGAGAATATGCCACTCGTCATTCAATGGATATCATATTTTTTACCGTTAAGATATTTTTTTGTTATTGTCAGAGGAATGTTCCTTAAAGGAGTAGGTTTATCAGTGCTATGGCCACAGGTAGTGGCACTTCTTGTTTTTGGTATTGTCATCTTTAGTTTAAGTGTTGCACGATTTCGGAAAAAATTAGGTTAACAGGGGAATCAAAGCATATAGCATCTGATGAAAAAATAACTGCTGCATAAGAATTAAGAGGTTTATCGCTGTATCATTACTTCAGAATCTTTGCGCGTATGAATTCGCGATTGAGTCTTGCAATGTGAGTAACGGAAATTCCTTTTGGGCATTCTGCTTCACAAGCATAGTGGTTGGAGCAACTGCCAAAACCTTCTTTATCCATTTGTTCAATCATACGTTGAACTCTGCTTTCCCGTTCAGGATGTCCTTGAGGTAACAATGCAAGGTGAGATACTTTTGCTGCTACAAAAAGCATGGCAGAGGAGTTCGGACAGGCAGCAACGCATGCGCCGCAACCGATGCATTCGGCAGCATCCATAGCTTCTTCTACGATATGTTTTGGAATGGGTATTGTATTGGCTTCGGGTACAGCATTTGTACGTACGGAAATAAAACCGCCGGCTTGCATAATTCTGTCGAATGCACTTCGGTCAACAATAAGATCTTTGAGCACCGGAAAAGGTTTTGCCCGCCATGGTTCAACAGTTATAGTTTCATTATCGCGGAATGACCACATACGAAGATTGCAGGCAGTTTGTTTGGTGTTTGGTCCGTGCGCTCTGCCGTTGATCATCATACCGCAGCTACCGCAAATTCCCTCGCGGCAATCATGATCGAATGCGATGGGTTCAATGTTCTCTTTTATTAGTTGTTCGTTCAGAATATCAAGCATTTCAAGGAATGAAGCCTGAGGTGGTATATCTTTAACAGTGTATGTTTCAAAGCGTCCTTTATCATCTTTATTTTTTTGGCGCCATACTTTTAGAGTAAAATTCATACAACCATACTCCTTAGCGATAACTTCGAACGGATGGTTTTACATACTCAAAATGTAATTGCTCTTTATGAAGTAGTGGCTTTACAGTATCGCCGTTATATTGCCATGCTGCAACGTATGCAAAATGTTCGTCATCACGTTTCGGCTCACCATCTTCAGTCTGATATTCTTCACGGAAATGTCCGCCACATGATTCTTCACGATGAAGCGCATCAATTGCAATTAATTCTCCGAGCTCAAGGAAATCTGCGATACGGCCTGCTTTCTCTAACTCAGCGTTAATCGAATTGTTATCACCAACGACTTTTGCATTCATCCAGAATTCTTCTCTCAATGATGTTAGTTCACGAAGTGCGTTCTCTAATCCTTTGCGGTTACGAGCCATTCCAACATAATTCCACATGATTTCACCGAGGCGGCGGTGATAATCGGTTACAGGGATAGAACCTTTGATATTCAGTAAACGGTTGGTTCGTTCTCTGACAAATTCCTGAGCCTCATGTACTTCTTTATGGCTATGATTAATAGGTGGAAAGACGTTCGAAGCAAGATAATTTGGAAGTGTGTAAGGAAGTATAAAATATCCATCGGCAAGTCCCTGCATAAGAGAGCTCGCTCCTAGACGGTTTGCGCCATGATCTGAAAAGTTTGCTTCGCCTATTACAAAAAGACCGGGAATCGAACTCATCAAATTGTAATCAACCCAAAGTCCACCCATTGTGTAATGAACGGCAGGGTATATTTTCATTGGTACCTCATAGGGATTCTCACCTGTAATTTCTTTATACATATCAAAGAGATTGCCGTATTTTTCTTCCAGCCAAGCTTTTCCGTGTTTCTGAAGTGCATCACGGAAATCGAGATACACTGCCATACCGGTAGTTCCCACTCCATAACCATTATCGCACATTTCTTTTGCACGACGGGATGCTACATCGCGTGGTACTAAATTTCCAAATGATGGATAGAGACGTTCTAAGTAATAGTCTCGTTCATCGTCAGGAATTTCGGAAGGTGGTCTGGTATCGCCTTTCTTTTTTGGCACCCATATTCGTCCATCATTTCGGAGACTTTCACTCATGAGAGTAAGTTTCGACTGGTAAGTGCCACTAACAGGTATACATGTTGGATGTATTTGAGTGAAACATGGGTTTGCAAATAATGCTCCTTTCTTGTATGCTCTCCAGATTGCAGTTGCATTACTGGCTTTTGCATTTGTGGATAGATAAAAGACATTTCCATAACCGCCTGTTGCGAGTACCACAGCTTCTCCGAAATATGTTTCAATGTCTCCGTTTACAAGATTTCGACAAACAATGCCACGAGCCTTTCCATCAACAACAATCAGTTCAAGCATTTCTCGTCTGCCAAAAAATTTAGCTTTGCCAAGACTAATTTGTCTGCTTAAAGCTGAGTAGGCGCCAAGAAGGAGTTGCTGACCTGTTTGACCCCGGGCATAGAACGTGCGCGAAACCTGTGTGCCGCCAAATGAACGTGTTTCGAGGTATCCGGCATAATCTCGTGCGAAAGGCACACCCTGTGCGACACATTGATCAATAATAGTGCTGCTTACTTCTGCCAAACGATACACATTTGCTTCGCGTGCCCGAAAGTCGCCTCCTTTAACTGTGTCGAAGAACAATCGACGAATACTATCGCCATCGTTTGCATAATTTTTCGGTGCATTAATTCCACCTTGTGCAGCAATACTATGTGCTCGTCGTGGCGATTCATGGTATGAAAATACCAATACTTTATATCCTAACTCTGCAAGTGATGCTGCAGCAGATGATCCAGCTAAGCCAGTACCAACGACAAGAATTGTATATTTGGATCTGTTTGCCGGATTTACGAGCTTCATCGTGAATCTGGCTGATGTCCATTTATCTTCGATCGGACCTTCGGGAATTTTTGCATCGGGCATCATTGCACTATACCAATGTGTTTTAAATAAAAATAAATCGGAATAGTAGCGTAAGCTAATGGAATAATAAACCAAATGACAAAACCGATAGCATGAATAAGTGGAGCAAGTTTCGATGTACGGAGTCCTAGGGTCTGAAAGGCTGCCTGAAAGCCGTGACGGAGATGATACCCCAAAAGAATTAATGCAAGTACGTAAAATCCTACATACCAGGGGTTTGCAAAGGAAGCGATTACCAGTTGATAAGCAGATGAATGTTCTTTCGTTATGCGTAATGGAACAAAGAAAGAGCGAAGATGAATAATCAAAAACAAAAGAATAAAAAATCCTGATGTAATGATTACGCCTGGACGGGATGTAAAAGCAATATTTTCCCGAATATTATTAACAAGGTATGGCACACCTCTTCTGATTCTGTTTGATATCCAAAGTATGACAGACGTGATTGCATGGAAGATGGTAGAAAGAAATAAAACAACTTCAATTATTTTGATTAACGGATTTGAAACAAGGAAGTCGCTGTAAGCTTCATATCTGGCACCTCCATCATTTGCAAAAAGCAGAAGATTCCCTAGCAAATGTTCCACGAGGAAAACAATGAGAAACAGACCTGTTAGACTGACAAAAATCTTTTTACCAACAGATGAATAGTATTGTTGCAGTAGGTTTAACATTATGAATTGTATTTATGTTTTACTGTATTTTTAACATTAAAAAGCACACACCTGGTTCCGTCTTAGCTGTGAGAGTAACAAAGTTTTTATGTAATGTCAATAATAGACTTTTTTAATGATTTTAATTGAGTTCTTGTTTTTCTATACAAAATTATCTATATTAGTTAAGCTTTTTTAAGCCTGTTATGAGAATAACGGGCTTTCGTGTTCTTTAGATATGGTGGCCGTAGTTCAGTTGGTTAGAACGCCAGGTTGTGGCCCTGGAGGTCGTGGGTTCAACTCCCACCGGTCACCCGCAGTAACTGCCCCCATCGTCTAGAGGCCTAGGACACGAGCTTTTCAAGCTTGGAACACGAGTTCGAATCTCGTTGGGGGCACAACGAATTCTGAAAAGGGGAGAGGGAGGAGCAAGAGGTTTTTATGTTATGGATGAAATAAAAGCAAAAAAAATTGAAATCCCTCAGTCAATAATAGACATTTGGCAGAAAATTGTCGATGCAATATCTGTTATTCTCCAAGTACCCAGTGTAATGATAAATAAACTTGATTCGCCGAATCTCGAAGTGTTTCGTTCCAACAATAGTCCGCAAAATCCATTTCCTACCGGTACAACTATCCCTATGTTAGGTTTGTATTGCGAAAATGCAGCGAAACAGCGGAAAAATCTGAAAGTTGAGGATGCTCGACGTGACCCTGTATGGGCAAATTCTCCCACTGCAAAGGCTGGTATTTATTCATATCTTGGATTTCCTCTTCTTTGGCCGGATGGTGAAGTATTTGGAACTCTCTGTGCAGTAGATACAAAAGAAAACAAATGGATTGATCCATCAACACATCTTCTTGAATCAGTAAAACGCGCAATAGAAGCACATCTGGAATTAGTGCTTGCAATGGAAGAACTGAAGCAGAAAAATGAACTACTGAATCAAACACTGGCAGAGGTCAAGACACTGAGAGGATTAATACCCATTTGTATTTCGTGTAAAAAAATTCGTGACGACAGAGGGTATTGGAATCAACTTGAAGATTACATCCAGAAGCATTCATCTGCTAAATTTAGCCATGGTCTTTGCCCCGATTGTGCCCGTAAGCTCTATCCAAACTTACACAATCACAAATCATAGTCAACTATCGGCTCCTCAAATTGAATTGCCTATCATTGTTGCTTGATTGTAGTAGCATATTTTTATAATTTGTAACACTAATAATTAAATGTTGTATTGTTTCATCACTTAATTCAGGAGGTGTTATGAAGCGGTTTTCTATTGTCCTTTTATTATGTCCACTATTATTTCTTAATGCACAGGAAGAAAAAAGCTATAGTGCAAAAGAAGTAGTTGTAACAGCATCAAGAACTGAAGAATCGATAGGATTAGTTACACAAAAAATCGATGTACTTGCCGATTCACTGTTTCTTCGTTTTGTTTATGCAAACAGAAATCTTACTGAAGCAGTACAATATACCCCAGGCATTCACATTAATGTACTTTCAAGAAATGACGCCAATTGGGGTACCTATGGTGGCATCGGACCAAAGTACAGTATCTATCTTCTCAGTGGAATTCAAATAGATGCATTTGTCGATCCGATGGCACTTGATCTTCTTCCTGTCGAAAAAATCGAAATACAACGTGGGCCAGCTTCTGTGCTCTATGGCAATTATATGTCGCAGGATTTTGCAGGTAACCAAAGTTCACTAGCAGGCACGGTCAATTTTATCCTTAAGGAAAAAGTGCAAAAGCAGAAAACAGTTCTCTCATCCTCAGCCGGCTCATACCGTACTCTCAATGGTCAGTTGTACTATGAAAATGTGCGCGATAATGTGAATTATTTCGCAGGTGCAACGTACGAACAATCGGATTATACAGACTATGGAGCTCCTAATTCATGGCTTGCAATGACTAAAAATCCACAATATATAAAGAAAAAATTATTTGGAGGCGCTACTGTATTTTTTAATGATGATGAACAGCAAAAGCTGAAACTCTTTGTCTCAACAACTGCTCATAGAGGAGATGCCGGTCGAATTCATCGTGGTTATGATCACAACTATAACCTATTCAACGGAGGATATGCGACAACATTAACGTCTGATATTTTACTTAATCTTAATTTTGGATTACGCACGTACGACAGAAGCTGGCAGGAAAGTACCACAGCGTATCCTGATGCATTACTGTCGACCAATGGAGTATATCAACGAATTCTACCAACAGATATTGTAGTAAGTATAAAACATGGTGATGATAACTTACTGATTCTTGGAGCTGATTATCAGGATGTATTGTATTATACCTGGTCCGACCCGTTACAGGGTTACAAGAGCTTTAAAAATGTTTCACGGAGCAAACAGGCAGCGCTTTTTGCTCAGGAAGAATACAGAGTTCAAAAGCTGATTCTTCGCGGAGGAGCAAGAGTATCATACATCGAAAACAGAATAGATCTGATCGATGGAAATGCACCAGGTAAACGGTTTCAGGATTGGACAACATTTCTATGGAGTTTCGGTTTAAAGTATAACATGGCCGAAAATATCAGTATCTATAGTAATGCCGGAAATAGTTTTCTGGTGCCGGGGCTCAAAGCGGTGGGTGGTACTATTAGCCTTTCGGACCGCGGTATTGTTGGCAGAAATGGTCAATTACCAAATCCAGATTTAAAACCAGAATTCGGAATTGGATTGGATGCCGGTGTAACGATGTACTTACAACAGGAAATAAAACTCGGTGCAAGGGTGTTTTTCAATCGAATTAACGATGCAATTATTGAAAATGTTGTCAGTCTCGTACCATCTCAAACGCAGTCAATTAATGGTGGTAAAGCATTATCGAGAGGTATTGAAATCGAATATGAACAATCTCTTTCTAATACAATGAACATTTTTGGTAATTACACGTATGTAAACACTAAGATGGAAAATCCAATCAATACCGATCAGGATGGAACAGAAATACCTTTTGCTCCGGATCATATTATTAACGTCGGATTTGATTATAACCTCTGGGGAGATTTTGTGTTATCACCACGTGCTCAATATGCAGGATGGTATTACGATAGCAATTCAAAAAGCGGTCGCAATAGCTTCAAGCAAGGATGGGTGGTAAATCTGGTAGCTCAGAAGAAAATTGCCACCAAGAATAATTTGACTACTGATGCTTTTGTACAACTGTATAATGTAACAGATAATCGTTATCTTATGCCATGGGGATTTAGGAATACCGGAGTTGCTATACAGGCCGGTTTAAAGGCAACGTTCTTTTAACAGTTTCGCATCGGGCGGGCTTTTAATAAGCCCGCTCTTTTTATGATGTATGAAAAAATATTTAGTGTGTGTTCTAATAGTACAATTATTTATATCCTGTCAACACGATAGTAAAAAACACAACGATCGAAGTATTGCAGTATCTGATTTCAGAGGCAAACAGATTTTGCTTCAGAAATCCCCTCAACGTGTTGTATGTCTGATTGAAAGTGCGCTTTCCGGAATTTACATGCTGCAGGTGCAAGACCGGGTTGTAGGTATTTCTACCAATGTTTACACAACTGATGTTTTCCGATATTATTCACAGCTTGATGAGAGAATTGAGAAAAAAGAGCTTCCTGCGCCGGGTAATTGGGATTTTATAAATCTCGAAAGTATTGTTGCTCTTAAACCTGAACTGGTTATTATTTGGGCATCGCAGAAAGAATCCATTGAAAATATTGAATCATATTCGATTCCGGTATATGCTGTTATGCTCCATAGTGTTAAAGATGTTTATAAGGAAATTCATGATTTTGGAATTCTCTTTGACAATCAGGAACGTGCAGATTCTTTAATCCGTTTTGTACAAAATGAAGCAGCATTGATGACACCGGTTGATAAGCAAAAACCATCAGTATACTTTATGTGGTCGCAGGGGATTACCGAAACATCGGGCATAAACAGTACAGTCAACGATGTTATTGAATTAGCAGGATGCAGGAATGCTTGCCAGCTCGATGAAGAGCATGTATCAGTAAATATCGAAACACTAATACACTGGAATCCTGATATTATTGTTATGTGGTATAATGAAGTGTTTGATCCACGTGATATATTAAATCATCCGCAACTTCGTACACTAAAAGCAATACAACAGAAAAATGTTTTCGAATTACCATCGATTTTTGAATCAGACTTGTGGACGTTAAAGTTTATCAATACTGTTCGGTTTATTCATTCCCATGCAACTGCATCGTATGATTCTCTTTCATATTATTCCTCGCAAAAAAGAATTTTTACGATATTATATGGAAAGCAATTGAGCAACAAAGAATGAACATACTACGAAATTCGCTTTATTTATTACCATTACCTGTACTAATTATCGGATTATCTATTGGACCGACGTCTGAGTACAGTGGTCTAAATATTTTATATTCTTTTTTATCTGACAATAATAGTGAGCTACGATTTATATTACTCAATATTCGCTTACCTCGTATTTTTTTAGTTTTTTTTGTCGGTAGTGTGTTGTCTGCATCGGGTTGTACAATGCAGGCAATATTTCGCAATCCGTTAGTCGACCCATATATACTTGGGCTCTCTTCTGGCGCAGCATTCGGAGCTGCGCTCGCATTAGCAACATCGTTTATTGCTGTTCAATTATCAGCATTCTTTTTCGGTATGGGGGCATTGGCATTAAGCTATCTGATTGCTCTTCAAAATAAAGAACTGTCAAATGTGTCATTAATTCTATCGGGTATAATTGTTGGTGGTATATTCACGGCTTTACTTGCAATTGTTCAATTTATCAGCGATCCTTTCCGACTTTCGGGCATCGTTCAGTGGATTATGGGTAACTTCCAGAACGCCAGTTGGGACAAACTACGTGTTTCTATAATACCGATGTTATCCGGATTAGCAGTTCTTTATCTTTATCGTTGGAGGTTGAATGTGTTAGCTCTTGGTGATGATGAAGCTCATTCTTCAGGATACAATCCTACCCGTGACAAGTTACTTCTTTTGTTCGCAAGCGGTGTAGCATGTTCAGCTGCTGTTTCTGTATCGGGTATTGTTGGTTTATATGGTTTGTTGATTCCACATATAGTACGTATGGTTTTTGGGGTTGATAACCGTAAAACGCTTCCTCTTAGTATTATGTTAGGAGGCAGTATATTGGTGCTGATTGATACCTTGGCACGTTCTATTATGTTATATGAGTTGCCGATCGGAATTTTTACTATTCTCCTTGGTGCACCAGTCTTTCTCTATCTTATGAAAAAAAGTCATTTAGGATGGGAGCAATGAGTGTTTTTCAACTGCAAAATGTTTCGTTTGCATATAAAACCACACATGTATTAAAAGATGTTTCTCTTTCGATTGGTGAGAATAAACTAACTATTCTTCTTGGTAGAAATGCCTCCGGCAAATCAACGCTTATCAGAATTCTGGCACGCATTATAACGGATTATTCTGGTACAATTCTATATCAGAATATAGAATTGAAACAATGGAAACAGCGTGAATATGCACGACGTGTCGGATATCTGAGTCAGGCTCATAAAACAGTATTCCCGTTTTATGTTGAAGATGTGATTCTTACCGGACGAGCAAGCTATATTGGTTTTTTACCGGATAACAATGATACTACAATTGTTGACGAAGTGATAGAATTGGTAGGTATTACACACTTACGTCGACGAAGGTATACAGAACTTTCAGGAGGGGAACAACAATTGGTGTTGCTTGCACGTGTGTTAGCTCAAAAGCCAAAAATTTTGTTGCTCGATGAACCAACAAGTCATCTTGATTATAAAAATCAGGTTAGGTTTCTTACACTTGCACGACAATTAGTGCAAAATAATGGATTGACAATTCTTTGTGCACTTCACGATCCCAATCTTGCTTTTCTCTTTGGAGATGATTTTTTGTTTATGAGTAACGGAGGTGTTGTCCGTGATACAGTACACGATCCCTGGAACAGTCCGTTTTTACAGACAATGATAGGTGAGTATGTTGTTCTTCCGTATGGAAATAAAGGTATTGTAATGCCTGGAATGAATAGCTAATTAGATTTTTTCGCACTGTGCCTTCTCTATCCATCCGACTTTACCATCAGGGAGAGTAATTTTAATCCACGTTGCAACGCTGTCGGTCACTTTTACTTTCAGTCCCTCGTGTATCACAAAAGCATCGACACTCATCGGGTCAGGTGATGATTTTGCAGTTACTGTGTGTGCAGTAATAATTGCATCCTGACCTGAGGTGTCGAGGATGTAGTTAAAAGCAACGAGGCATCCGCTGAGAATAATAATGGTGAACGATGCGATTACGGTTATACGGATTAGTCGTAAGAATTCAGGTTTTCTTAAAAGATAGACACTGGCGAGTGAAAGAAAAAAAAGTATCCATGCACTGATGAAAATTGTTTCGGATGTATGGCGAGTGAAAAGAGCAGTAAGTGATCGAATCCACTCGATAATAAAAAGGTCGGGTAGAGGTTCTATTCTGTCGATTGTTTTAAGATAGCAGAGTTTTAGGTTGTGTTGAATATCCGGATCGCCGGGTTTTAGACGGTTAGCTCTTTCATATGCAAGTATTGCCTGACCGAGTTGTTCCTGACGATAGTAAGCATTTCCAAGGTTAAAGTAGACTTCCGCGCTTTTGTAACCCGAAGAAAGAATTTTTTGATATACCTGAGTAGCTGCATCATAATTACCGCTTTTGTAAAGTGCATTCCCCTGCTCAAAAAGATCGATTGGTTTTTGAGCTATACTTGTTGATGTAATGGTCAATGTCAGGATAAGCAACAGTACTTTTTTCATACCGATTTCACTCTCATTTGTGAAGATGAAGTTTTTTTTCGGAACGATGTTTCGATGCTCTGAATGACTTCGGTTGCAAGATCGAGTAATTCACGCCGTGATTGCTTTGTGTCGGATTGTGGTGCATAACGTGTGAATTGTGCGCGTTCAACACACTGTTGAAGTTTGAGTAAGGTATTCTGAGGAACTTTGTGGTTATGTAATTCTTCAATTGCTCGTTCAAGAGTAAATGCGGATCTTGATATTCGTAATTTGTGGATAAGATAGTCTGTAAGAGTGGAAAGTATTTCTGCATTGTATTGTTCCACATTCCCTTGTTCAAAGAGTTGGCGTGCTTTTTTCAATCGTTGATGAGCTGCCCGACCTGCTGTTTCAAATAAAAAACGTGGCATGTCGCCATAAAGCCTTTCACGTCGTTTTTGATAACTCCATGCGCCAATGTATAGCAATGGTGGTACAAACAGAAGTAAAAAAGACATGAGGGGTGATTGTTCTTCATCTGTTTTTTGTAAGGAAGTAGTTAACTTAATAAATCGTATATCTTCTCCTAGCACCCGTATATCTTCTTTATCAAATGTCGAGGGTAATCCGCTGGCAACATTTTTACCGGGTTGTATTGTAAGTTCGAACCTGGGTGAAGTATGGGTAATAAAGGAGCCTTTTCCCAAATCGTAGTATACAAATTTTATTGGCTCGATAATTCTTTTGCCGGCGTTGCGTGGAATAAGAAGGTATTCAGCAGTTTTTCTGCCACGAATTAAATCACCTTCACGAGTTATAGATTCTGAAATTTTCGGATCATACGCCTCGATATCGGCAGGTAACAGAGGTTTTGGAAGAGAAACAAGTTTGATGTTGCCTGTTCCCGAGACCTGTATTTTTAATGTTATAGCATCACCTGCTTTCACAGTATGCTTATCGATTGATGCATGAAAATTGTATTGACCAATTCCACCGGAAAAAGCGGAAGGGATGTTGACAGGTAAAGGATCTACAGTCACTGTCAATGAGTTGGATTGGAAGTCCATTGGTATAGTTTGAACATTCTGGAAAAAGGGATCTCCGAAAAAAGCATCGAACGGATCATTGTAACGCCTTTTGGTTTGCACCTGTACAGCACATCGTACTTCGAGTGGTGCAATTTTTAATTTTCCTGCCTGTGTCGGGAATAATGCAGTCTTCTTGATAATTGCAACGCGGTATTGTTTAGCGTTGACTGTTTCGGTTGTTATTTGCGGTTGTCTCGGTATTTCGAAATCTTCACTCCAGAAACCTTCGTATGTCGGAGCTTTGATTAAGTCATATCCCGAAATTGTCGCACGGAAGTACAGTTTATAGGTTAAAGTTATCTGCTCTCCCACATATGCTCGGTTCTTATTTATAATAGCACGGATAAAAATATTATCGCCAACATCTACTGTATTTTCAGGTTTGTTTTCATGCTTTTTTGCTTGTGCAGATGTTACAGTTATTGTGAGTGGATTTGTTTTCAGTGTTTTGCCACTATACTCTATTGATGCAGGTTGGATAGTAAAGGTTCCTGTTGTACGAGCATAGAGAATATATGTGTAAGTAATTGTAGCGGTAACCTGACCGTTAATCCATTTCATACTGGTCGATTGATTTGGTCCTGACATAACGACAAAGTTATCAAACTTTGGCGCCTGAAACTTTCGCCCTGCATTCGGATCGTTTCCTGTAAGTGTAAAGGATACTTCGAATTGTTCTCCTGCAGCTACGGTAGTTGCTGAAGCAGTTGCAACAAACGATGCATCCTGCGCTTGTACGATAAAAGGAATAAGAATCGAACATAACAAAGCAAAGGATAATACATGTATTTTCATATCATTATATCCTTTACCAATCTTTTTCAACACGTGAACGTACTGCTTCACGTTTGCGTAAATTTTTCTGAATTTCTTTTTCATTGTTTCTGATAGCTTCAAGTATTCTTTCAGCTTCCTCTTTTGGAATTTGTTGTTTTTTTGATAATTGTGGCTGCTGTTGTTGCTGTCGTTGCTGTGGTTGCTGCTGTTGCTGCTGTTGCTGCTGTTTCTGCTGATCCTGTTGTTTCTGTTGTTGCTTATGCTGTTGCTTTTGTTGTTGATTTTGTTGTTTTATTTTTTCAAGTGCCATATGGAGATTGTAAAGAGCATCTGTATCTCCAGGCTTATAGCGCAATGCCTTTTTATATGCTTTTACGGCTTCTGTATATTGCTGACCCTGATAAAGAGTATTTCCGATATTATACCAAGCAGCAGCACGATCTTCATCCGAAGAAAAATTTTGCTCTGCCTTTACATAGTGTTGTAATGCTTCGTTGTAGCGTTGCTGTTTATAATGAGTATTACCCAGATTGTATTGAGCAACATTTGAGTTTGGATTTTTTTCTAAAGCTTTTTTGTAAGCAACTTCAGCATCAATGTAACGTTTTTCGTCATAAGCTTTGTTACCGTCTTTTATAATAGAACGTACAGTTTGACTGTATGTTAGAAAAGGAAAGAGTATCAAAGTAATTGTTATAGCCGGAAGATACTTCTTAAGATATGAAAAAAGACGACCCTTGCGCTCCGACAGGAGTAGTTCTGTCAGTAGCAATAATAATGCAATTGCTAAAGGATATTGATAACGCGATTCGAATCCGGAAATTTGTTTTGTACCAAATTCAACTTTTTGGAGAGCATTGAGCTCATTATAGATATTCTCAATCTCGTTTCCGGCGCTTGTTGCTCGTACATAGGTACCACCGCTCATTTCTGCAATCTGACGTAGTGTTGTTTCTGCAAGTTTTGTGATAACTATATTGCCATTTCTATCCCGTTTGTAATCAGCACGGTAGCCTTGCGCATCATAGAGGGGTATAGGCCCTCCCTCTATTGTTCCCATTCCAACTGTAAAAATGCGTACGCCGGCTTTTTTAGCAGCCTCGATCGGACCAAAGACATCGCCTTCTGTATCTTCGCCATCTGAGACAATTACAATTGCTTTTTGAGTCGGGCTATCTTGAATAAAGGATTTTAATGCTACTTCAATTGCGTTTCCGATATAGGTACCTGGTATCGGTACAGCATCAACATCGACAGCAGAGATAAAGAGCTCGGCAGCTGAATAATCGGATGTCAGCGGGAACTGAACAAATGCATCACCTGCAAAGACGACAAGACCAACTCTGTCGCCACTGAGTTTCTTAAGTAGTGTAGAGACATCGCGTTTAGCTTTTTCGAGCCTGCTTGGTTTAATATCTTCTGCTTTCATGCTCAGCGATACATCAAGAACTACAAAAAGGTCTATTCCTTCTCGTTTTACTTCTTCTAAACGGGTACCTACTAATGGATTTGCAACGGTGATGATCAGAAAAGCTGTTGCCAGAAGTAACAGGTACTGCTTAAGATAGCGTTTTGCGTTGCTTGCGTTTGGTATTAGTTGAGGTACTACGGTACTGCTGATAAACAGTTCGTGTCTCTTCTGTTGCCAGCGATTTAAAATGAACAATGCAACGATACCAAGTGGTACTATCAATAAAAACCATAAATATTCCGGGTGTGCAAAACGTAACATAATCTTTTTGGTCTAATTAATCACAGTTTTCGTTCTTCATGGTATTTGACGTAAAATGAAATTCTTTAGTATTAACTCCATAGCAAGAAAGATAATTCCAACTGCCAACCACGAACCATAAAGATCAGCATACCGACGATATGATGTAACTTCAATTTTGGATCGTTCGAGTTGATCGATTTCGCGGTAAATTGCTTTTAATGTACGGTTGTCTGTTGCACGATAATAGTTTCCACCGGTAAGCTTGGCAACTTCTGTTAAAACCTTCTCGTCGATATCAACCGGTACCATTTGACGCCGGATGCCGAAAGGTGTTTGCACAGGATATGGTGCCTGACCCTGAGCTCCGACACCAATAGTATAAATTTTTATGTTGTATGTTGCGGCGATTCGGGCTGCAGTAATCGGATCAATTTCTCCTCTGTTGTTAACACCATCTGTCAGCAAAATCATTACTTTGCTTTTTGCTTTGGAATCTTTAAGTCTACTTGTTGCATTTGCTATTGCCAGACCGATTGCCGTGCCGTCAACAATCATTCCATTTTTTATTTCTTTAAGTAAGTTCTTTAAAACGGGATAGTCGATGGTCAGTGGACATTGTGTGAAACTTTCACCTGAAAAAATAACAAGTCCAATCCTGTCGTTTGTACGGCCATCAATAAAGTCCGATGCAACTTGTTTTGCAGCTTCGAGACGGTTTGGAGAGAAATCTTCTGCCAGCATACTGCCGGATATATCGAGTACAAGTACAATATCAATCCCTTCGGTAGTAACATTTTCTTTGCTTGAAACAGATTGAGGTCTAGCTAATGCTATGATAAGAAGTGCCAAAGCACTGAGTCGCAATATTACCGGTACACGGGCAGCACGTTCACGCCACGTTTTTGGAAGTTGCTGAAAAAGCTGGAAAGAAGAGAATTGAATATCAACAAGTTTATTTCTTTCCTGTTTCCACCAGTAGTAACCGACTGCAGGCACTACCAACAGCAACCATAAAAACTCAGGATTTGCAAACCGGTCACCGAACATTTGCCATCTCCTCTTGCTGTACGATAGTTTGAGGTTCTTCTTTAGGAGACATTGTACGCACAATGGTATATGCAATTGTCATTATTTTTTCATTTTCCTGCGGAGTTGGAAGATGTTTTGCAAATTTTACTAAATCGGCTGTTCGCAGGCTCCACTCTAAATCGTTCCATAGAAGAAGTGCTTCTGGTATTTTTTTCATTTGGTCGAGAAGCTCGTCGGTTGTAATTTCAAGCGCCATAATGTCCAGGCGTTTCTCAATAAACAGCCGCAGTATATCTGTTAATTCCGAATAGTATTCTTTTATAAATCCTTGTTGCCATAATTTTTTCTCTTCCAGTCGTCGCAATGCAGCAAGTGCTTCTTTGTGTGGAGGAATTATAATAATAGTTTCTTCTGTTACACCACGTTTTTTTTGTTTGTATTTTCGATAGTAATACCAGCCAGCAACCATTACTGCAATTATAACCAGAGCAATAATGTATGGTAACAAATCTTCAAATTGCAATGGAGCACTAAGCGGTGGCTTAATATCTTTTATGTCGCTTTCTAAATTTATGTTAATTCCACGCATTGTAAGAAAGAGTGGATTGGTGTAAGCAATAAGGCGCGTTGTGTCTCCTTTAAGATAATACCGGAATGGAATAGGTGGAAATAAAATTCTTCCAGAATCGGTTGTTGTTACGTAGATAGTCCAGCGCGGAGTGCCTGCTTTATGATCGATGTGAAGAACTTCAAAAGAGCCTATGCTATCCTGTAACATCGGTGCAATTGAGTCTGGCGTTACATCGGTCCGTAGTTCTATGTTTACATCAATCCGATCTCCACGATAGTATGATGTTGAGTCGGTTGTTGCTTTCAATTGTACCAAAGGCTGAGCTATAAGCTTTACTGTTATATGAACGAGTAAAAAAAGTATGTAGGGTAATGGTCGCATAGTTACAATCGTCGTTCCCTTAGTCTGAAGAAATCTGCTAACGGTTTAATGTAAGGTTGATTGAGATGGATAATTATTTCATCAAGTTTTGCTTTAACGAATGTTGTATGGCGCTGCTCAACCATACGTTTGCGTAGTTCCTGATACAAAAAACGTGTTTTAGCGTCGGCTGTATCGAGGTATCGTATTTCACCTGTTTCTGCATCACGTAGCCGTACAAGACCGACGTTTGGCAATGATGTTTCGCGTGGATCTTGTAGCACAATGCCAATAAGGTCGTGTCGTTTACCAACAATGCGGAGAGCCGAGTCGTAACCACTGTCAATAAAATCGGAAATCAGAAATACGATACTTCGTTTCTTTTGAATATGGTTGAGATACTCAAGTGCGACGCTGAGGTTTGTTGTACGATGTGTGGGTTCAAACGAAAGTAACTCTCGGATAATGCGTAATGTATGACCTCTTCCTTTTCGCGGTGGAACAAATTTTTCTATCCGATCTGTAAAGAGAATGAGTCCCACTTTATCATTGTTCTTCATGGCAGAAAAAGCCAGGATTGCACTGATTTCTGTTGCGACATCCCTCTTCAAAGCAGATTGTGAGCCGAAAAACTGCGAGCCGCTCATATCGACAACGAGTATGACCGTTAATTCGCGTTCTTCTTCGAAGACTTTTACAAATGGATGATTGAACCGGGCTGTAACGTTCCAGTCGATTGTACGGATGTCGTCGCCGAACTGATATTCCCGTACTTCGGAAAATTCCATTCCGCGACCTTTGAAAACTGAATGATACTCTCCTGAAAAAACTTGGTTGACAAGGCCGCGGGTACGAATTTCAAGCTGTCGTACTTTTTTCAACAGTTCTTTTGTTTCCATGCAGTATTCAGACTAACGAATGGGTTACGGTACTTCAATTGTGTTCAATATTTCGGTAATAATATTCTCTGTTGTAATATCTTCTGCTTCCGCTTCGTACGTTACAGCGATACGGTGTCGAAGAACATCAGGGCAGAGTGCTCGTACATCTTCAGGTATAACATATCCGCGTCGTTTAATAAATGCGTGAGCTTTTGCAGCCAGAGCAAGATTAATTGTTGCCCGAGGTGAAGCTCCGTATTGTATTAAAGTGGAAAGTTTCTCCAGTTTATAATTTTTTGGTTCACGTGTGGCAAAAACAATATCGAGAATGTAACGTTCAATTTTTTCATCCATATACACTTGTTTAACAACATCACGTGCTGAAAGTATATCTTTCGGATGAATAACAGCTTTGACTGTTTTATCATTTGTGAGGATGTTCTGTCTCATAATTGCAATTTCTTCTTCACGTGTCGGGTATCCGATTTTCACTTTCAGCATGAACCGATCGACTTGTGCTTCGGGCAAAGGATAGGTGCCTTCCTGTTCAATAGGATTTTGTGTTGCCAATACAAGGAAAGGCTCTTCCAGTTTGTAGGTTTCTTCTCCGATTGTAACCTGTCGTTCCTGCATTGCTTCCAGAAGTGCGCTTTGCACTTTTGCAGGTGCACGGTTAATTTCATCAGCAAGAATGAGATTTGCAAAAATCGGACCTTTTCGGGTAAAGAATTTCCCGTCTTTCTGATTGTAAATCATTGTTCCAAGGAGGTCTGCCGGCAGGAGATCGGGTGTAAACTGTATGCGCTGAAACTTTGCCTGAATGACAGATGCCAATGTTTTTATCGTAAGTGTTTTTGCCAAACCGGGAACACCTTCGAGAAGGATATGCCCGTTGCAAAGCAGGCCGATAAGAAGCCGCTCAACCATTACTTTTTGGCCAACGATGACTTTACTGATTTCACTAGTCAGTGATTCGACAAACGCACTTTCGCGTTGTATCATTTCATTAATAGATTTGATATCCACAGAAATCTCCTTCAATTGTTCTGGTGCAGTTCAACTATATGAGAGACGATAAAAATAATTTATCGGTTCCTTTTCTCGAATTTGTTCAATTATAAGTTATGTGACGTTCATTTGAGTTTATTATAATACTTAAAAGTACAAAGAAATAGGTGTCGAAGCAATGAAACAGGAATGATGGAAATAATATGTTGAAATAAATGGCAACAGATAAGGAACTAAAGAAATAATAAATAAGTTTTTTTGTGTTTTTAAAATTATATTAGAGATAGACATTATCGTCGCAGAAATTAGTTGGAGATTTTAAAATATTCACAAAGGGAGGGATATATATGAGAAGAGTTATTGTAAGAACTTTCAATTTTTTGCTCATAGTCTCTGGTCTATATTCCTTATCGGTTGCAAAAACGGCACTGAGCCGAGTCTTCTATCAATCCATGATGCAAAGAATATTGTTTTTAAGGATGTGCTTAATGGCAGTGATACGGGAAAAATTGTTTATGAACTTCCCCATATTCTGAAGGCCGGTAATATCATCAGTTGTCGTCAATTAGATTCAACTGATTTTGTTGCTTCTTCAGATAGTTGGTACTTTTTTATAGATGATAATCCAGATATGTATTGGGTTCATCCTTGCCGATATGTATTTGTCAATATTTCGAGTGGAGAAGTTACAGTACATAATTGGACATATTTCCCGACGTGCCTAAACGAAATGCAAATTATTATTTTTTAAAACATCCGACAACCGTTCGTTTATGTTAACGCTATTATAGTGTATTATACATTCATGTAGTTTAGAAGCACGATAAGGAAGGATTGCAGAGCTAAATCAATGTGTTTTTTATGAGTAACTGAACCGCCAAAGATGCTAAGGAAAAGCATAGCAAGATTTGCTCATTTTTAAATGCAATTCCGATGTAATAAAAAATCTAAATTGTATTTGATTTCCATTTTTTTCTTTTTCATATTATCACTTGAAAAGATCTTATACTACTCTACAATTAACTCCTGCCGATAGAATAAGTCTTTTCTAAAGCTTCAAAAAAACAATCAAATTTTTGAGGAGGAAGGTCATAATGAATAAAGGTGTGTGGGGTACTTTAGTCCTTTTATCTTTTTTTTCTCTCTCTTAATACAGATATAAAAGATGGTTTGGTTGCACATTACACCTTCAAAGGCACTACAAAAGATGCAACTGGCAAAAATAAAAATGCAGATGTTCAAAATGTCAAACCGACTTCCGACAGATTCGGGAATCCAAACGGTGCTTATCAGTTTTATACAGAACCCGGTATAGGCGGTTCAGTTGCATACTTACCAATAGATCTTTCAGCTGAAAACATGAAAACCACTACTATTTCCGGTTGGTATAAAGTAAACAAAACAGTACAATCACGAATTTGGATGGCTGGAGAGCCACGAGGCTTATCAGTACTATATGATGGGGATAAATCACGATGGGCAGCAAAAACCGGGACGATCCAATTGACGAGGCGTATACACTCAGCAAGTCGGAAAGCGGTAACGATTTCGGAAATGAAGCGCTTGAAACGCTTCTGAAACGAATGGAAGACGACAGAGATAAATTTTCAGTGATTCTCGCTGGATATACAGAAAACATGCAACAGCTTTTGAATTCAAATCCCGGACTGGAATCACGCTTCAATCATTTCTTTTATTTTTCAGATTTTTCTACTGACGAAATGGTTGATATTTTCAAATTGTTTTGCAAAAAGAACGATTACTCTATCGATGATAAGGCAGTAACTGAATTACGGGAATTACTCGAATGGCTGTATGAGCATAGAACACAAAATTTTGGTAATGGGCGCCTAGTACGAAATATTTTTGAGAAAACCATACAACATTTATCAAACAGAGTTGCACAACATCCTGAAAATCATAATATCCAACGCATTATTGCAGAAGATATACAACAGGCGGGAAAATTTTTCAAATAAAAAATAATAATGTGGAGTCCAGAACCCACCTTAAAAACGGGGCGAAACCGAAAAGCCACACGAGTAGGAAAAAAAAAGAACAATTATAAAAAAAAGAATTTTAATTTTTGTATTAGTAATAAGTGTATTATCTATTTCTCTGTCTCTTTGTGCAAACGAAGGAGAAAAAAGTTCAGGGGGTGGAGGCATCGATTGGGTGGAAGTGGCAATGATAGTAGGTTACATTGGTGGTGTGTTAATTTTACTTCCTATTGTTGTCTATACAAATAACAACGAGAAAAAGACAGCCGAGGGAATATATCCGGCAGAGAGTTCGCTTCGCGGGCAGAACTTAAGTGAAGAAGAACGGAACAGACGTTCAAAAGAAATTTTAGAAAAAGCATATGAACAATTGTCAGAAACTATCAACGACAATGGAGAGGCATCAAAAGCTATAACCAAAGGCTCGCAAGCCCGTTTTTTTAAATTTGCATTGGATTATATAAGCAAACATCTTAACCCTACAAATGAATCTGTAAAATCTGAACTGGAGTTGTACAGACAATCGTATAAAATACGAACCGAACGTATTTTCACAGGTTCAAAATGGATAATTATTAGTGCTGTTGCCGTTGGCATTCTGATTGTTTTAAGCGCCGGAAGCGTTACATCAATGTTACCGTTTCTGATACTTCATACACTTGGGATTGTATTCTATATATTAGCAAGCAGAACACCGATGTATACACTTGAAAAAAGAATGAAGTTTTTTGAAAAGGCTCCTGGTTTTTTATCTTCAATTATGACAAATCTTTTAGCCGGTGACGGAACAAAATATTATGTAAAAGAAGGTTCAGGACCCTGGAAAAGAGATTATGAATCCGAAGGTTGGGTGGCGATTATGCGCTTAGCTTTGTTAGTAATAATTATGCTGTTTTTAGGATTCTTCGCTGCATTTGTCGGGGTTATTAATTTCATTTTAAACTACGGTACATCTTTTCTACACCCGTGGATGACAGAAGAGAAGTGGTATAACACAAGTTTTAATTAGTTGTAAACTTTTGTATGACGATGTAATTACAAGAATACATGTTGGATAAACTATACGGTTAAGATATAACCGTTTTACAAAATAAATATTGGAACAGCATACTAAGAGGAATTGAGAAATAATGCCTCTTAATGCGGTTATTATACACTGTCACTATTTTTGCAGAGAATAAAAAATATATGTGAAAATTTAAATATCCGGTACTTATGCAATCTCTTTCCATTGTTAAAACAGATAATAGAAAATCCTAACCTCTAAATGACAGTAAAAGAAGCATTGGAATGGGGGAAAATTCATCAAAAGCCTGTTGGAAAACTCGGCCAACGATACTATTATACAGATACCAATTACTATTTATTGTGCTTAATAAATGAACGATATCAAAAAAATCTTTTCAAAAAGCTGTGCATGAGATGATATTGGATCCTTAAGAAATGAAAAATGCATACATTAATGGTTTATCTGAACCGAAAATAAATAGTAATTATCCTCCTGCAGAAATTTACCTATACAATAGAAACTTTATTGACAATAAAAATGTTATACAACTTAATTATGCAGGCGGTGGGGTTATAGCTCCTTTATGTGAGTATCCGACATTTATGAAAGCTATGGTTAATCATAAATTGGTAAAAAAGAAACAATATCGAAGATGATGAATGACGACGTCTATATGGGCTTTCCCATATTGAGGTTTCGTTATGGCTATTCAATATGTAAACCAATTTGTGTTCCTTTGTTAATACCAAAAAAATATTATTGTTGGGGCTGTGTCGGTGCAACAGGTGCTTTTATGTTTTACCACCCCAAAACAGAGTCATATATAATTGGTACATTAACGATCTTTTATAGATATCGAAGGGTTTGAGGTTTATGTTCGCAAAAGTTTTAAAAGCATTAGTAGAATTACGCAGATATGAATAATGAGTATCTATTATCTAGATGATGGAATATATCAATCAGTTGGATAATGTTACAAAATGTTATTATCAATGAATTAGGATTTTGATATGAATATTTTAGTTTAGACTCAGAAATTAGAGCTATTCTTTGAACTATACAAAGTATTTTGTAAAACGTTACAGTAAAAAAGTATAGCCAAACAGCATCATTTTTTATTGACAAAAATTTACAATAAAAAGGAGGGATCAACGATGCAAGAAAATAAAGAAAAAAAATGTCCGGTAACCGGTGCAATGAGTAGCGAGAACCATGGTACACAAAACTCTGCATTGAAATTTTGTTTTTTAAACCCGAAAATATTGCACCAAAATTCATCGCACATTAATCCCTTAGGCGAGGGATACAATTATCGAGAAGAGTTTAAAAAACTTGTAGAAAGTGGAGAATACGAGCAACTTAAAGAGGATCTTAAGAAAGTAATAACAACACCACAGGATTGGTGGCCAGCCGATTACAGACTCTATGGTGGTCTTATGATCAGACTTGCTTGGCATAGTGCAGGTAGTTATCGGTCATTCGACGGTCGTGGTGGAGGTAACAGGGGAGAAATACGCTTTCCTCCGAGAATTGATTGGCCGGATAATATAGCTTTAGACAAAGCTATCCGTCTATTATGGCCTGTTAAAAAGAAATATGGGCAGAAAATATCTTGGGCAGATCTAATAATACTTGCAGGCAATGTGTCAATGGAAGTAATGGGATTCAAACCTCTTGGTTTCAGCGGCGGAAGAGAAGACATTTGGGAGCCATTAGAGGATATATTCTGGGGTCGCGAAAAGGAAATGCTGAGCTTTGAAACTCGTTATAAAGGAGAAAATCTGGACCTTGAAGACCCTCTGGCAGCAACACATATGGGATTAATCTATGTAAACCCGGAAGGACCGAAGGGTAATCCTGATCCTGCAAAATCAGCTAAAGAAATACGCGAAATATTTCGCAGGATGGGAATGGACGACTATGATACAGTAGCACTAATAGCGGGTGGACATACTTTTGGTAAGGCGCATGGTGCTTTTCCAGAATCTCAGATTGGACCTTCACCCACAGCATCACCATTAGAAAATCAAGGACTTGGATGGCCAAAACAGGTACAAATGACAGACGAGAGTCTTAAGGTTTCAACAAGTGGATTTGAAGGTGCTTGGAAACAAAATCCTGTAAAATGGGACATGGGTTATCTTGAAAATTTGTTTAAATATGAATGGGAGCTGACTAAGAGTCCTGCGGGACATTATCAGTGGAAACCGAAAAATGCTGGTGAAGAAGCAATGGCACCGGATCCATTTAATCCCAATAAACGACAAATGATTATGATGTTAACTGCAGATCTGGCGCTTCGTTTTGATCCTGACTATGAAAAAATTGCACGACATTTCCTTGAAAACCCGGAAGAATTCAGACAAGCGTTTGCAAAAGCATGGTTCAAACTCACTCATCGGGATATGGGACCGAAAAGCCGTTATATCGGACCGGAAGTACCACAAGAAGAATTTCTCTGGCAAGAGCCCTTGCCTCAGCGAAACTTTGATTTGATTGATGAAAATGATATAAAAGAACTGAAGAAAAGAATACTCTCTTCCGGTTTATCAGTTTCCGAACTTGTATATACCGCATGGTCTTCTGCAGCAACCTACAGAATTTCTGATTATCGTGGTGGAGCTAATGGCGCCCGTATCAGACTACTACCTCAAAAAAACTGGGAAATAAATATGCCAGATCAACTTGAGAAAGTACTGGCAGTGTTTGAAAATATTCAGAAAGAATTTAATGAACAGGCATCAAATGGGAAAAAGGTATCAATTGCTGATATAATAGTTTTAGGTGGTTGTGCTGCTATTGAAGAAGCAGGAAGAAGAGCAGGAATAGAGTTCGAAATACCATTTACACCTGGCAGAGTTGATGCTACTCAGGAGCAAACAGATATATCTAATCAGGAGTGGTTATATCCGTATGCAGACGGTTTCAGAAATTATATAAAGCCAGATCTAAAAGTATCATTTACACCAGAAGAACTATTGCTCGACAGAGCGCAGCTCTTAAATCTGACAGCAACAGAAATGACAGCTTTGCTTGGTGGTATGAGAGTGCTCAATACCAATTATTTAAAAGCAAAACATGGCGTACTAACTGAGAGACCAGAAGTTTTATCCAACGATTTCTTTATTAATCTTCTGGATATGTCTGTAACCTGGAAAGAACTGGGAGAAGAAAAAGGATTCGGTCTGGTATATGAAGCAATTGATAGAAGAACTGGTAATCGTAAGTGGACGGCAACTAGAGTTGATTTGATCTTCGCTCATAATATTGAATTAAGAAGTATTGCTGAAACATATGCAGCCGATGATGGATTAACAATGTTTGTAAAGAATTTTATCAAAGCATGGAACAAGGTAATGAACGCCGATCTTTTTCATCTTGCCACTTCATAAAATGAATGAAATTATATAATGAATGATAGATCGATTTTAAATAGCGGCTATATGCCATAAAAAAGGCGCATAGCCGCAGAGATCTTGCTAAAGATAGATCCATATAAAACTGAAAAATTAATAGTTTCAATTCTGAGACGAGGAATAATAGCATACGGCTATCGCGATGAATTATTAAACAAGTAACTATTAAACAAGATTAACTACTGTTTAAATTGAATGAAAAGGTTATCACAGAAGACACCGAGCGTTGCATTATATAAAAATTAATAACACAGATTCTGACTTTGTTTTGAACTTTGAAAAATGTAAAAGTAAGCATTATTACTTTGCATTATGAATAGTATTTAGCGGCAATTCTATATTCAACCAAAAGGAACTCATTATTGTGTTTTCTTAGATAGTAATAAAGTTTTTAGTATCAGAAGTGTATGAATGAACATAGTTTATAAAAATTAACAGAAATTATGCAATTAAGGTGGTTATCTCTATTTGGATGTTAAAAATTACAACCCAACGTGTTAAATAATAAGACTATTAACACTCATTATATAATAAAAAATAACAAAGAAATTACAACATCAATCTTGGAAATTGAACTTGTTATACTCTATTGTATAAAAATTGGTTTATAGGAAGATATTTATATGTTCAAGTTGCAATATCCCAATTTGGGGAGTTGTGAATAAAGTAAAAGTTTGACTATCGGAAAATAATGATTTGTTTTTTATGGTAAAAACTATAATTACAATTACCGATATTAAAAATACAATTATCAATTAGGAAAATGTTAACGGATGCTGAGCTGGTAATAAAATCAGAATTTCAATATTATCAGACCATAAATATTAAAATAGTCTCGATTAAATACATTTACAGAATATATGGATGTTCAAATATTATACAGTAATATCACCAATCCTGTACTTCTGTTTTTTGTAATGGGTATAATTGCTACACTTTTAAAAAGCGATTTAGAAATCCCTGCAAGTAGTAGTAAGTTTATATCACTTTATCTACTTTTTTCTATTGGTTTTAAAGGAGGTCAAGGACTTGCACACAATGGATTCAATAACGAAATACTTTTATCGCTCATTTTTGGTTTCATGTTATCATCGCTTATCTCGCTATATACATTTTTTATTCTAAAAAAGAAATTAAGCATTAGCGATGCTGGTGCGACTGCAGCTGCTTATGGATCGGTAAGCGCAGTGACATTTGTGACGGCTATTTCATTCTTAGAATTACACAACATCTCCTTTGGTGGGCATATGGTTGCTGTTATGGCATTAATGGAATCGCCTGCTATTATTGTTGGTGTCGTTCTTATAAGTTTATATAAAAAGAATAAAGTTGTAACAGAAAAATTAAACCTAAAGTCAATTTTACACCACTCATTTACTAATAGTAGTGTGTTTATGATTATTGGAAGTTTAGTTATTGGTATCATTGCCGACTCTAAGCAGGCTGAAGGTATAAAACCATTCACTACCGATATATTTAAAGGTTTCCTTGCTATTTTTCTGCTGGAGATGGGGATGATAACAGCTAAAAGATTTACCTCATTTATTAAATATGGATGGTTTGTATCCCTTTTTGCAATTATTATTCCTGCAATTAATGGTTGTGCTGCTGCCTTTTTAAGTCAATTTATTACTCATGAATCAGGAAATAGATTTCTTTTTGCAGTACTTGCAGCAAGTGCCTCATATATTGCTGTGCCGGCAGCTATGAAAATAGCTGAACCTAAAGCTGATCCCGGATTGTATATACCTATGGCACTGGGTATAACATTTCCTTTCAATATAACTATTGGAATGCCTTTATATTTAATTATTGTAAATTATTTTACCTATTAGTGTATGAATGTTAGATTTTTCAAATAATATCAGCAATATATTTTCAATCTAATGTAAATTACAAGTTTCAAACAACTAAAAACTATTTAGATACGCTACAAAGCAAAAAAAGATAATGTCAATAACTGTGTAAATATGTGATTTAAGCGGCACATCGTAACTTAGGCGATGATTTAGATTTTATTTGTTGATTTGATACTATGCCAGCGTTGTTTGTGGAACTGCATAGAAGTAAATAATTCAGTAAGGATATTATCGAACGATGCGACAGCGTTCGAATAGAGTTTTCCATAGGATAAACGAAACAGATTCATTCTGCTTTTACTTTGGCATCTGTTGATACCGGTAAACAATCCGAGATTCAAAGGGCTTACGCAAGCCTGCAACACGCAAGTCGATACTTCCACTGCCGACAACGATCTTTCGTTGATGTCCAAAACCATTGCGATAGTGTTTTGTTTCTGATACGGATGCTCTTTTTATTTTCTAATTTAGTTATTATTTACACACATTTTGAAGGTAACTCGGGAAATTTTGAACATATCATTCCCTCTCACTATTAGAAAGAATTAAATTACATTTTCAAAACAAACAGTTTACAACGAAGTTATGGGTTGGTTCTGTTAATGAAAAGGAAAAGGGGTGTAGGTTCTTGACAGCTGCAATGAGTTTACCTGCCATGCGATGGTTTATCAGATATTTCAAAATATAAATATTGTTACTGCAAATGGTGAAAGCAAACGACAAAGCAATATTCTGGAATCCACAAAAGGCCAAGCACTTTTTATCAGTAATATTATAATACAAAATCATGAATAAACACGGGACGTACCTTCCTATGTTCTTGTTTAACTGCTACAAAGCCAAGTATTTCTCATGCCTACCATAACATTCTTTGTGAAGAGATTTCTGCGAGATAGAGATTGGAAAATTAGTAAGTGCAATAAATAAGCATCCATTTTTTAAAATAATAAATAGTCAGAAACTTTCTTTAGTATATTACGTATTTTTAGTGAACCGATTGTGATTAGGTAGGCACTCAATTGGTTATAAAATCTGGTTGTTAATACTATAAATTAAAAAGAATGCAGAAAAAAGCGTACATACCCTGCGCAAAAGCTCTTTACAAACATAAATCTACATAAAAGAATTCTGCTTGGGTTTGTTATAATTTCAATGAAATAAAAAATATGATTTCAATTTTTAAATTCTGGAAGTGTTGCAGATAACGAATTATCGGAAAGAAAGATGAAGCTTGCAAAAGTAGACAAAATTGTTGAGACTATTGGTTGGTTTGTTATTCTTTCTCTGTGGGCTTTGACAATTATCAATTATCATCAATTACCTGAAGTTATTCCAAGTCACTATAACGAGACAGGTACTGCTGACGACTTTAGGTGTAAATCGACAATATTTCTTTTACCCGCAATGGTGACAGTACTTTTTGTTACACTAACGTTTATAATGCGGTTCATATACATTTCTTATAATCAGATACACACAACAGATAACAATGTCTTAAAACAATTGTCAAATGCAATTCGATTGATCAGATATCTTAAAGTAATAATTGCAGTAGTTTTCGGATGGGTTACCTACCAGACAATCAGGTGCTCAAATGATGTTGGAGTGTGGTTTTTGCCATTAACAATTGCTTTACTCTTTGTGCCGATAGTTTATTTCATTATAAAGTCTTTTAAGCAACAATAACCAAAGTCACTAAGAAAAGTACAATACTCACATATTTTTAGTTACAGTGCTGAATATATTTTTGCATAATGATTTTAAGATTTGGAATACAGGATAAGTATCGCTATTCTCTGAATATGAATCAGTATTAACTCTGCAAGGATGGTTAAATCTAATATTTTGCTAATGTCAATATTTCAAAACTATTTTAAACAATAAATAAAGACAAATATATGTGCGATAAAATAAACAGTAATTCTTGAAAGACACATTGCATTTTGCTATAGTTAAATAGATATCATTGGTATGGTAAGGTGAATACAAGACGAAAATTTATTCAGTGTATAGCATCACTGGCTTTCGCTGGCTTTAGCGGCTTTATTCCCTTTAAATTATTATCTGCAAAAGATATGACTGCTTTATTTGATGCGAAAGATACATACGGTTCAAACTATGAACCGTCGTACTTAAAGCTTCACCGAACAGGTGAGTTGAAGAATAGAGGAATGCAGTTATGGGAAATGATGAACAGATGTACATTGTGCCCCAGAGAATGCGAACGACAGCGATTGCGTGGTGTTAAGGGAAAATGTAATGCTACCGATAAATTACAGATTGCATCATTTAATCCACATTTCGGTGAAGAGAAGGAATTGTCGGGTACAAGAGGGTCAGGTACGATATTCTTTTCAAACTGTAGCCTTAAATGCGTTTTCTGTATTAACTGGGAGATTAGCCAAGGTGGATACGGTACTGTTCGTACTATTGATGAACTTTCAGAAATGATGCTTCACCTTCAGAAGATCGGATGTCATAATATAAATGTGGTTACACCGACGCATTATATAGCTCATATAATACTGGCATTGGATAAAGCAGCTGGGCGTGGTTTAAAACTTCCTTTAGTGTATAATTCCAGTGGGTGGGAAAAAATTGAAGTACTTAAATTGTTGGAAGGAGTAGTCGATATTTACCTGCCTGATTTCAAATACTCAAATGCCGAAATGGCTAATAAGTATTCACCAGGTGCTTCTAACTACCCTGAAGTTACAAAAGCTGCATTGTTGGAAATGCACAGACAGGTTGGAGTAGCTAAACCAGCAAAAGATGGATTAATATATCGCGGTCTTATGATTCGTCATTTAGTTATGCCAAACAATGTCAGTGGAACTAAAGAGGTTTTAGAATGGATTGCCAATAACCTGCCAAAGGATACATACGTAAACATTATGTCACAATACCAACCCGTTTACAAAGCAGTTAACTACCCTGAAATAAACCGGAGAATAACACGCGCTGAATATGACAATGCAATCCAATGGGCAAAAGAATACGGTATGACTAATATCGAAATCCAGGGCTGGCGACACTTGTAATGGATAAGTTTAAACTAACCTCAATAGATGCAACCTTCCTGATAATTTAAGTAATACTAGCCCTGTATTGGAATTCCGAGAATAATTAATATTTAAAAAGAATAATATTATATAAATTTCTTTTAACACCAATAAGGTGTTCAAAGCTATAAGGCGACAATGCCGAATAAAGAGTCAAAACCTCAAATTTGGACGCAGGTTTAACTTAAATAAATAAGAGGGAAAAATGAAT